>Ga0123354_10002734_pt1 | contig 23659 bp, 17 predicted proteins | sample TergutLab28metaG_2_FD_97872 | JGI IMG/M metagenome (GOLD analysis project Ga0123354, IMG submission 97872) | Labiotermes labralis P4 segment gut microbial communities from Petit-Saut dam, French Guiana - Lab288 P4 | ecosystem: Host-associated > Arthropoda: Insects > Digestive system > Gut ... | reverse complement strand
TTTTTCTCTTCAAAATGCAGTTTGTTTCATAAATCTAACATATTTGGTTCCTGTATTATTCACATTTTATATACAGGGTGTGCTAAAATTTAAAAAAATAATTCTGGCGCCAAAAGGTTAATATTTTCCTAACTGTTTTTCTGTTGATGTTCACTTGCTCTGCTATGCTCCTGACAGTCAGCCGATGATTTTCACACACAATTTGACGAATTTTTGCAATGGTTTCTTCAGTTCTGCTTGTTGCTGGCCATCCTGATCTCTCTTCGTCAGTGACACTATCTCTTCCCTCAGAAAAACGTTTCAGCCACTTGTAGACTGTTGTTTTCTACATAGCATTATCTCTGTAAACAAGCAGTAACATCTGTCTGATTTAATTTCCACTCTTTCCAAGTTTAACAAGAAATTTAATGTTCATTCGCTGCTCTAATTCAAGCTCCTACATTCTCGTGGCGGCACACCAAAACATACACAGACAGCAATAGATACCACTCAGAAAGAGACTGCCATAGATCAACAACAATGCAGCTGTGAAATGCTGATATGTCAACGTCATCAAACCATATTAAGGCTTTTGTCCAGTGCTGCCATGGCAAGCACCTGGTGGCGAGTTTGCGAACTTAATTGTCTGACCACATAATATCAGTCATTTGAAGGCATGTGCAGCAATATTGCCCAACCTTGGTTGGTTGGGTGGGTGGTTGGCTGGTTTGGTTGTGGGTTGTTGGTTTGGTTTGGTTTGGTTGGTTGTTAGGTACAGAGCATCATTTTGTTTTTAAAAAAAAGACATGATGGTTCCCCAGATAAAATTGCTATATTACAATTAATTTTCTTTGGAACATATTTATGTACCAACCAGCAGGGCATGGAATCCTAGAAGACTTCAATCTTCAGCAACACTAGTGCGAAAACCTCACAGCTCACCTGATTTACATTAACCTGAAGTCAGATGAGAGTAACTGAACTTAATGAAAAGTGGTACACTTCATTTGGGCTGAGGTTGTGGGTTTCTGATACAGTCTGATGTGACTTGTTCGATTTGCATATAATATTTTATTTTTGTGCCATTCCACTTACTCGGACTGACCTGTGAGATTAGATGTAATGAGCCCTTTCATCGTGCTTGCCATTGGTCTGCTGTGTATAAATATTACTACAGTAATTGCTGTGAAGCTGAAGGTAGTTCTTACATACCACCGTTTTTTGCATTTTTGCTGCCTGTATTAATGTATTATTTTCTGTCCATGTGTAGTCACTGTTAGCGAGTAATCCTGCATTTTTGCAGAAGGGACACAGACTTTGCCAGACTGGCTGTGGGGTCATTCCCGTAGCCTTTCCTATGGTTTTTATGTTGAGGGAGTTAGTTCATAACCAAACCCAGATGCACAGCAAGCTAAATGGCCTTATATCTCAGCATAGTGTATGCATGCATGCACTCATGTGCACATATATATGTGTTGGCCTTGAACTCCAGCTGTTAGACATGCTTGATTTCAGAGAAACTGAAACTCCAGGAAACTGTATTCTGAATTTCCTGTGACATTTTGCATGCAGTTTCTTCCTTCAGTAGGTTTTCATAATGAAAACTCACTGTATTAAACTGTACTGCACACTCAAGCAGTAAAGGAAGTGTGTGTTACACTGTGCTTCACACACGTTGTCACTAGAATGAACTGGACTGCGTCACTTTTAAGTTGATGCATTGTGCCATACACATGTTGATAGGACTGGTGGTGTGTGTGCCATGCATGTCACACTGTATTGGCAGTTTGTATATGAGAACTTAAAATTTTTCAGCACCCACTTTAATGTGCAATAAGTTTTCACATATATTTTGTGAGGAAAGGTACGATTGTTGCTGTGTGTCTGGTTCAGTTTTCCATTGACCTCCCAGGCTATATTTATGTACAGTTTATTTAAGCTGTTGGTAACTCAGACTGTAGTCCTAGGGCATAATGTGCCTGAAGAATGAAGCTAACCAGCCAATTACATCTCATCTGGTCTGACAGGTCTGGATTGTGTGGAGTTGTACCACAACTCCTCACTTGCACCATCACTGCATGTTGTGGATTCAGGGAATTAATAAAGTAAATAGCCCTGCTGTTCACCTGCATCTTTCCCACTGTTGTGGATCTTGCCCTTGACATATTCCTGAGTTACAAATTTATAAAATGGAATGTAATTCGTGGGACCTACATTTTCATGTGTGGATTGCAGAAAGAAGAGGAACATTAGATTTGGACAATTTCACTGTTAACGTGTGTAGAGTGGAACTGTCGTTCAGTGTTCCTCTCAGTTTGAGGTTTCCCTTCATTTGATGTTGAGTTTTTTTCATTTTTACATTAGTAATCTCATTATCAGTGTTGGAATATTAATATTTTCATATGTTTAATTAGTTTGTAGCAACAAGTCATGATTTTTCTATGGGTAACCAATGTTACAGCACAGAACTCTGGTAGGCCTAAATGTGAACAGCTTTGTGTGTATATATATGCATTCTAGTCCTGTGACAGGAGAAGACATCACACACGTATTAATTTTGGATACCACTATACAATTGTCAAGATTCTTTTAATTTTGCCAGTAATCATGTGCAAATTTTATTCCTTTCCATTATTAGGCACTTTCACAAAATTGTGAAAGCGACCTTTATCTTCATCATGTCTGTCTGTGTCTGTCTGCATGAAACAACTCAGCTCCCACTGAACAGATTTTCAAGAAATTTTTATATTTGAGTATCTTTTTAAATCTATTGAGAAAATTCAAGTTTCATTAAAATTTTGACAAGAATTACTATTAAGTTACATGAAGACCAAGATACATTTTTGATCGTATCTTGCTCATTTCTCCTTAGAATGAGAAATGTGTCAGAGTTATAGAGAAAATCAAAACACGCATTTTAATTTATTATTTTTATTTTTCCAAAAAATGTGCTACTTTTGAGATAATGTGGAAAAATATTGTACAGCTGGGCAGGCAGGAGATTGCAATATAGCACATGCACATTGCATGCTGGATCCCTATCTACAAACACACAGTCAGAATATGTAATACTTACTACTTTTCCACTGCAGCAGTGGTTGCACAAACATGCCTCATTGTTATGTTATACTTATATTGCTTGTCTTGTTAAGTTTAGAATGATACAGTCTTAAAACTGATGAACACTGGGGCACTGACAAAACAGTCACACCATCAGTATATGAGACTACCTTCTTATTATTTTGTTTTGAAAAGAAAGTGAACTGGGTTTTTTTTTCAGTGACATTTGTTTGCATTCCAGCTTTCCATCTCTGAATATCGTCAGCGTAAGCAGTGTAACAGCAGTACTGATTCGAACTCTGGATGGGTAGAAGGCGATGGAGGCACTAAAAACTCGCCAGTATGTAGGGGGAGTAGAGGTCGTACTGACAGTACAAGCAGTTCATCCTCGTCTGTGTCCTCGGATGATGATGCACCGAATGCAGGTGCCTCTGTAACAAGCAAGAATCTCTTCCTTGACAGCTCACCTTCTCTGTCTGCGCTTCCCCTATTTCTTCATATGGATACATCAGATGATAAAAGAGGTAGAAAACCTTTCATTTGTAATGTGTAAAGACATTCTTTGTTTTAAATTACCATTGATACTTAATCTGTGTATTACTTTTGTAAAAAGGTGTAGGAGAGGAAACTTACATGCGGTGGAACTCTGCTCCAACACTTGTTGAACGTCAAAGAGAGAACCTCACTGAAAGATTGCGAAGAGAGTTTGGACTCTTTCTCAGTGATGACGAGGAACAAGAAAGAGTGCGCAAACAAGGTGAGCTAACCTGAGTACAGCAGCATTCTGCAGTTATAATAGCTTAGTAGTTGTCATCCAGTTTAAGGTAGTAGGTGAGTCACAAGGAAAGTGGATCACCAATTTTATGTTCTCCCCAGTGCGAATTTTCAGAACAAAAATTTTGTGGATTGCAGTTTTTGGTCTATGTAGAATACTCCCATGCAGAATTACTATGTGTGAAGTCTAAGTGAATTGGGTGGTGCTCTTTGCCACTTGCTAAATGGCTTTCACAAATTTTGGTAAATGACTTCAGTTAATAGTGATTGTTGTGGTTGAAGTCTTTTGTGTAGCTGTGTGTTCTTTCAACAAAAGTGGTAATCAGTTCAACTGGTTGTTTTTGGGTAGGTATAAGAGGAGTAAATCCTTAACACTATGCAGTTTTTTTTTTAATTGTGGCATATTTAAATATAGTTATTTTTGGAAGATAGCCTGAATGACAAGTGGCTTTAAAATTTTTGTGTGGTATAAATTTCTTGATTATTTCTGAATGCTCTACTGTGAATAGTTTTTGATTGCCAGACTGTTAACAGAACATGTTCCTGCACAAAGAATGTTCTGTGAGGTATGTGTTCTAAATGTTTTAAATTCTGTATTTTTGCATGGTTAGGTTGTTATGATGTGTGCAGCATCTGCAGTATTTCTCAGTATAAAGTGACCCTAAATGTTATCTTAATTTAAATATAAAAATGATACTTAATAGGCAATGCAGAAATCTTTGAGTAGCATCCCGTGTTGCGTGGTGCAGTACATACAGTATTTTTCTTTAGAATATGTTGATTTTGTCATTATGGAATCATTAATAATTTGTACTTTTAATTAATTTAAAAGTTACCATACATATGCGTATGCCAATGTCTGAAGTGAGAGTTCAAATAATGAAGAAATTTTGTTCTTCTGGGAATAGGAGTGATGTGCTAGTATTAGGCTGTTTGTATAATATCCTGTTGTCACTTTTCATATGACCAGAAAGTTGCTGCACACTATTTTTTTTTTTTTTTTTTGCATACATTAATTGCATTTTTGTAGCCTCTTAAACCATTACTGCACATGACATTAACAACTCCTTGCAGCATGTAGTAAAAAACTTGCTTGAGCATTTGCTCTATGTGGGAACACAACACATATTTTACAGCTGTGAAAATCAAGATAAAGTGAATCATGCTGAACTGATTTGTCCATTTTCCAGGTTTGGTCCAAGAAGGTAAGGATGGTAAGAAGAAGGCCCCTCCTCCACCCCCACCCCCACCTCTTCCACCACTGGAATCATCATCATCTTCATTACTGTCTAATACACAGCATTTGATTACAATGTATTCTTCTGCTCCAAAACTTGGCCAAGCAAATTCAACTTTATCATCTATATATCCTTCAGTTCTTGTACCAAACAGTTCTGTTTCTGTTGGTACCTCTGTAAATTACATCTCTGCCAGTGGGAATGCTGGTTATGCATCCACAAATTCAAGCTTGCCACCCACAAATCGCCAGCCTTTAAGTGGACAAGGATATAATATATACCCTCTTACTACATCATTGAAAAATCAGACATATGGATCCTTCCCAGCTGGTCTTGGAACAAAAGTATTGCCAAATAATGGCATTACATGTGTGAAGGGCACTGCTATGCCATCTTCATCAGTAGCAGTGGCATATCAGTCTTCCACAGTCAGCAGTAGAAGTTGTAAGACAACACAGAAATATCTCCTTACAACACCGCCACCGCCGCCACCACCACCGCTGCCGCCACCATCAGTACAAGTATCACTATCATTACCACTACCACCGCCGCCACCACCACCACCACCGCCACCACCACCACCAGGTGCTGGTAATACCCAATTTGTTATGCCAGGGCAATATGGTACAGCATCATCAAACGTTTCTTCTCAAGCAGTTATGATTGTAGGACCTGGAAGAAGTGTCCCTAATGGTGGAACGTCTCAGGGAACTACACATTTTGTTAATCCATCTCTGCCATCAGGAAGTCATCTGGCAAATTCTTCAAACCAGCAACAACCAACAACTACAGGGAGTACTCCAACCTTTTTTACTGTGGCAGCTGCAAAGGCCTACTACCCTCCACCACCACCACCCCCACCTCCACCACCACCTCGAACTTAAGTATGATGTACAACTGTAGTTAATGAATTCTTTCTGAAGTGAAATAGTATAATATCTGATCATTCTATATGTTGAACTTTACCTCGAGCGACGAGTATGTCTCACTGTTTTAATTTGGGGTTGGAACTGCAGAGATAGGTTGTGCAAATTATCCCTCCCCCATATTCAGTGTGAAATATCATATTTCAAATCTGATAATTTCTTAATGGCCCTGTCATATTAGGAAATGGAGTCATCAATGTGACAGATTTGCCATCTGTATTTTTATGCCAGTGTAAATAATATGAATACAGTTTTCCTTGCCATTTTCTGTCCTGTACCTTCTATTGTATGTGCTTTGTCTCTGTAAATACGTGTATAGAAGAAACATGTGACATCCGTGAAGGACATTAATTTTTCAACTGATGTTAGATTTCAAGAATTATGCTATTTTTCATGTAATGGTAAGGTGGCATGATAAGGCAAGTAACAAGTCTGTGCCCATATTTGAAGAGATGCTAAATATATTATTATAAAAGCGTGGGTTGTTAGTGCTGTGAAAATTGGCTTTCTGTGTTCTAGTTGGTGTTTATGTAATAGGCATATCTTAGCATAATATTACAGCCACTGAGTACAAATAATACCATGTGACTGCAGAGTGAAATCATCAGAAGAATTAACAGTGGAGACATTTTAATGTAATACTCTGAAGAATGTGTACAGTCTCGAAGAAATGAAAAGAACCTCATATTTAAAAATTTTGGAAGGGTAGTCAGTAGGAACTATAGTGATTGAATTGCAAGACATTTGCACAGTGCCATCAAAATTGGGACGGAATGAAGAAAGTTTTGCAAGTAACCCAGTGAATTTCATATTCTTGTTCAACTCATCTTATTGTGAGTTTACCTACATTTTTTTACATGCTTTGAAAAATATGTAGCTTTTTTATGATGGTGTGATATTGTGTGTTATATTTAAAAGCCATGCATTACTTGTTTTCAGTTTAACACATTTGTGGTTTCTGTTTAATTGTAGATCATATTCATGTGGTAATCTATAACAGTGCATCTGGTGACACATTTGAGTGTCTTTAAAACTGAAATTTGTATATTAAGGGGTTTCAGAATGGAACTCTGTTTTAAATAAAGTTACCATCTAGCCACAGGGAAATGACATTGTTTCTGATTTTCTGAGCAGTTTCAGAATGAGTGTAGGAAATGTACAGGATTGATAAATCTTGGCAGAAGAACACAGTTTAGTTTTGGAAAAGGAGTTTGTATTATGTCTCAGGTGTGACAAAAAGGTGTAGAAAGAAGTTTGAAATGAAATTTATGTTCTTATCATTAATTTTCAATGGCATTGAATTTTGTGATTTTGGTTGCTAAAGTTCTAGTTGTAATTTTCAATATTTTTACTTCTGTGTTGGCAAACATCCACAGAAGGGGAAGGGCACCGTGGGTTTATGTGAAATTGAGCATAGAAACCTTACCAGTAAGTACAGTGACATGCTGTTGACAGATGAACTCGCAAAACATAATCTGGATATTTTATCTGTACATTTGCCTTGTTGTGTATAAACTGGTGGCACATACACATTGTCTCTGACATCTTGGCAGTACTGCATATATCATCCCCACACACATCACTTTTTCATGGACTGGATATGACTTCCACAAAGGTACCTGTATTATATACACACTGATTATCTGTAAACTGGGTATCTCGACTTTGCTCGTGGCAATAGGCATGCATAAACTGGATATTTCACTTACATAGTTGACTTGTCATAGATGTGTTCATGATAGATAATCACATATTTCAGCCACATAGTTGAGTTTGTCATAGACATAGTTATATATACTGGACATCTCATGTGCACATTTGATATTCTTAGTGAACTGAGGATCATTGTGTTGCATGACAACTGTTGCTTGCTGCGTCCAGTTCGTTTATGTTACTGATGTAACATGTTCGGTACACTGTCCCCTTGCATGGAAGCGTAGCAGCATGAAGTGACAGGCTATTGTTGTCAGATAACATAAGGACCTGGTACTTTACATTACAAAATGGCATTTGATATAAGCTTGAGTCACAAGTAACACTGGAAATTGAAGCTTTAGACAGATTTTTCAATTAGAATGGTATCCCATCACTGCATGTCACCAAATTATGAAGAATGCTGACAGTCCTACACCTTAAAAAAAAGTGAGGGTCTTAAGATGGACAGAGAATGTTTTCGTTGTGCTTAATAGTAGGAAAGTAAATTTCGCTGAAGTGTGCAATATGTAGGTGTTTCTTTCAGTAGGCTTACAAGCAATGCAATAATTTTCTTCTTTGATATTCCACCTCAACATCAGCAGTGGTTGGTAGGTTCCATATATGAAGAACCTTGCATTGTATGTACAGACAATAAAGGAAGAAGGGCAGAGATAGCTTTAATAACTTAGTTTTTAATAGGAAATTGCCTCTAGGCTGGTGGTTACACTGAAATGCACAGTAGTAATTTAGTATATTACATACCTGTGAACATAATCATTAAACAAGTAAAATAAAGTTAAAATTATGCTGTTAAACAAATAAAATAAATTTAAAATTATGCTGTTAGTTATATGATGATCATGTACCACTGAATAGATAAAGCAGCTGAGATCTTTTTTGTGCATAGTAGTTAGAGGACAAATGAGCGCTATAAACAAAGGGACCTGTGTTTCATTTTAGCAGTTGTTACTATGCAAATGTGCAGCATCTCAAATTAATGCTGTCATCTGAAGACATGTTTCTTAAGTGTTACTTCAAAGTCCAGTGTTCTGTTATAGTATCAGTCATTGATACAATGTGAGTAGATTGTGTGCCATCATCATGGAGATTAATTAATGCCATAAATGGTGATGGAATGTGCTAATGGAACTCATTTTCTTGCTGTGGTTGTAATTTAAATTTATAACAGATACCTTGGGAAATAATGCAGAAGTAAAAATTTTTGGTAGATTAGATTTTAACCTTTAAGCAACATATTTTATACTGGCTAGTGGTGCCAGCTGTACAGAATTTTTCTGGTAAGAGTATTTAAATTTTACAGCAAGATGTAGGAACGACATAAATATTTCTGTAAGAATGATAAATTTATCATGTAAGTGATGGTTTAGTCTAAATAAAGCAGCAGTATGCAGATTCAGCTTTGTTAATGTGGGAAAGTTTTTAATTAGAATAAGAAAAGAGCATTTATTTGGCTTGTTTTTCAGCTGCAGTGCTTCTAATCAGAAGCCTGTACTTCTTATTATTTACAGTTGTGCTTTTGTTTGATAGTACGAGAAGGAATGCTTCTCCACACATAAACCAGCTTTGCAGGTTGAGGCATTTCATGCTTTATTGCAACCTTATGAGCTGAACACATGTCATAACAATATATTTTATGAGTGAGGCCAGTGCTTGTTGCCACCTGCATCCTATCTGCTGACTGATGGCAATGTTTGCTGGCCTACTTAGTGGCCTCTGTGGTTGTGGCTGTTGTACAGCATTTTCATCATCACAGAATTCTCTGGAATTGTCAGATATAAGGGGTGTACCACATACAGTAGTTGTTTTCCGTCCTTTCACCCACGTACCTGTTACATTGCACTGCTGTCACGGAAGTTGCCCTCTGCCCGAGGATAACCATCCATCAGCTTGTGATTTGTTGTGTTTCTTCACACTTACACTATTAAGACAAACAAGGTCCTTGGTCTAATATTACTGCTTTTCAGTGTCATGTTCTTGTGTCCTAGGTGCTGTGGCATGTTGTTTATATTAGTTTTGTTGTCCTGCAACTCTTTGTTAGAATGTTGTACATGTTAGGGGATATGGAAAAAATTGACTGTGTTCAACTTGTTTACATGCCCTCTATCCATGTGGTAAAGTGCTGTGTGGGTGGTAGTCATTCCTTGGGGGACTGTCATATCTTGTCCATCATGTACTTTCCTATAATGTGTGGGTTCAGTGGAGTTGCATATCTGAAAATTTTGGTGACAGAATTTTTAATTTTCAAGGAATATATTGTTGGAAAACATCTTGTCTGATGGGGATGAGTTTCATCCATTGCCAGATGTTGCAGAAGGTGTAAGCTGTGCATATGCATTTTGCAACAGTTAACATACATTTGTAGTTTCTACAGCCTCATATTTTTAGTCATAGTTGTTTCTGATGTGTGAAATGTGTCTTGCTTCATTTTTGCTGCAGAGAAGGGCCTAGAATTAGTTCCATTGTTGCCCAGTAGTCCATCAGTCAGTCTGCTATGCAGTTTTCCATTTGTAGGTTAGCTAGGAAGAGAGAATGTTTTAGTTCTTTCATATCAAGGAATGCTGAAAGCCCATTGTGTTGAAGTACTGGGGGATAAAATTGGATTTCTTCCATCACCAGTAGTTTAATGAATACCACAAAAATTTTGAAAATGGTCTATAAATGTGGGATGGTGTTTATGTTTGGTGCCACACTGGTATTCTTTGTATGAGAAACACATATCTGGACAGCACTAATTTTCCCAGTCTGAGATGACAAACCCCATAGGTTCATTGAAAGTTGCTGCTGCAGCTGAACTGGGGACAGGTGCAATCATGGCTATTCTTCCCATTCTTCATTCTCTTAGTATCACTGTCGCTTCCTAGAAATATTTGAGTCTCTGTAGGCTGCAGTTTCATAGTTGAAAATTTGATTGATAATAACTGCACACATACCAATAGAGTTTTCATATCACTGTAACCCATGGGGATCATGATCTGTATTATGTAACCCTCCTGCATGTAAAATACAAGGCCTTGCTGTGTGAAATTCATAACATCTTGCCACTGCATAAGCTTGTCCTTGAAAAGAGTAGCTATGAATTTTGAGATTCTGATGTGCTCCCAACTATGCCAATGTAGTGTTCACACTGGGGGAATTTAAGCCTCCATCTTTAATGACCCACACATGTTAAAGGTAAGAGGTATACCTCTTTTAAGGCAGTAAACAGTTGATGAATGTAATGTAATTTTTTGTAACAGTGTATACAGTTTTACACTACCACTGTATGTATTGTGTCCTCTCCTTACATAAACTAGGTGGTTTCTTTTACCAAGAATTGGAAACTCTGAAAATAAAACATTCAAACATTATGGATATCTTTCTGTTATCTCGGAACAAAATTATATGTTCATTTTAGAGGTAAATGTATGTGTAATTACAGTATGCAGTGTTCATACACTGTATGCTATGGTGTGCAGTTCTATGCTGTATTGTGATTTAGTCTTGGAGAACACAATGAAGAACAGGATTTATGCATATGAAAAGTTGCTGCAGTTTATATATACCATTGTTTCCTCCTCCCCCAAAGAAAAATATGTTTGCTGGCACTTGATGAAAAGGTGTACCAGGTTATTTGCAACTTTTGACACCGCATGATTACGGAACAGTTGCTGGTGTGGATACTGACTGAAAAAGGTTGGTTGGATTGCATATTTGATACTTTGCCTATTTGCTTAATTTTAGTCCCCATTACATTTTATATGCAGTTTATGTTCGTGCATTGAGCATGGTGTTAATTGTTACTTTCACATCTTTAATATGAAAGAACATCTCTTGAAAGCAGTCATGATTACTGGGATATAATTTAAACACCCTGGAAAGCTCTAAACCATTATGAATACAAAATTACCAGCAGCATTATTTTCAGTTTAGAATTAATGGACCCGTGTGGCCTGTTCATACAAGAGTTTGTTGTGTATGAAGCCTCCACATAATGTATTATTATTTTTTGCGTAGTAAAGAATGTAAAAGTAGATGGTACAGCTTTCTTTTGTTCTTGTTTTATTATTTTGTTGAGATCTGACATATAGCTGAATCTAGTTAAAGTGGTGAGATACATGGTCAGTTTCACGCTTTTTAATTGTCAGTGGCATTATATTGCAGTATGACTTGAAATGATGTCAGGTTTTTTCATTTGTAGGATACATTTACACTTTATTTTTTTAATGTTCGTTAACAGCCTTGATTTAGTTGTACAGTACTACTTGAGAAAGTCAGATGGAAATGTTATTTCCCTGCTGGAACTGAGTTCTGGTTTCAGCTGTGTCGTAGATTAATTCACTGTGTTTATACATTTTTGAGACTGATGATACAGGATTGTCCCATGCATATGAAAGCTGTGAGAATTCATTTTAACAGCTCATGAGTGAAGGGGGAATTCCGCTTATTTGTTGATTGTACCATTGCTTACCATATCCATCATCCGTATTTGCAGTTTATGTTGGTTCCACGTTGTATGAAAAGAATTGTTATTTCAGGGTTATAGATGTGACTACTGCTGTAAAACAGCTTGCATAGTATTGTTGGCATATTATGCAAATATTATGTGCTAGCTATTCAATTTAAAGTGCAGTGATACTTTTATAAATAAAGTTCAGAAATGAATTAATAAAGCTCATATACTTATGAAATGCCTTTATTTTATTGTGAAGAAAATACACACTTTATTATGCCTTGGAAGGAGGTCATTTCATATATAAAATATGTTAAGGCTACTGTGCAGTGGATAATACGATCAGCAAGATGAGACCACTGCTGCAGACTGCAGTATACTTCAGTAAGTTGTCAAATTCCTTTTCTGTACATACTCATTTGGTGCTTAACCATACAATATATTTTCTGGGGTCATCAAGATATGCCCTAAGCTGATTAATTCTTGTGCTGATAAATTTCCTTTTAAGAATAGTGTTCAGAGTTAGAATGGATATCATACCCTTTTGTAGTGTGAAAAGTGACATACATAAAACCATGGTAACATCTTAACCAACAGAACTGCTGTGTACAAAAATGTTTACTTCACTTTAATTTTGGTGGAGATACATACCTTCTGTATAGATTTGTCACATATGTATAAACTGTAACAAATGTCTGAAAGTTAAAGTCAGTTTGGTAATTTATTGCAAAATTACTATGATGCAAGGTGACACACCATAATATCAGAAGTGGCAAGTGGTGCAAAATTATTTCACCTAGCTATGGTTTGAGAGGTATAAAATGTTACTGTGAAACATAGGCCATGTAATATACGAAGTACTGTGCATTTTGTTTTAAACCTGTATAAATTTAAATGTAAATACGAGAAACAATTTGTAGTCTTGCTGCTTAGTATTGGGCAAAATCAAATTTTCATCTGCCTACAGGAATTGTTCTCTGATATCTGTTTTCAGCAGGTCAGCATGAGATTATCAAATGAGTGGCAATTTCCTGCACTTCAAACACTTCTTGCCTTCCATTGTTACTTGGTGTACCAAGAAAATGATTGAGAATGAAACTCTTTGACCCTACAGATGAATCTCTTGTCACTGGGACATGATGTGTAAGCATAAGAATACTGTTACCAATTTTTATTACTAAGACAAAAAAGGAGGTGGGGAATACAGACTTGTGGGAGGGTGCATGCATTAATGCTACTGGAATGTAGTAGACAGTGATGTGTTGAGGAATAGGTGGCTTGAAGTAAGTGAGTTTATGGAAACCTTGGTGGTTGATAATTTTTTATGCTGCTGTTGTGGATAAAGCAATGGTGCACATAGGAGTACAAAACAAAAGTTTTATAAAAATTGTGTAATGTATGTTTTGTAAATATAATGGATTCTTATAGTCAAAACAGAGTAATCCATCTTAAATTGTGTTTTGTTCACAAGTAATAACAAATAAGGGAAAATTATGAGTCATAGGTCAAGTATTTTCCTGGTGTACAGCTTAATTCACAAGCTAGTAGTTGATAGAAATTTTTAGAGCATCTTTATAAAGATACAAAAATATATGTGGTTTTAATTGTACATAATGTCTATTGAAATTTAATTATTTTAAACGTATTATTCTCTAAAAACTGTAAAATAGCTCCCATTTAGGAGCAAAGCACTACATAAAAAATAAACATTATAAAGTAAAAACTTAATTCACGTCTGTTAACATTAATCCATTTTCCTTGTTGATCCTGGTGGTTAGCAATATGAAAGAGAGCTAACAGAATGCCATTTTTTAAGATTAACAACAATTCACTACACCACTGGTAACAGTCCTTTCCTAATACTGCCCTGTGTGTTTTATCCTTGTGCACGTATGAGCTGAGAGTTTAGAAGCCCAACCTTCTTTAATATATTTACTACAACTGTTCCATATTACTCATTCCATGGAGCAGAATCCTTCTTGAGAAGCTAACTGGTTCTCAGCTAGTCAAGAAATTCCCAACATTTTATGGAACCCGAAGGCTCATTACTGTGTTTACAAGTACCTGTCCCTGCCCTGAGCCAGATCAATCCAGTCCATCACCCCCATCCCAATTTCTGAAGATCCATCATAATATTATCCTCCCAATTACGCCTGGGTCTCCCAAGTGGTGTCTTTCCCTCCTAATGGCATACTCTAAGGCAAAGGAAATAAAACATCTCCACCATCCTTAATGGGAAAGATGTCGGACAAATGTTTGCCTACCTGGCCTCTATTACAGGCTGCATTCTGATACATTTTTATTAGCCTTACCAGTTTGCTAGGGATATCAAACTCAAAAGAGAATATTACAAGACCCCCCTCCTACCTAAATCATAGGCTTTCTTGCAAGTCTATAGATAGCTGATGCACTACTTCATTGTATTCCCATTTTTTCTCAAGTATTTGACAAATGCAGAATATATGGTCAGTAGTTGACCTGTGTGTGGTGTTGAAATCCACCCTGATGGACCACAATAATTTCCTCTGCATATGGAGTTAACAATGACAGTAGGATGTTGGATAATATTCTGCATGTAGTTGACAAAGTGATATGCCTCTATAATTACTGGTCTGTTATATCATCCCTCCTAGCAGTAGGTACAATGATTCCTCCTTATTCCTAATAGAATTGAGAAATTTAAGGATATAAAGAGTTAATTGTTCTACTCCATGCTTTAATCAATTCTGCTGGGATTTGATCAATACCTCATGTCTTTTTAGCTTTTCAATAGCCATCTTAACCTCAAAGGCACTCAGCTCAGGCACTAGTGGCTCTGCTGTATGTATTTCTGTCTGCCTAACATTAACCCCCATGTACACTCAATAGCTGAGAGACATGATTCCTCCACGTAGCCAAAATGCTGTGGGAGTCTGTAAATAAATCACACTTCTCATCCTTTTTGTTCTAGGCTGGTACCCTTCTTAAAGTCATTGATGGCCCTACACACACCTCTGATATTTTTTATCTTACTGTTGGATTGACAGTCATCAATTTTAGCTTTCAGATATTCCTTCTTTTTGTTCCTGAAATGTCTCCTAGCTTCACATCTTACATTGTTTAGATTATCTACATTGCTTTGGTTTGGATCCTGTAACCACTGCATTTCAGCACGCTTCCTTTGATCTAAAAAGTGTAAACATTCTTCATCAAACCATAGTTGATGCTGCTTCAATTCATGCAGACCTAGACCCTCTTTAGCTGAGGTTTTGATATTGTCTTTAATGTTTTCCCAAGCCCTGTTTATGTCCTCAGTATCATTTAAGTTCTCTAAAGCTGCAAACCTGTGTGAGATCTTAATCTGATACTATTTCATAACTTCAGCTCACCTAGCTTCCTGAGTTTACATCTCTCCACATCAAAGTTCTGTGCTGTTTGTTTATTTACTGCCATTCTTTCCTTAATTTATGCAACCACTGGATAGTGATCAGTATCACAGTCAGCTCCCCTGAAAGATCGTACATTGAGCATACTCAAATGCCATCTCATACGTAGGAATACGTGATCAATCTGGTTGCGAGTCTTCCCATCAGGAGAGGTCCAGGTGTATTTATGAATGTTTCAGTGTGGGACAACTGTGTCTAACTAAATTTTGTGATGTGGCAAAGTTTACTGTTCTAACATTACCATTACTAATCTGATGTAGACTCTCATTTCCAACTCTTGGTTTGAAAATATCCTCTCCCCCCAATTTTTCATCAAAATCTTACACAATATTCATATGGTATTTAGGAAAATTATCAGAAACCTGCTGTAACTGCTCATAAAAACTGTCTTTTTAATCATCACTTTTCTCCTCACTTGGTGCATGCACATTCAAAACAATTATATTACACCAGTGACCCCTTAGCACTATATATGACATCCTATCACCAATACTGTCTTAACTGCTGATACTATTCTGTGCTGTATAAAAAAACTGTTCCCAATTCATGATTTTCATTTCCATTTTCCATAGACAAAAATATAATCCCCTGCTCTTACAGTGCTCCCCTTTTCCCACCTAACCTCCTGTACAGCCACTAAATCTAATTTATTCCTTGCTAATTCCCTGGCTACTGTTGTAAATGAACCTGACCTATAAAGGCTCCTTACATTCCAAGTACCAAAGGATCAGTCCAGGCCCAAGGCACATGTATCTGTTTCACAAAGGCCAAATTTTACAGTGAGGAATTGTTAGCACCTCACCCAACCCCCAAGCTGGAAGACCACCCCTTGCCGGCCATCCGCGACTGCTTAGTCAATATATTCGCAGCTACCCTCCATATAGAAGGCCATTCCCCCATTCAGAGCCTGAGGATGTACCACACCTTGGTGACAGGGACCCACTTATCATGGTGGATATTTGTGGATTAAATATTCCAAGTTTTCATAACCTCTGCAGAGATTTTCTTCTGTATGTCCTATTTGTGGGAAGAAAGCTGTAAGGTAAATGCAGGGCCACACTGTCCACCCTGCTCCATTGCCAACCAGAGAACCTGGAAGGACATCCATTGCCACGTGTAATAGGCTTACATGATGGAACCTGTGTGGCTACTACATGTAAATGCAGTGGCTGTGTCCCTCACTGTTTACAAACAGCATCTTCCATATTCGGGTACAGAAATCTGTACAAGCATTATATGACTGTCAGTGACAGTGGCTTGTGTGACTACTGTTATTTTGAGGATTCCATTCTTCTGGGATGGGACTGTGTGTCCGTGGATAATTAGATCCTTGCAAATCAAGGCAGTGTGGGTTTTGTACATTCGCTTGACATGCTGGGATCCAATTACTCATGGATACAGCATTGTATCCCACAAAAGTGGAATCCTTAGCTACACCAAAAGCACTGGAAAAGTGTTGTAGTAGAATTTATTTAAGTCCAAATCTGATAATTTGGCAGCTGAGGCAGATCTGAGGAACATGTTAAAAGAGGCTTCTTCAGTTATGAAGATTGATCGGAAATGCCCTGGTCCCTCAGCATCCCTGGTAGAAACTGAAGAGTCTCCAGAAAGCAAAGAAGGGGACCTTGATACCGCTTAACCTGCAGCTGAAAGAGATACCCAAATAGAATACACCTGTTATTAGTTGTGTGGCACAAATATGGGAGCAGTAACAAAAAATTACTAATTAGCACTTACATCAGCATAGGTACTGTTTGATTATCAGGCATGTGTCTTGTCTACTGTATTTTGTTCTGAAAAGTGATAATAGCTTTTGTCAGTATTCTACCTCTATTTGAACCTTTTCATGTGTGTATCACAGCAGACTTCCTAACTCAGGGTGTAGCTATCATTTTTGGGCCCTTTTTTTATTCATACATTAATTTTGTTTCTAATGATGTTTTGATTAATGTGGATTATATAGCACTGAGTGATATTATGTTTAGTGAGGGATAATTGGAAGTAATGTGTAAAGTAGCAGAGTTTAACTTCAGGTACTATCCTGGACTCTGCCCAGAGCAGGTGTCTCAAACATGCCACCTGCCACACAACCAAAAAATTTGGATGCTTATTTATTTGTAAATTATTTTATTTTAGTTAAAGGCAAGAATTTCTGGGTAGGCATTATTAAACTCTCTCTTAAACTAATGTTGCTACAACCTTCTATTCAAGAAGTGTATGTTCAAGGACATGTATTACATTTTCATCAAAGGCAGGGAAAATGCTTTTTTTAAAATAGCATACTACCTGCTGCTGCCTTATTGTTCCATGTACAGGGAAATTTCTTCTTTGTTATGACGTTAAATATGGCCTCATGGTACCGTGGTATAGGAAATGGTACTATTCAGGACTGTTGTAGATTGCTGTAAACTTTAATTATAGAGGAGACTGACAACCCTAATATCAGGAGCGTTACGTTTTTGAATTCTGTATTTTCCAGGCGAAGAATTTCAGTGTTATAGTAAGCACTGCTTTTGGAAAGTGACTGCGGTGAAATAATTTGCCACATTAATGTAAGGTGGGTATATCAGCAGTCTCTTTGTAACGATTAACTCACTGAATGAGACCATATTGTTCATGGAATACAAGGGCAGCAATATTGAAGAAATAAGTGATAAGGATGGGAAACTGACCTAGCATTTCTGCAGCTCTGACCGGTCATTTGAATAATCTTAACAAAAAGCCAAAAGATAAGGTAAGCTCATTACTTAGATGTATGACAATATCAAGGCATTCAGTGTCATTTCATATTTGAAAAACCAATTAAAACTGCATAACCTTGTTCACTCTGTACACCTGAAATCCCGCAACAGTACATGCAGGTCTCGTACAACAGGTTTAGGTTCATGAAACATGTCATGCAAATCAAACACAAAAACACCTTTTAAACAGTGTATTTCCAGGGGTTATGTGATTGACAACCACATCCTACATACTAGATGATGTGTGTTCTATATAGTGTAGGAATATACCACTAGTACACATACGGATCTGTAGTTTATACATCTACACTATGTACAGTACATATATACATTTCTCTACAATATACTGATGTCTAATGCAATAAAAACGCAAGAGACACATCGTTACACTACACACGTACTAATCTGTGCTCTATAACACGTGACTTGTGACTGTAACTGTACATGAACGTGGCGCGGAAGTAATAGCTAGGGTACACAGACGTATATAGACGGAAACTTTCGGCCATTTTGTGTGTTAATGTACGCTCGTATTACTGAGAAATATTGCTTTGTATACAGATTCGGAGGCTGAAATGTCAAAGTCATCGTACAGTTATTTGGGTATTATCTGGAGATTATATACATTTCGTTATCTGTATACAAATGATGATAATAATCATCAATATTATTATGACGTAAAACATACGGCAATCTTTATTGGTTGAATTGAGTTGTCTGCTACGAAAGGGGAATAGTGCGAAGCGCAACGTTGGTTAGCCATGTCACCAGGCAAGAGAGAAGGAAATGTTGAGGAGGATGCTGTTGCTAATTTCCGTGAATATTTGCGTATCCCATCGGTTCAGCCGGACGTGAACTACGGTATGGTATATAGAAGGTTGGATGTGATGATTTCTGTAGACTCATTGCTGAGAGCAAATTGTGAGTGCAACTTGAAGGGTGTATTTATTTGTACATCTTAACTTCGGAGAGAAAGAAGTGACAAGGTCACCTTCGCTAGTTGTACGCAGTAATGAATGTGGAATTGTAATCCCCCCCCATCGTGCAGAATGTAAGTATCTCTTCGTTTCAACAGTTGGATAAGAACCGTGTCTGGTGTGTAATTTTAAAGCGATAATTTTTGCGTCCAGAAATGTCAACCACACCCACCCTAACCGCTGTGCGAAAGAATAATGCTCTAGGTACGAAGTGTCACATAGCTTATATAAAACACTTCTTAACGTTTTTTGAAGTGTAGGTGTTACTGTTCTTGATGGATCTCCGCTTTCACTGTTACTGAGTGATGTCCTTTTGTAATGGTTTCTGACAGAACAGTGGACAAAATGCTTTATAGTCTGTTCAAGGAACATTTCTTAAATAAAATCTCGCAGAGTTCACCTAGGCTTCAAAATATTGTAATGGAATTTGACTTTCGAATAAGGTTATGCACTGTACGCAAAGCTTTAGGATAATCAGTGTGGCTGGATGCAAGGTTGAAGAAGGAAGGGAGTGATGGTCATTTTCTTGGACTGTAATATTTTTGGTTGTTGATTGCCTGTATGTTATAGTATTAAATGTGTAATGATAAAGCTTTGTTTCAGGTTCATTTTTATCATAAGTTAAGAACTCCATTCCATATTCTGTTAAGCATATTGTGTCTGCTGAAAAATGTTGCATTTTGTTGAATTAGAGAAGAATTTATGTGATTATGTACAATATATGCTGTAATGAATGAATTCATCGAAATAAACTTTAGTATCAAATTAATTGATTCATTTGATAGAAATGTAACTATTCATGGTCACAGCACTAGAAGTAAATTGAACTTTTATGTGCAATTTTGCATTACAGTTCTATTTTAAGAAGGTGTGGTAAATATGGGGATCAAACTATATAATAAGGCACCACATAATATAAAAAATTGGATAACTTTAAACTCCGTAAAAAGAACTAAAATCCGTGCTTTTAAGCCATTCCTTATATTCATTTGACAAGTTTTTACAGTTTTGGGTAAAGTTTGCTTGTAATGTATGAGACTATTCATTAGACATTTGTAACAGCTTTATCAGATTAATATTAATGTATTTCACTATTGAATTTGTATTGGACTGCATCGAAATTGTTTGTCCATTGCACCATACAGAAAACTCCTTTATGATTGCAACATTTTGAAAATTTGTATATATGTTTTGTAATTTTGTAACATATATTTAGACATGGCCAGTGTTACACATGTAACAGTACAGATGTACAATAAATAAAATGAAGTGAATTGTAACTCACAAGGAAGCATCTGTCTTGTTTTTAATCTCAAATTTTGCACTTTTTAAAATATATAACACAATAAGCATCATATTTGAAGGTGTTTTAACATTCCTAACACCCACAGTAGCCATCATAGGAAAAAAAGCAGATGAGGGTTCTATTACTGTGGGATGTGGTGCCTTGTCACTGAGTGATTGGTCTGTAATGTTTCAAAGAAGCAGTGGTTTCACCTTAAAGGGTTTAGAGCTCCAAGAAGAAAACTTCAAAACTTGCCAGAACAGAATTGCCGATGTACCAGGAAACTTCAGTGCTAGAAAAGTTCTTTAGCTGTAGTAATACCCCATACTGTATACACCTATACATTATAATAACCCATGCATATTGTATTTCCTGTTATGCCTTTATCAATGTCGGGATATCTGCTGAATGAACTGGGAATAAGGATTTGATTCTTGGCATAGTAAGATATTCTCCTCCTCCACTACATCCAAAACTGGCTCTGGGGAAACTGGGAGGTTTTTTTGGCTGGGCTAAAGCAGCCAGGTCACGAATCTTACCACTCATATCCATGTAGTACCCAGGAAAGAATTCTTGGTGTTTTGACCCATGTGGCCTCATATGTCTTCAACAAGCATGGTCTTGCTGAAGCAAAGGAACACTTTTACCTTACCTTTACCTGTTATTCACAACATTATATGACCTGTTTACCAGTTGTTTTACTGAAACATTGTGCACAGTAATTTAATGCTCTTAGTCATCAGTCCTGCGAAGTAAAGTAAAGGATTGCCAATAAAACATGCGGTATGTTATGTCTTGCAGACCCTAATCCTTTTATAGGTAATTTTGGTGAAATTATATAGACATACTGTTGTGATAATATATAAATATTTGCATTAATGCTCTTGGGACATCTAATGTTTTTTTTAAAGATTTGAATACTTTTTTATTTGTCCTGTTCCAATTGCATCAAGTCAAGAAATGTGGCTTTCATGTTGTAGGGTTTTCATGTAATGTATCTGTGTTTCTTACACTAAGCCAGTGTAAAAAATGTGTGTGTGCAAAAGTCATTATCCACTCTTGAGTACAATCAAATAATAACTGATATGGTATATGATATATCCAGATGAGAATTCTGCTCCTCTGGATAATTATGCTGCGCATAGTGTTAATTCCTTAACGCCATTTCAGGACTCCTAGGTTGTCTTGAAATGCTGGTAAGGAATTACTGCTACAGGCTGCACAATTACCCGGAGGAGGTCAGTTCTCATCTGCTTTGTGGTGAAAGCCTGAAATCATATGTGATTTATACACTTCTCATAGAAAAAGTTAATGCTGCTAATGGATCATAGTAGATAACACTTGTGTGTGTGTTTTCACCATAAAGGAATGTGTATGTTCCTGTTATGTGAACATGTAAATGATATATATGATCCTTTGAATGAATGTTAGTGACAACCTAATGTGCTGTTTTGTTAGTAATTGGCAGGCATTTATGTGTAGTCTTGCTTATTTCAGTACAGATGACTGTGTTGCATTCCTGAAGATGCAGGCAGATAGTCTAGGCTTACCACTGAAAGTTTATTCTATTGTTCCTGGGAAACCAATTGTAGTGTTGACATGGGAAGGTTCAGAGCCAAATCTTCCAACAGTACTGCTGAACTCTCACATGGATGTAGTTCCAGTATTTCCTGTAAGTACTGTACACATGTGAACTATAGCAGTGTTAGTAAAAATTGAAGGAGTTATCACACAGATTTGTCTATCAGAATTAAAGGAACTGTTGATTTTATTATGTGTACTGGAATTTTGCAGGTTCCATCTTCTAACCTCTTAATACTTTTACAAATCATCTCTCACACAGACTCCCTAAGTGTTATTCTGTAGTGTAGGTGGTGTGTGTTCTGTATTTCTTTATCAGCAGAAATTTACAATTTCCAAACAAAATATTTCTGATTGTGTGTAGGATTTGATTGTGTTGTTTCTTAAGTGAAGTTATGTAACAGTCTCAACGTAGAATTTGTAGGATGTGGCATCAAATGTAGGAAAATAGGTTCATGGGTTTTACTGTAATATGTTTGCTTATGAAGTGCTTTAAACGTGATGTGAAAGTGTTAGTTGCATATATGAAGGCTGACGGTGGATAATTATACAGCCATCCTTATGCATGTTTTCAAGGGAATGGTTTTGAGTTGTGTCTGCCTGATGTTATGTTAATGCTCTTCATTTGCAGGAGAAATGGATGCACGAACCCTTTGGTGCTGATAAGGATAATAATGGGAACATATTTGCCCGTGGTGCACAGGACATGAAGTGTGTGGGAATCCAGTATTTAGAGGCTGTGCGTCAACTGATGTCAAAAGGAGTTCAGCTTAGAAGAACAGTTCATATTTCATTTGTGCCAGGTAATTAATGGTTTTTGGGATGTTACTGTAACTTGTTAAGAATGATAAGGAGACAAATCTGCACGCTGCCCTCTCATAAGGTGTATGTTTAAAAAAAATTAATGCTATTCCATTTGCCAATTTCACAGAATTTTTACTAGATATCAATAACGTGTGCATGTGTTTACACGTGAGCACTGGTTAAGGGTCATGTACATGTGCAAGTATGGATGAGTGCGGTTACATGTTTCACTTAAGTTTTCTTCAATTTAATATTTTGACCCCACGTGAGACCGTAATATTATTGTGTTTAAAGGTTTTAGTAATGATTTGAATGTCTGACCAGCCACACTTCATAGTACAGGGTCTTTATTGAGAATCTAATAGGTCTTCAACTAGTCAAGAAATTCCCTGCATTTTATAGAATTAGACTGCTCATTACCATGTTCAACAGAGCCTGCTGTTAGTTCCAATTCTGAGCCAGATGAATGGGAGAATTGTATTTATTTAAGCTCCATTTATATTTCTCCATCAATGGAATTCAACATTTATAACAGTTTTTTAATGGAGATGTCAGAATATCTGTATGGAATAACGTTTAATGTCGATTTACCCATTTAGTAATTTTTCTTTGGGTGCCATTCACCTAAACGTGGAGTTTTGCAAAAGCCAAAACACCCCCCCACAAAACAAAAAAAAAAAAAATAAACAACCACATCCAAACCTCTTATCGCAATCATATCATA
>Ga0123354_10002731_pt1 | contig 23662 bp, 23 predicted proteins | sample TergutLab28metaG_2_FD_97872 | JGI IMG/M metagenome (GOLD analysis project Ga0123354, IMG submission 97872) | Labiotermes labralis P4 segment gut microbial communities from Petit-Saut dam, French Guiana - Lab288 P4 | ecosystem: Host-associated > Arthropoda: Insects > Digestive system > Gut ... | reverse complement strand
GATTTCTTTCATAAATATTAGTTAAATATTGCTTAATTTTTCCTTCAGAAAATGTTATAGTTTCTCCAAAATAGTCTTCGGGTAATTTTATATTTGCTTTTTTTTCAGAATAATTATTCAATAATGCTTCTTTTAATTCATTACGCAAAATCCATGAAAAACTATCTCTCATCTTATTGCCAAGAAAAGGTATATGCCAATAGCGTACATTGCCATTTTTACGCTTTGAAGGTATAATTTCAGGATAATATTTTAGTATTCTTTTTGAAAAATTTGAAACAATTGTATTTAAAGGAGCATGATGACCATAATTTAATTTCCATGCAATTTCGCCACCTGATGCTTCACATCTGTCACTATCCAGCAAAACTAATAAAATATCCAAAACCTTTTCATTAATAATATTTTCATCAATGATTATTTTAGACCATAATTCTGAATCAATATTGATTTTTTCATTATAGAATTTCATATATACCACCTGTTAAACATTATTATGCAATTAATATTCTTAATCAAGTTGGGCACGGCATATAACGTTCTAGGTATATGCCTTTTGTTATGTGCTGGTTTTTCCATTTACAATAGAATGCTCATATCCCATTGTTACTGATGTTTTTTCATTCCTAACAATCGACTTTCCAGAAAAATCAATTTGGCTATATCCAATTACTCTATTAGATTCGTTTGATTTAAATGCTGGATGAGGAAATGATGCTATATTTATTGGTTGATTGCTTAAATGAAAATCTTTTGGCTTACAGGGAACAATAATCTGATATCCTAAATTCCCAAAAAAAAGAAGCATTTGCATAAAAGGTACTTTTAAAAAATCATTTTTTCTACATAGAATAGTTATTAGCAATTCATTGAATGGTTTTTTACCAGAGATACTTGAAGCTATTGTAAATATTGGCTGTATATCATAATTTGAAATTTCATGATTATTTTCCAAAAGCCACTTTTTTGTTTCATTAAAATAACTTAATAATTCATAAGGCATTACTGATATGGCCATTTTAACAAAAGATTTAAAAACTGCTATAGGAACATATGGCTGTCTATATCCTTTAATAATAAAAGTCCTTTCTTGATCATTACATTCAAAAATGGGATCTTCTTCAAAGCTTTGTAATTCTAAACCAGTTTTAGCCATATCAATTCTAGAAATTCCATCTGGTGCTTTGTATGATACTATTCCATTTTTTCCTTTTATTTGCATCATAGTACGCCATAAACCTAAATATTTTCCTAAATGATCTTCTAGAAGACTACTAAATTTTGAATTACATGAATCACATTCATTATTTGAAAATATTGTTTTATTACCAATTAGTTCTGGAATAGCATGAGCCTGTTTTTTAAAAGATATTTCCGGTTCAGTTTTATCACAAAACCTACATTTTTTTATTGGGTCATTTATTATAATTTTATCAATGTTTGTATCTATTTCTGCCAATATATTTGAAAAAACAATATTATAGTTTTTGTTATAATCACTTACGCATTGTTCAATTGTAATTGCTTTCATAAAAATATAATATTTAAATTTCGATTATATGTCAATATTTAATACGATTATTGGATAAGCTTGCGCCTAACGTTACAGGTAACTGACAGTTGGGGCAGGTTATAGGACTTTGCGGAGCAAATGTCCCCTGCCCCAACTGTGGCGGAGACAAAAACCCACAAATGGCGAAGCCCGACTGGGTTTTTTCGTAGCCCGAGCCGCCAAACAGGCGGCGTAGCAGTTACCGTTTGTTATGCGACGGTTTACTTCTTTTCATCACTTTTTTAAATGAAATATAATTATTTATCTTTATAATTATTTAATACCGATATTATTTTTTCATATTCTATGTCATAATCTTCTCTTGAAGATATATTCAAAATATGTTTTTCATAAATATTTTTCAAATTATTAAATTGTTTCTCAATATCTTTTTTCATACATGATATATATTCTTGACCTACTTTAAGGTAATCTCCTCCAATATTTTGAGATTTTCTAATGTTTAAATTTTCAAATATAATTTCATCAGATACGTTTAAAAGAAATACTATTATCTTTTCAAAATATTCATTAATGTAATCAATAATACTTAAAATTTCAGCATATTCAATTAAAACAATTCCTTTACTCTTGTTGGTTTTTATTGCTTGTTTCATTCCAAAAATACCTGTTGGAGAAACGTTTAATTCATGTATTAAATTTACATTTAATTCCTCTTGTAACTTTTTTGAGATTTTTGATTTTCCAGAACAAATTGTACCAGTTATTAATACAGCAATGTTCATATTATCTCCTTGTAAAAATATTCATTATTTTTCAATTAAAACTAAAATAAACTGTTTTACTACAAAATATACTACATGGTTGTAAATGTAATTATTGCAAGTTTTATTCTGGAATGTCAATTATTTACCATAAGCAATACTACCATAATTGATTCCAACTGATGGGCGGGAATGGGGTATCCAATTTACACCGTCCGTAGATGACACCAAACCAGTATTACTGATTATATTCCACTTGCCTCCGCCATAAGCAATACTACCATAATTGATTCCAACTGATGGGCGGGAATGGGATATCCAATTTACACCGTCCGTAGATGACACCAAACCAGTATTATCGATTATAATCCACTTGCCAGTATTGTCATTACTATTACCATTGCCATTATTATTATTATCAATATCGCACATTACAAAAGAAAATCCAGATAATAAAACTAGTGTAACAATCAATAAATATTTAATTACCCTTTTCATCAAAAACTCCTTATGACTTATTATAGCATATATTAAATACTATTCAATACCATTACCATTATTTCTAGTAAACTGTCGCATAACGTTCCAAGTAACTGACGGTTTGGGCAGGTTATAGGACTTTGCGAAGCAAATGTCCCCTGCCCAAACTGTGGCGGAGATAAAATCCCACAAAGGGCGAATAGCCCGACTGGGATTTTTCGTAGCCCGAGCCGCCGCTTGTCGGCGGCGTAGCAGTTACTGTTTGTTAAGCGAAGTATGGGCATACTCCATTAATCTTCTTCTTTAAAATAATATGTAATTTTCTTATTGCCTTCAATTATCCACCTTTTTGAAGGAAAACTATTGATATAAATATATTCATCATCACTATTTGGTTTGCGCCTAAAATGATCAGATACTGTTACCTTTTTTAACACCTTATCATCTTTATAAAGAGTTCCAATAATTGCTTTATTTTTTGACAAGTATTTTTTATTTATATATATTGTTTTTTCAATCCATCCTTCCACATTTTTTCTTTCAGTAATTGTTTCCAATTTCTTAATATTTTCTGATTTATTTGTATCCTTAACTGTTATAGGAGTTTTCTCTGTCTTTATTAGAAGAGAGAAAATTATACTAAATAGCAATGCTTTTCTAAACAATGTTGCATCTACGTTTCTAAATTTTCCAATTAATTCCAAATTATCTACTTCATCTATTCCTTTTCCTAGAATTGAAGAATATGATAAGGATGCATTTGAAAATATTCCGGTTTTATAAAAAATGAAAATTCTAAAATACTTTTTTTCATTATAATTTTCATCATATATTATTATTTTGTTCACATTGTCAAATAAAACAGATTTTTTAGATTGAATTATTAAACCATTCTTTAACATATCAGGTATTTTACTAGGAAATATGTCAATAAATAATGTATTTACTTTGTCTATAACTGGTTGTGTTAAATTATTTAATGTCATTATTTTACCTAACACTGATCTAAGTGTTAAATAAGTGGTCATAAATATTACATCAGGATTTAATCCATTTTTATTCAAAATTTCAATCTTTTCTAAATGGCAAATTTTTAATTTCTCAATATAAGGTAATTCTATTAATATATTTTCTAAATCAAAATCATTGTATTTTTTTATTTTGGGAAAATATATTTTATGTTTCTCTAATATTTCGTTTGATACATTTTCATCGGAAGTGTATATATTCAATAATTCTACTTCGTTTGATATATTTATCATATTGTTTCCTTATTGAAAATATATTATTTTTAATTGTTTTGTCAATATCTTCGAATAACTATTAGCCCATATTTCGCTTAACGTTATAGGTATATGACGTTTTGCAGTTGCGGATAAGGGCTTGCGGAGCAAGACCAGCAAACGTAAAATGTGGTGGAGTAAAATACCGCAGAGGGCGTAAGCCCGAACGGTGTTTTACGGAACCCGAACCGTCCGAACAGGGCGGTGAGCATATACCGTTTGTTATGCGCCGTTAGTCTTTTTTACATTTCTCCAAAATATTTATTATTATACTATGATAATTTGGATCTAATTCTTCTATAAATTTTAAAAAGCAACTGTCAGAAGTTAATATGTGATAATTTGGGTAATATGATAGAAGTAAAGAATCAATTACATTATTTTTATCTATTTTCATACCATCTATTGTAAAAAACTTTTTAAACAATGTTTTATAATACTTCACAATGGTAGGGTTCATTGTTATGTTTATTGTATTTTCAAAATATTTTAAATTATCTTCTAATGCTTGAATGAATGAATTGTTAATTAATCTATTCTCAAACATTTTTCTTTTTTCAATTTTTTTTGCAAATCGATCCTCAAAAATATGTAAAAATATTTTTCCTTTTAGTTTTTCATCATATTTATTAACATTTTCTAAAAAATCCCAAAAATCAATTCCCTCATAAGATATGTATAATAAATTTGTAAATACCATACACTTATTCAATATGTGATCAACAATTTTACCTTTCAATTTATTTTCATCATAATCTTTGTAAAAATCATATAATATATTCCATAAATTTGATGAGTAAATATCATGATTCTCATTCAAAATAAGAACTGCTTCAATAATACTTTTTGAAAGCTCTTTATTAATTTGTTTATTTATAGGTTCATCTTTATAATATACTGCAAGATAAATTGTAGCAATACAAGTTGACCAAAAGTTTAAGTATTTCGATTCTATTTCGATCCTAACTCTTAATGATTCATCAGCTAAGCACTTCAAGAAAAAATCATCTTTTCCTATAAGGTCGTTGAATTTATTATTAACAATTGTATGTTTGTTATCCAAATAAGGAATTACCATATATTTATGAATGTGCAAATAATTTAAAATATTTTTTAATTTTAATATATCATTTCGAAAATGAGAATACAATTCTAACATAGAAAGTTCTGATATATAAAAATTATGATTTCTGAGTTCTAATTGTAATTTATTAACATTCAAATTTGAATTGCTTGTGTTTGTAATGTAATAAACCATATTTGTATCTAAAATTATATACATAATTAATTTTATTACATTTTATTAATATTGTCGAGAATATTTTCATCATTTTGACTAATGGCGCCTAACGTTCTAGGTATATGACATTTTGCGGATAAGGGCTTGCGGAGCAAGACCAGCAACCGCAAAATGTGGTGGAGCAAAATACCGCAGAGGGCGAAGCCCGAACGGTGTTTTGCGGAATCCGAACCGACCGAACAGGGCGGTGAGCGTATACCGTTTGTTATGTGACGTACCGCTCATTTTATATTTATATATTATCGTTTTGGATCTTAATTCATTCCATTTCCAGCGGAGTATAAAATTCTATCAAATTCTCTTCTGGATCACGTAAGTGAACAACACGCATACCCCAACCGGGCATATCGATTGGCTCATTAACAAATGTAACGCCTTTTGCCAAAAAGATTTTATAAGTTTCGTCGACATTCTTAACTTCGAATGATACTAATGATTTTTCTCGACAATTAGTCGGCTGTGTTTTGTCAGCATTATCGACAATAGGCGCAAAAAGGTCAGATGTAAATATTGCCAATCCTTCAATACCATCGGTTACTTTGAATGAGGCGTAACATTCACCTATATCAAATGCTGCTTCAAAACCGAGTGTTTCAGTGTAAAAATTGAAACATTTCCTGTAATCTTTTACTAATAACCTTATATTGTTAAATTTCATAATCATTTCTCCCCTGTTATTATAATGTATTTTATTAAATACATTATGTCAAACATTGCTCAAACCATGTTGGGCAGTATGTCATATAACGTTTAAGGTAACTGACGGTTTGATAGCCCGAATAAGCAAAGCATAGGTTTTCAGGGCTGGCAAACTGTGGTGGAGTAAAATTCTACAGAGGGCGAAGCCCGACTGTGGTTTTTCAGAACCTGGAAGCGGCAACAGCCGCTAGAACGTATACCGTTTGTTAAGCGAAGTTGTGCAGTTTTCTATTCTCAAAAATTATATTTTTTCCTTTATATTTTATAATTTTCTCAATGTCCTCAAAAGTATAAATTTTGCAATCTCTATTTCTTGAATAATAATCATAAAATATAATATCCTCTGGAATTAAATGATAATTTGCTCCAATATAATATTCCAATAATGTTTTACAATATTTTTGACTATAATCCATTTCCATAAAAAGTATTTTTGTATATTTTCTAGGAGCCAAATTAAAATAATATATTGCTTCATTTAAATTTTTTAATTTTGCACTTGGGACATTTCCACTTTCTGTCCATTTCATTGATTTACATTCAACTAAATAATTATCATTTCCCAGATCGAATTTATGAGTTTTTTTATATTTTAATCCAATTTCGATTTTATATGGTTTTTCCAGTACAATTCCTTCACCAACGAAATAATCTAATGCCTTATATTCAAATTCATTTCCTATCTGAGAATTTGATTTTCCACCTTTTCTTTGGAATCTATTATTCATTCTTTAGTCCTTTAATGATATATTTACACTCTTATTTAGTTTTGTCAATTAATAATATTTTACAATAATCCTAGGCACAATTACGCTTAACGTTCTAAATATGCGACATTCCAGCCCACCGCAGGTTTGCAGGGCTGGCAAACTGTGGCGGAGACAAAACACCGCAAAGGGCGAATAGCCCGACTGGTGTTTTGCGGAATCCGAACCGCCTGAAAGGGCGGTGAGCGCTAACCATTTGTTACACGCCGGTTGCACATTTTATACTTTAGCAGCTGATATGAATTGTGTGAACTTTATCTCGTTTTATTCATATATAATTACAAGAGTTATACCTTCAGAACCGTTACCGCTTTTAATTTCATTTTGCCAATCTGCGTCGTAGCCTGTCGCGTCTATTGGTACTTTTATTGTAATGTTTCGGTTAGGCGGTGTTAAATTATGTAATGTATTGAATGCTAGTATTGGAGCTGTACTTCCCAACGTTATACTTTTCAATGCATAGCAATACATAAAAGGCCCCCAACCGATGCTGGAGACAGAAGGAAAACTTACACTTTCTAGCTTGGAGCAGCCAAGAAAAGCAGCTTGCCCAATACTTACGGCAATAGGAAAACTAGCGTTTTCCAGCGTATTACAGCCATCAAAGGCACTTTCCCTGACATTAGTAATTGTAGGCATGGTAACATTTCCACTTGCAGACGGATACGCTCTGAGAGTTGTAGTATCCTGAATTAATGCTTTACCATTTTCTATAGTACTTAAAGGACCATTTCCAATCAAATTAAATGTTGTTAGTGCGGTGCAACCATAAAATGGATTCCCATCTAATATTGTTGTGGCAGAAAGACTGACAGTTTTCAACTTTTTGCAATTAGCGAAAGCATAGCTACGGATGTTGATTACTGTGGGAAGGATGGCACTTTCCAACTCATTATAATTAGCGAAGGCATTACCGCCAACACTTGTTACACTATTAGGTAGAATAATCTCAATGATTTTATTATTGCCTGTTGCAATAGCATCATATGGAGTAAAATCTGTACCGTTTATAGTACAAGCGGAGAGATCAAGTTTAACGTTTTTATTTACTGTTGCAATTATAGAATGCAGCTTTTGCCAATTACTCTCGGCTTCGGTCATTGTTCCAAGATGTATTTTTATTGGTAAACTAACAGGTTCGTTGGCTGTTGCCAGATATGCAGTTATACCTTCAATGCTTTCATTGAGAGCAGACTCTCCTATTTGAGTTTCTGCATCAATATGTAAAGGATCATAGTTACATTTTCTAGTTTTTATTCCCGCTAATGTAAAAGTGGGAGGTGTTGTTTGTGTCCAGTCTCCCCATGAATGAGCAGTCGGATCAATTGGCAATGTACCTGCTTTGATATGTTCTAAATTAAGTGTGCAGGTTCTTGTTCCGTTACCCTCTGTTGTACAAGTTGAGGATGTACCATCTACAGCACCCCAAATGTGTACAGTCGGATTTATTGCTATTGATTGTATTTCCGTGTGGGTTGAGTCACTTATGCAAATTCTTGTTTGCGATCCTACTGTTGTGCATGTGGCCACAGTTGTTACTGACCAATTTCCCCATTCATGTGTATGCGTAGTGTTGTTTCCATTGTCGCAAGTGACAAATGCCACAGTTGAGACCAGAATTGCCAAAAAACCAACAAAAGACCAATGTTTACAATTTTTCATATATTTTGCTCCTACAATTCATTAAATTACTAGAGGGGTTAACTTGCTGTTAGTTAATAAATTGCATAATAACATGCGAATGGCAAGTTGTAAAGAGCTTTTACTATCTATTAGCATGTAAATTACATAAAAATTATATAAAAAGGGGGTAAATTTATGACATTTCAAGAGCTATTTATTGTAAATTTGAAAGATTACAGAAAATCATATAAAATTTCACAAGCCAAGTTAGCCGAATTGTGTGAATCATCACAAGCCTATATTGCTGAAATTGAAGTAGGTAAAAAATTTCCTTCCCCTGATATGATTGAAAAAATAGCGTCAGCATTTAATATTGAATCTTATTGTTTATTCCAAAATAATTCCACAATAGATATTAGAACACTTACTCCATTGCAAAGACAAGAAATAATCGATAAAATCGCAAAAATTATTAACCATTATTAAATATATTTTATCTAGAAAAAATGACGCATAACGATAATAATACGAACTTCGCATAATTACTTTCTGCTGCGTAAAAAGCGAACTTCGTATAATTTTCACTTTTTGATATAACACGAAGTAAAAGTTCGTGTTATATCAAAAAACAATTATTAATGCGAAAATTAAGTTAATTATAAAATATTAAACTATGCTGTCAAGAGGACTTTGGATTTTGAAGATATTGCTTTTGGCAACATGAGTGTAGCGTTCAGTGGTGCGGAAACTGGAATGCACAAGAAGGGTTTGCATGTAGCGGATGTCAGTTCCACTTTCAAATAAGTGTGTAGCGAATGAATGATGAAAGTTGTGGATAGATGCGTTTTTTTATATTTTTGCTTTTTTTATGGCGTGTTCACAGATGCGCTGGGCAGTACGAATAGATAAATATTTAGTTGGATTTGTGATTGGAAATAACCCTCAATCATTTAGTTGGTGGCCTCAAGGATGGATTTAAATTTATAAGTTTGAGCAAAAAAAAGCCCCGAAGTGCAACATACAAACATGATTTGTAAGGCTTCTGTAACAGAAGCAGCATTTTCTTCGTGGACTTTCTATTTAAAAAAGATAGCGAAGAATAAAATTTGTCAAGTAAAAATAATAGCAATGCAATAGCTTGCAATTATTTCACCATTTTTCTCTTTCTTCCCATCAAATTGAAGCAAAAATAACATTCACCAGGTTAATAGCATCAGGAAAATAAATTAATGAATAAAAAAATATGCATAATAATTTTTAGTTTAATCGCGATCACTATAGTCGCAACCCCTTTATTCGCGCTTGAAATATACATAGCGCCAATTAGTTATATTGATGCTAAAGGGGAAAGAGTAATTCCAAAAATAGAAATCTCAAAAGAGATAGCAAGAGAAGCAGAAAAATATTTATATGGAAAAAATCTATTTGTAAAAGAAATAAAAAATAAAGAACTAAATGCGCCGGTCTCAATGATAGATGCAATAAAAGCAAGCAAAGAAGAAAGAGCGGAATATCTTTTATATGGCTTTGTTGAAAAAAAAGAATATACCTATAGGGCGGAAATACGATTTCTTGATTTTGAAAAGCGGGAAATAAAGAAAATATTTTATTCATCGGATGATATTGAAAGTTATGAGAGGCTTATAAAAGATTTAAGTTATAAAATTGTCTCTTACCTCGACACTGTATTTGCTCTTGGGATAACAGAAGAAAAACCTGGAAAGCTTATACTCTCTATCCCGTTTTCTCTTGGCTATTGGAGTTATCTCTCTTCGCAGTGGATGAATACAGTAACAGGAACAGGGGCAATATCAACAGGGTTTGATTTGATTACAAACGACAGGACATTCCCAAATTTAAAACATAAGACTTATTTATCATGGAACTTAAATATCGAATATTGCTATGGAATCGGAAAAGATGATGTTGAACTAAAAAATATGCATATTGTAAGTCTAAGTTTTCCAATAAGAATACATATCGAGAGCCTGTCAAAAGAAGAAGGAATATTTTTAGGCTTTGGATTTTTATATGAGTTTGATATAGCAAATCTGGAAAAAACATATGGAGAAGCAGGGCGTTCTTTGTATACGCACATAGGAGTTCTGGGATCATTTGGGTATCAGTGGAGGCTCAACGAGAGGATAAGAATAGCTTTTGATAATATTATAGATGTGGGTTTCCAGGAACACCTTATGGTAAGTTTTTCTCCAAGGATCAGGATGCTTTATTGCATTTATACAAAGGAGATAACTAATAAATGGAAATAAGAAGGATTCTATTACTTGCCATAGCGCTGGTATTATTTGGATGCGACACAGAAATCTATGAAGTCTTAAGCAGAAGCAAACAAGACCCTTTTACAGAGGCGCCTGTAGTAACCTCCTTTATAGAAGAGAATGCAATATATATCTCGTGGACAGAGGATAAAATGGCAGATACCTATATACTTGAAAGGGCCGAAGATAATGCATCTGCTTTGTTATTTAAGGAGATCTATAGCGGTAAAGAGGTTTCATATATTGATAGAGAAATTGTGGATGAAAAACTTTATCTATACCGGCTGCATAAACAGAGGGGAAGTAAAATTGGATGGGTTTCAGGAGCAGTGCTTGGAGTAGGTTCAGCGATAAGAATGGATGAACATGAACCAAACAACAAAGAAGAGGATGCAACCTGGATAGGGCCAATGAGAATATCAAATATCTACTATTATAAAGCGCATGATGGGCAGGTAGTATCTGATGAAGATTGGTATTATGTGACAGTGCCGTCCTACACAAAAGCAACATTAATAGTAGAAGATTATCAGGTTGGAAGCGCGGGAGCAGCAACACATTTTAAAATAATAATAAAGGGGGGAGGTCCTGCTGCTCAAGTTACAAACAATTCCGGGATAGATTTAATAAATCCGGATAGTGCAGAAAAAAGGATTTATTTTAAGATAATAGCAGATGAATCGAAGTTTGTAACTTCTCCTGCCCAGGCAGGAGGCGCGCTTATTCAATATAGCATCTATGTATGGGGCACCTCCAGATTATAGAGATGATCAATATAATAGAGGATACTGTGCATGGAACATATTGATAAAATTATAAAACTACAGAGCATAGCTATAGTGCTGATCTCTGTTGCTATCAGTATTATAGATATAAAAACATATCGCATTCCTGATACATTGCTGGTGCTATTATTTCTTTCTCTAATATCTTTTGATTTAATAAAACAAAACAATCAGGGGTACAGCATCATATCAGCTCATCTATTATCAGCATTAATAATTTTTACAATATTCTTTGCTGTTTTTTATTTTGTCAAAAGCATGGGGTTTGGCGATGTGAAATATGCATCAGTGCTTGCCTATGGATTAGGATTTAAAGGGATATATATTGCAATAGTTATTGCTACTATGAGCAGCCTGATTTTCTTTCTTGTTGGATACTTTTTATTGGGATGGAATAAAAAAACAAAACTGCCATTTGCCCCTTTTTTATCCATAGGAGCAATTTTCTCAATAATAGGTGAGTTATATTTATGAGAAAGCTGCTGTGTAAAATAATTATCTTAATATTTATCATTATTACAGCAGCGCCGCTGCATGCCCAGAGGATCAGAAAAATTGATTTTCGTAATCAGAAGATAACAGATATTTTAATGGCGCTTGCTGATATGGGTGAGCGCTCAATAATTGTTGATGATACTGTGACAGGAACAGCTACTTTTTATTTTAGCGATTCGGAATTTGAAGATGCGCTGTATCAGTTTATTGAAGCGTGCCATCTGTTTTGCAAAAAAATAGATAATAACTATTATATTTCAAGGATCTTTGCAGATTATACTCTTGATACAAACGCTTTAAATCTGTTTGCAGAAGAAGCAAATATTGAGACAATAGTAAAAGAGCTTGCAAGAACAACAAATACTACTATTATATATGATGCTCTTCCAAGAGAAACTATTTCGATCCATTCTTTAAATACTTCTATATCTGAGATTCTTGAGATACTTATAAAAAAATATCCTGATTATTCTATTGAATATGAAAACAATAGTTATTATATGAAAAAAGCTGCTGCTGTTGGTTCAAGCACAGGCACGAGGCTTGCAGGCAATGCTATCACGCGCAAAGATGATTTTTATTTCATGAATATTCCAAGGGGATCTTTCTCTGCGATTATTGCATTGCTATTTAAAACAGCAGGCAAAGAATATTCAATGCTGCAGCGCATTGATACTAATCTTGAAAATCTTTATTTTGAAAATAAAACATTTGAGCAACTGCTCCGTTTGGTTCTGGAGCAGGGAAACTGCGATTATGTTGAGATCAGTCTTATCTATTATATATTTGAGATCCAGCGCAAAGATGTTCTTAAGAAATTCAAAGATACTACTATTGTGCAGATGAAAAATATTTCTGTTGCGGATGCAGGGGCTTTGCTGCCAAATGAATTAAGCAGCTCTTCTTTTATCAAGTATGATAAAAATACCAACAGCATTTATCTTACAGGAAGCGCAGATGAAATAAATCCCATTATGGATTTTTTATCTCTTATAGATGTCGCAATAGAGGGGAGGTTCTATAACAGGTTTGAAATAAGATATCTGGATGTAAAAGATTTTATTGCTCTTCTCCCAAGAGAACTTGCTTCATGTTCTCCTCTGATAATCCCGCAGTCAAATGCATTTATAGCGCTGATCAATGATGATGCAAAAACCAATATGGAAGATTATATTAAGCTGATAGATAAGCGGCCGGAAGGCTTTCCTCTCTATTTGCGCTATATTAAAAGTGAAGAGCTTCTTAAATATTTGCCTCCATCTGTTTCCAAAGAAGAAATAATTTTAAGCGCAGATCCTACGCTTATCTTTTTTACAGGAGCAGAAGAAAAAAAGAAATATTTTCTTGATGATTTAAAACTTATTGATCAGCCAAAGCCGCAGATACGATATCAGTTGTTGATAATACAATATCAGAAAAGCAATAGTCTTACCTGGGGGAATACAGCAAGCTATGGAACATCTGAACTTGATCCGGGAAGAACATTATCCGGTTCTTTTTCAAATTTGCTAAATATAAATTTTGATATTGTCTCTGAGTTTGGGTATCAGCTTGCGCTCCAGTTAAATTTACAGATAGGCGAGGATAGGGCAAGAGTCCTTGCTGATACAACATTGAATGGCATCTCCGGGCAGGATATAAAGTTTGAAAATAAAAATACATTCAGGTACAGAGATGTTGCTATTGATCCTGAAACAGGGAAGCCTTTGTATACCGGAGTCACAAGGGAAATTACATCTGGTTTGTTTCTGAATATCAATGGATGGGTGTCCGGGGATGGGATGATCACAATGAGTGTAAAGGCTGATATTTCCAAGCAGTCTGATACTGGTTATGTTACGACCACAGCAACAAATCCTCCTCCTACATCTGAACGGGTTGTAAATACACAGGTTAGAACAAAATCAGGGACACCAATAATTATAGGGGGACTTTTGCAAGTGGAAAGAAACGAAACAGCTTACAAGTTCCCTGTGTTAGGTTCCATTCCTCTTCTTGGAAGATTATTTCGCAACACAACTGTTTCCGATGAAACTACAGAACTGGTTATATACATTGTCCCTTTTATTCAGCGCAGTATGGATAGTTTTTTAAATTATGAAAAAAAGATTGAGGAATATTATAACAGATATATATTGCGGAAGGTTTCACAATGAAAAATCCATTTATATCTTTAAAAGAAAATATTTTTGATCTTGATGAAAGCAAGCAGTACCCAAGAGAGTTTATAAGCAACATGGGGGCAATAAAAATATCTGAAGACGAGGAGAGTGTTTCTGTTGCCCTTGTAGAGGGAAGCAGCCAAAACACCTATGATTATATAGAAGGATTTCATCTTCCAAAAAAAATTAAGTTTTATAATGTTACAAAATCTGATTTCGCATCATTTATCGGCAATACAACAAATGTTGAAGCCAAAGAGAGTGTTTCCAAAAAAGAAGAAAAGTTTAATCTTGATGATATTGCGTATGATGCTCCGATCGTAAATATTATCAACTCTATTTGCATAGAAGCGATCCGCCTGAGTGCATCTGATATACATATTGAATGTCAAAATAATTATATGAGGATCAGATACAGGATAGATGGAATTCTTAAAACAGTAAAGAAAATGGATATTGAACTTTTTTACTCCATATCCAACAGAATAAAAATAATGGCAAACATGAATACAATGGAGCAGAGGCTTCCGCAAGACGGGCGCCTTACTGTATCTGTTGAAGGAATCACAGTTGATCTTCGCGTTTCTACAGTCCCTGTAACAAGAGGGGAGTCGATAGTCCTAAGGCTTTTTAATAAATCCACAGAGATACTCTCGCTGGATGAAATAGGATTTTCAAAACCTGATCTTGAGAAAATAAAAAAATATACAAAATATCCTCATGGTCTTATATTGCTTACAGGTCCTACAGGGAGCGGAAAATCAACTACTCTCCATGCGCTTATTGGAACAATGCCTGCAGATGAGTTAAAGATAATTACGATTGAAGATCCTGTTGAGCAAATAATACCCGGAGTGAATCAGGTTCAAATCAATGAAGAGATCGATCTTACTTTTGATGGAATGTTAAGAAGGGTTTTGAGACAAGACCCAAATGTAATAATGGTCGGAGAAATAAGAGATACTGTAACAGCAGAGCTTGCACTAAGGTCATCGCTAACAGGGCATTTGATACTTTCCACACTTCACACGAATGACAGTATCTCTGTCATAAGCAGGCTTTGCGACATGGGGCTTGAGCCATATCTTATTGCAGCAGTGCTTCGCTGTTCTGTTGCGCAGCGTCTTGTAAGAAAGCTTTGCAAAAAATGTATCAAGTCCCACAAGGCAAGTAAGAGAGTTAAGCAGTTGTATCAAAGATATGATATTAAAAGCAATGCCATATTTATGGCAGAGGGGTGTCCTGAATGTAATTATGCGGGCTATAAAGGGAGAACCATAGTTGCCGAAGTATTTCAGGTTGATACTGAAATAGAAAGAATGATTTCTCTGCAGAGGCCAATGACAGAAATAAAAAAGTATGCGATTAAAAATCATATGCAGCCTATTGCCTTTGATGCGCTGCAAAAAGTTTCAGAGGGAATTACTTCTTTTGAAGAAGTTGAGCGGGAGGTTTTATTTTAATGCCTCTCTATAAATGTATTGTCATCAATAGCACTGGAAGAAAAAGCGAAGTTATAAAAGAGGTCTCGGGAGAAGATGATCTTATTTCTTCTTTTGGCAAACATGAAACCTTTCTTGTCTCTTTTGATTTAATCGATAAGAAAGATATTTACAATATTAAAAAACATTTTAGCCATAATATAATCAGCGCCTTTACAGATATAATGGCTTCTTTGCTTAATGCAGGTTTGAATCTACAGAATTCTTTGGAGCTGTGCGGATCAATATCTAATAATACAAAGGTAAAAGAATTATGTATAACTCTTGCGGAAGGGATGAAGCGTGGAGATCCTTTTCATTCGGTTTTAAAAATATATTCATCTTCTTTTTCTCCGCTTTATCAGGCGCTTGTAAGGCTGGGAGAACAGACAGGTTCTGTTGGAAAAGTTTTTGAACGGATGAGCAGCTATCTGCAGTCGGACAAAACAATCAGGGATAAAATTATTAATGCTCTTTTGTATCCAGCCATAGTATTACTTGTGGCGATCATGGGCTGCTTTGGAATTGTCCTCTATATACTTCCAAAGATGAGAGATATTTTTTTAGCATTTGATTCAGGCGGAAATAATATCAGAATCGAAATAGAGAGCATATATAATTCCTTGTGGATTTTTCTTGGACTATCTATTGTGTTTGTTGCAAGTGTAGTTGCAGTAATTATTTTATATAAGGCTAGTGAAAGATTTGCTCTATTGTTTGATAGTCTTGTTTTGAAAATCCCGGTTCTGGGAAGTTTTATTTCTTCGATACAAACTCTTAACTTTGCTTTTGCAATGGAAATGCTTACCTCATCCGGAATTACTGTAAGCAAGGCATTGCAGGAATCTGTAATAGTTGTAAGCAACAGATCATTTAAAAAATCAATTACTGTTATAAATAAAGAGCTGATGCAAGGCGGATCTTTGTCTGATGCTTTTCTAAAGTGTAAAGATTTTCCAGGCTATGTGGGTATCTGGATAGCAGTAGGGGAGCGCACAGGAAAAGTTTCACATATCTTTGAGCAGATAAGAACATATTTCCAAAATACAATAAACAACTCTACGCAAAAAATGATGAATATGATTGAGCCCATATTAATATTGATGATTGGAATTGTAATATTTATTCTGGTCATGCAATTTGTTCTGCCTGTATTTGCATTATATGGAAGGGTGCTATGAAAAAGATTGATTTGCGCTTAAATGATGGATGGACATTTATGGAAACACTGATCGCCATTGCCATTATTCTGGTTTTGACTTCATCGGTAGGTTTTGTTGCAATGCAAAATTTTGACAAGGCAAAGAGGGCAACCGCAAGAACACAGATAGATTCATTCTCGGTAGCGCTTGAGTCATATTATATTGACTGCAGCCGCTATCCAACTACAGAGCAAGGTCTTTCTGCCTTGTGGCAAAAACCAACAGTTGAACCTGCAAGCTATTTTTGGAATGGCCCTTATTTGCTTAAGCCTGTTCCCAAAGATCCGTGGGGCAATGATTATGAGTATAGGGTTCCAGGGCAAAGTGGACTTCCTTATTCCATACGTTCATTTGGCGCTGATGGCAGGGAAGGGGGAGAAGGAAAAGATGCGGATATCTCGTCGTGGGAAAACTAGTAACAGTGGATGTGGAGGGTTTGTGTTGCTTCGCGGATTGATTGCCATGTTTATTACTTTGCTTTGTCTTGCCGCAATACTGTTTTCATTATCAGCTATTTCCAGAGGAAGCTCTGTACTTAGAGAAGAAGTTTATAAAGAAATCAAACAGCGAAATGAAGATGCGCTGAAGGTTATAAAATGATGACCGTGGTAATTGAAAAACAGAAGTCGAGCAATCCCGGCACCAGCCATGGCTGGCGATCAGTTAGTGACAATGTAGTTAGAGGGAACCGAAAGACGGACAGCGAGCGGTTCCCGCACCGGTCGCCATCCATGGCTGGTGCGGGACGCTGCCATCCGTGGCGCAGTCCACACAGCGAAGCGAGGACTTAGCGAGATGGCCGGATGTAGGTTTAAATATATAGTAGGAAATATCAATATACCATATAGTAGTGCAGGCTTTACTATGATGGAGTCCATTATTGCAATTGCAATCACTACAGTTTTTGCAGGAGTTATGATAATAATAGTTTCAACTTCATTCAAAGGCACAAGCAGTGTTGCCAGCTCAATGGATAATACTCAAGAGCTGTTATATATCGACAGGTTCATAAGAGAAAAAGCTGAAAACTTATATGTGCCATATTGGGCTTCAATGGAAATAGCTGCCAACAATTTTGCGAATCAGCTTTGGTCATCCAGTATTGCGAAATATGTTGAAACAGTAAAACTAATTTACAGTTCAGAAAAAATGATCAGAGGTGTCGAAGTCAGATATTCAATAGGCAATAACACTTTTACAACTTTGGCTCTTTTTTCAAGCAGGCCTCTGGTTTCCGCCAGAACAGACGCCTTGTACAGGGATAGATAATGTATAAAAAAGAAAATGGATGGATCAGTGTTGCTTCCATGGCTCTTCTCTTGTTTATATCAGCTTTAGTCTCTGGCATTGCATTGATAGCCACTTCAAATAATATTTATTTTAGAAAGAATCAAAATGATTACAGAATAAAAAAAGAAGCAGATATTCTTCTTGATAAAATTATTCATGATATCCAATTTTTAAAAGAAGAAAGTTTTGACAGCCGCGAAAACAGATATATAAATCATATAATTAACAAGTATAATAGTAGAAATCTAACTCTGGAAGATATTTCAAGTGGATTTCACCTTGATTTTTTGCCGGATAGCGATCTATTGGACCCAATTTTCTCTCAATATGTATTTAAAAATAATCAGCCCAATAGTTTTATCAATTATAGAAATCAGCATGGACTTTCAACCAATATTGATGAATGGAAGCAATATGTAAATGAAGCAGCAATTTCTTCTTGTGTTACTTTTGGGTGGCTGCATCGCATCCATGATTCTTCTTATGCATTTAAAGAGATAAGCAAAAATATTAATACAACAGATCCAGATAAACTTTTTCCAATTATCAACAGCTTCCCATTAATAAATATAAACTATGTTGATCCACAAATAATAGAACTGTTTATTTTACGGCCATCATTTGAAATAAAACAGGCAAAAGAAAAATATAAGAAACTAAAAACAAGACTTGAGAACCATCCGGTCGATGATCTTGATATTATAGAAATACTGGAAGTCCCTTTGACAAACAAGATTTTCACTTATATAGGAGCTAAGACTTCTTTCTGGAAAATAATTTTTGCTGCAGAAGAAAAATATTTTGTGCAGGCAATAGTTGCGGCAATTCTGGATGAAAAAAATAATCCCAGAACTATAGATAGATATGTGCTGCTTGACAGGAGATTTTTGAATGTCAAATAAAATAATTAATTTTTTCCCGCGAATTAATTATTCTGTTTTTGTTCTTCATATCCCCAGGCTTAAAGGAAAAGAACTTTATCAGGCTATCTGCTATAAACTTAAAATGCTTTATCCCGGAAACTTAAATGATTTTGAGATAATCATAAAAAAGAATGGAAAACTAAAAGGATCATATCTTGTTTTTATAATACCAAAAGATTTGCCTAAAAAACCTGTTCCGCTCTCTACGCTGTTGTTGCAGCAAATGGTGAATGGAAAAACAGCAACAGCTTTTTTTATTGATAGCGGTTGTCTTGAAATAGTAAAAATTGAACAAGGGGCAATAAGCGAATCAATTGTCAAAAGAGCAGATAATGTTTCAGATATTTGCAGCTATATAAAAGCTTATTGTAGTAATGAAATATCAATCGAGATATTTTGTGATAAAAATAATTTGCAAAACTTAATGCATGACCTAAAAGCTCTCGCAAATAATGAAAATATTATTTATAAAAATATTGAAGATTCAATAAAAGGGATCTCTTTTGATTCTATCTGTATCTACAGTCAATATAGTCCAAGAAAAAAATATATTAAAATAAGTTCTTTTATTTTTGCTGTTGCAGCTATTTTTATAACACTATATGGATTGTACCAATATAAAATAACTTTGGAAGAAAAGAATAAGCAACTTAGGGAAGAGCAGTTGTATATTGAAAGAAAATTGCAGAATGAAAAAAATCAGAAAGAGAAATTATTAAATCTTGAAATCGAATATATAAATTTAATTGAGAGGAAAAGATTAAAACCATTTGAAATTGTTAATGCAGTCTCATCATCTCTTGATAAAAATGTTTTGATCATATCGCTGACTGTTAAAGAAAATAATTTCCAGATGGAAGCGCTTGCTTTGGATTCGCTAAAAATACTTCGGAACTTTGAAAATAATAAACAGATCAATAATATAAAAATGAATCAGATCCATCCTGATCAAAACAAAGAAAGATTTACCATAAATGGAACTGTGCTGGCAACAAGATGCTATGTCGCAGAAGATAATTTAATAGAAGAAAAGATAAAAATATTTGAGGCTCTTATTCAGGAAGAAAAAGAGCAGGGGTATGGCGAAGGATTTACAGATTCAATTTTTGGAATGTCCATAAGGGATATTTTAAGAAGCTGTAATTGTTTGATTAAAAGCTATCAATATCTTGGTTATGGCAATGAAAAAGAAATTGAGTTTTCGCTTCAGTCCAACAGCAGAAATTTTTTTAATTTTCTTAAAATATCATCAATGCCTTTATATAGCTGGGATTTTTCTCTTGTGCAAATAAGAAATCTTTTGCCAAGAGATGCTCTTGATGTTGTAATACGGATAAAAGCAGATTTTGATACTGATAATTCCAATGGTTTAAAAACAATATTGGAAAAAGAGATAGAAAAAAATGAAAAAGAAATTGCAGAAATAGCAAGGAATTATTATATTGCTGCTCCAAAACCCGCAGCAAGGAGAGAGGAGCCTGTGGCAGTAAGAGAAGCGGAGATAAGACAAAGGGAATTGATTTCATGGCTTTCTTATGTGGGGGGAGTAGGTGATGCAAATGGAACTCATTATATTTATATGAAAAATACAAGAGATAGCCGCATACTTAAATTTGAAATAAATGGGAATAAGGATATGAGCTGCAAGTTTCTTGATTCCGGAAATATCGAAGTAGTTATGGATAATAGAGTATATGAGGTTAAAAGAGAAAGATAATGCTTAAAAGTAAATGATCAATCTTTGAAAACGCATGAAATAATATTGAATGACAGTAAAAGAATCTGGTACAATCTTTGCAATGAACAATTCATCTTTTGGCAAGGGAATTTTATTTACAATATTGGCCTATGTTATATGGGGTATACTTCCGCTCTATTGGAAGCTCCTTATAGTAATTGATCCCCTGCATGTTCTTGCGTTCAGAATTATATGCTCGTTTTTAATTGTAGCCGTACTGTTGATAATTCAAAAAAACTTCGCATGGCTCCTGGTATTCAAAGAAAGAAAAAAATGTGGTTTTGTAATACTGGCAGCCATTGCAGTAACTTTCAACTGGGGTTTGTTTATTTGGGCTGTAAACACAGGACATGCAATTGAGGCATCTCTTGGTTTTTATATAAATCCTCTTGTTTCAATTGTATTGGGCTTGATATTTTTTCGGGAAAAACTCAAAACCCTTCAATGGGTTTCGTTTGGCATGGCAGCGCTTGGAGTTATGATTCTTACTGTTCTGTCCGGTTCTTTTCCATGGATATCTGTTGCCCTTGCCGTATCTTTTGCTCTTTACGGTCTATGCAAAAAAAAGATTACTCTTTCTGCTTTAGAATCAGTGGGATCTGAAACACTAATCGCATTACCAATTGGTTTATTCCTTCTGTTTTTTTTGTTTGAGCCAAGTGCAAGTGGCATATTACGTATAACATCCGGCTGGCAGGAACTCTCATACCTTGCAGCGCTTCCCATTCATATATTAATAACCCTTGCGTTTTGCGGAGTAGTAACTGCCATACCCCTGTACTTTTTTGCGCGGGGGGCAAGAATATTGCCGCTTTCTGCAATAGGCTTTTTACAACTCTTTAGCCCTACCTTACAGTTTATTATGGGATACTTTGTATTTGCTGAATATTTTCCGGTGCGGTATTTTATTGCGCTTGCGTTTATCTGGGCATCGGTAATAATTTATCTGATTTCTCTGAAATCTGTTCCAAAGCAAGAAGATAAAATTGCTTAGTGATCTGTTCGACTGTAGCCTTTAAGTTACCAAGCGGCCACGGGCGGACTGTAGCAGGCGAAGTTATTTTTTCCCAGTAACTTTGATTATATGATAGCCAAACTGTGTTGAAACAATATCGCTTACAGAACCATTTCCCAATCTGTTTACAGCATCTTCAAATGGTTTTACCATTTTCCCCGGACCAAACCACCCTAAGTCTCCACCTTTTGATTTGCTGGGGCAGGTTGAAAATTCTCTTGCAACAGATTCAAAATTAGCGCCCTGCTTTATTTTTTTAAGAAGCTCCTGCGCCAAAGACCTGTCTTTTACCAATATATGACTTGCTCTCCATTCCATAAAACTATTTTACATAAAAAACCATTCGCTTGTCCAGAAAGAAAGGTGATGGGTTTTTATTGATCTCTACGTAGAGCAAAAAAATCATGTTACAATGGATGGCCTTAAACTAAATCCCAGGGAAGCTAAAACCTTGATAACTGTCTCGAATGAAGGATTACCACCTTGAGAGAGCGATTTGTAAAGGCTTTCCCGTCCTCTGTTTGTGTCATTAGCTATTTTTGACATTCCTCTCGCGCGAGCTATATCTCCAATAGCCATAACTATTAGATCTGGATCGCCGGTTTTAAAGATATCTTCGAGATATGCAATTATTTGTTTATCTGTTTCAAGATATTCTGCAGGGTCCCATACTGTGGTTTTAACTGGTTTCATATTATACCTCCTCACGTATTGTTAGCATATTCATACTGTATCTTACAAGATACAGTATGTCAAGTGGGAAATTATTATATAAATACCATTTTCCATATCCAAATTGATTTTTACAGGCGTATGTGGATATTACTAATTTGAAAAAGCAGAGTTATATAAAACCAGACAAGTTTTTTAATTTTATATTTTTATCCTCTCATCTTATAATTATTGTTCGATTTTAGTTGTGAGATCCAAATAGTTGACAACTATAGCCTCTAGAGACCATAATTAATATATATAGCAAGGAGAGTTTTATAAAAAAATATATTGATCATTAATTTTTTTATAAGGTATACATTATTATGAGCGAAAAAATGAATGAAAAAAGAATTATCTATCTTGATTATAATGCAACAACTCCGATCCATCCTGCAGTCAAGAAAAATATTATGGAAAATATTGATATTTACGGCAACCCCTCGAGCCTTCATACACCGGGAAGAATGGCTATGGAAAAAATAAGTGAAGCAAGAAACAGAGTCGCAAAGCTTATAAATGCCAGCCCCGAAGAGATTATTTTTACAGCAGGGGCATCGGAATCAAATAACACTGTTCTTAAATATGTTGTATGCAGCCCTCAGTCAGGATGTAAGGCGACCTGCTGCGCCTGGGCAGGAAGAAATGAAATAATTACTTCTGCAATAGAGCATCCAAGCATAATTTCAACCATGGACTTTATAAGGCAGCAAAACGGAAAGCCTGTTGTGCTTGGGGTAATGCCAAATGGAAAGATAGATCTTGATGTTCTTGAAAAAACTATTACAGATAAAACCGCTTTGATTTCAATTATGATGGCAAATAACGAAATAGGGGTAATTGAAGATATTAAAAAAATTACCGAAATCGCAAAAAAACATGGGGTTTTGATGCATACAGATGCTGTTCAGGCTGCAGGTAAAATTAAAATAGATGTAAAAGATCTTGATGTAGATTATCTTTCTCTTTCAGGACATAAAATATATGCTCCAAAAGGGATCGGGATCCTCTATGTTAAAAAAGATTCTCCTTACTGTCCTTTTATACATGGCGGGCACCAGGAGGCGGGCAGGCGAGCAGGAACATTGAATAATCTTGGGATAATAGCAATGGGGCGGGCAGCTGAGCTTGCGCTTGATGAAATGGAAACTG
>Ga0123354_10002730_pt1 | contig 23664 bp, 13 predicted proteins | sample TergutLab28metaG_2_FD_97872 | JGI IMG/M metagenome (GOLD analysis project Ga0123354, IMG submission 97872) | Labiotermes labralis P4 segment gut microbial communities from Petit-Saut dam, French Guiana - Lab288 P4 | ecosystem: Host-associated > Arthropoda: Insects > Digestive system > Gut ... | reverse complement strand
GACATTGAGGCGGCGCTGAACATGGGCGTCGGCATGGTGGCGGTGCTGCCGGAAGCCAGCGTCGATGCCGCGCGGCGCGTGCTGCTGGGCGCCGGCATCGAATCATGGGTGTGCGGGCGGGTCGTCGCGACACCGGGCGGGCCAGCGAGCGTGTCGATGCTCAACACCTACCTTGGTTAGTTAACGGTTGGGTAGGTTATCGCGGTCCTGCTGCTGGCGCAGCCTATTTGGGGGCAGTAATGTGTAAAGCCCCGCCCATGCCTGGTTTGGGCGGGGGGCTAAATGATCTTGAGGGCGAACAGCATGGTGAAGCCCAGCATTATGATCGTCAGCGCCCAGGTGATCCACCGGCGCAGCCCGAGTATTGACCCGTCGAGGGGCCTAATCGGCAAGAAGGCCGAGGCGACTAGGATCAGGCACATCATGGCGGCGATGCGCGCGATCGGCACACCCGTGTACCAGGCGGCGGCGGCGTAGAGCAACCCGGCAGCCGAAACGATGGCGATGCCGGCGCGGTTCATGCTCAGCGGGTCCTGGTAGTCGGTTTCGGCTATCGGGGCTGGCGGCGCGAAGCCGAAGCCCAAGGGGGCTGTGACCAGCGTGACCAGCGAGGCGGGCAGGAACGACGAATGGCTGACGACCACTGGCTCGTCGTAGTAGCGCTGGCCGGCCAGGCCCGGGGCCAGCATGTGCGACAGCAGCAGGGCGGCACAGATGACCATGCCGACCCCGTATTCCCAGCGTCCCGACAGTCCGGCGACATAGACAAGGGCGGCGAAGCTGATGACCGTTGTGATGATCCAGTGGGGGCGCCAGTTAGCCACGCGGGAGGCGAAGCTGAACCACGATTTCTGCTGCGCCCGCGCCAGCAGGGTGTCGGCGGTGCGCCGGACTGCCGGAATGCGTGCAGCTTCCCGCAGCAGGCCCAGAGCTATCAAGACGAACAGGCCGATGAGCAGCACATACTGATGCGGCCTGGCGGATGTGGTTTGCTGCCATTCTTGCGGTATGGGGTCTGCGGTGTCCTGGTCGAAACGGAAGACGGGAACCTGCCCCTTGAGAGTGGGGTCGAGTATGCTGGCTAGGCCCAGCGCGCCCTGGGAGCGCAAGAAGTTGGGGAAGTCGTCGAGTTGCGCCCACAACACACCGAGATTGAACCAGCCGATGGCGTAGTCGGGGTTGGCCAGCACAGCGTGTTTGAATGAATCCAGGGCGGTGTCCAGTCTGCCGGTTTGGGCTTGCAGGACGCCCAGGTTGTTCCAGGCCACGAATTGCGACGGGTCTGAAGCCACCGCGTGGCGGTAGTCGTCGATCCGCGTCTGCTTGTCTGAGCCGTCGGTGCTGGGGTCAGTTGGCGACGACGTTTCCTGGGGCGCCGGGGTGGCGTTGGGGTCCGGGGTTGCGGGGGCAGTGCCGGAGGTGGCCGCTTCCTTGGCGTCGGCCAACGTCTGCGCGAATTGGGGCGAGTACGGGTCGGCGTCGACGGCCGCCTGCGCGTATTTCACGCAGTTGTCGAACTTGCCCAGCTGGCAGGCGGAAAGGCTGGCGATCTGCTCCTGATCGCCCCGCACGGATGAGATGCCGTACCAGGAATCGGCGTCGGCCTTCTGGCGCAGGCTGATCGAGTTGGTCATGTCGTTGAACGCGCTCTTGTAGTCGCCTTGGGCGAAGGCCAGACGTCCTTGCTCTTCCGCGACATACATGGCCAGCAGGTTGTGCCAGGGCACGCTTGGCTCGATGCTGCCGGCGTTGTTGTACTCGCCGGCGCTGTCGTAGTTGTGCTGTGCGTTGATTACCAGCGCCAAGTCGGCGGCGGCGTCGGTGTATTGACCCAGTTGGCGCTCGCAAACCGCCTTGCGTAGCAGAGCCCAGCCCGGGCCAGTGGTATTACGGCCCGCAGTATCCGGGGTGGCTTCTGTGCCGTTCTGGTAGGTGGCCAGCGCCGAATCCTGGGCGCAGGCCTGCCAGTCTTGTTTCAGCAGGCCGATCTCGCCGAGACGTTCCCAGGCAAACGACACTTTCGGGTTGACATCGGTCACAGCAGTCAAAATGGCGGCAGCCTGAGCATAGTCGCCGTATTTGCGATAGAGGTTTTGCACGTAGTCGTAGCTGATATCGACCTTGGTGCCGGCGTTGGTTGACGTCGTTTCACGCATCACCATTCCGCAGATGGGGTAATTGATCGGGTAGCCCAGGTCGTTGCAGGTGACAATTGTCACCTGCGTGTCGTTGGCCAAGAAGGCGTATTCCAGAGCTTGCGAGCTGGCGTACAGCCTGGTGGTGCGGTATTGCGGGGTGTAAGTGAAGGTTTCTGCCTGCGGCTTGTTCCCGGAGTCGTCACCATGGCCGAGCGGCACGTCGCTATAGACAACACCGGGCACGTCACTGACAGTGTTTGACCACATCGCGGGCTTGGCAATGGGCACTGCTGGCGCAGCTGGCGCGTTAACGGCTAGCTGTTCGTACTGTGAAGCCGTCACATAATCGTGCTGATACCCCGCTAAGTCAGCGCGGGCGAGGTAGATGCTGGCTGACATGTACTCATCGGTCACCTGATCAAGCGCATTGGCGGCATCGTCGTAACGCCCCGCTGCGATCAGGACTTCGGCAAGACCGGCGACAGCATTCGGCATGTGTGTCGCGGTCACAACGGCCTGGTAGGCGGCAATCGAACGGTTCAGGAAGTCTTGCGCGGTATACGGGCCGGTGCCGGTCTTGTCGGAAACATTGATTGACAGCCACCGGTAGGCGTCGGCAATCGCCAACTGAGCCGCGGGCACGTTTGGCCAGTCGGCCTGCAGTTGGTCAAGTTCCGCCGTGATGCCTTTCCAGTCGTGCTGGTCACGCAGGTGGCGTGAATAGGTGCTGTCGTAGTCGTACTGATAATCGGACCCGCCCAGGTGCCAGCGGACCAGCTCCACCGCTGGTGTTGGGTCATCGCCGCAAAGGCCCACCGCCTTGGCAAACATTGCCGAGACACCGGAGCTCTTCGCCGAAGAGGAACTGACATTGTCGTTCTCTGAGGTGCCAAGCTCGAGGGCGGCAGAGTAGGCCAGCGACAGGCTGGAATCACAGGAAGCGAACCGCTGGTTGTCGTACACCATCAGCACCGCCGCGGCGACGCCAAGGTGTGAGTACTCGGTGGCTTTGCCGGGCCAGTTCTGCACACTTCTGGCAGCCCCGAGTTGGGCAAGGCCGATGACGTCGAGCACCTGCGACTCATCAGTCGCTGCCGCGACCGCCTCTGAAGCCATGGTGCCAACAGTGCCAAGCTTGTACTTCGAGGGGTTGGCGAAGAACCCGTCCGGGTTCTGGTCGCCCGCCCAGCCTTTCGAGCCGCCAACCAACTTATCGACCGCCGTTAGGTAATCAGCCCATTTGGCGCCAAAAAGCGCGCTGCCAGCGGCGTCTAAAGCCTGGTCTGAGTTGGTGGCCCAGGCTGACTTGGCGGCATCTGACAGCAGCGGCAGGGTGCGCACGCCAAGATCGTAGGACACTTTGGGGGCGTCAGGGGTGCTTGGCAGCACGACCGGCTGGTCGATTGTCACCCCATTTTGCGCCATCGTCCTTGCCGCCAGCGCTAGGCCGGCGCCAATCACCAACACTGCCAACGCGATAACCGCGACTATCGAGAGCAACTGGCCAATCAGGTGAGTCCATCGTGATGGTGCCGGAGTCGGTTTGGTAGCTGGCTTTGGTGCTGGCTTGGTGACGGGCTTCGGCTCGGGCTTGGTGACGGGCTTCGGCTCGGGCTTGGTGACGGGCGCGGGTTCCGGTTTTGGCTCTGGCTCTTTGGCTGGTGCGGGTTCTGGCTGCTTGGCGGGTTCGGGTTTCGGTTCTGGCTCTTTGGCTGGTGCGGGTTCTGGCTGCTTGGCGGGTTCCGGTTTCGGCTCTGGCTCTTTAGCTGGTGCGGGTTCTGGCTCTTTAGCCGGTGCGGGTTCTGGCTGCTTGGCGGGTTCCGGTTTCGGCTCTGGCTCTTTAGCCGGTGCGGGCTCCGGCTCTTTGGCCGGTGCGGGCTCCGGCTCTTTAGCTGGTTCCGGCTGCTTGGCGGGTTCCGGCTTCGGTTCCGGCTTGGGCTGGGGCTCGGGCTCGGGCTTGGCCGCTGGCGCCGGTTTGCTGGTGGTCGTCGGCTTCTTGGCCGCGGCGGGCTTGCTGGTCGCCGGCTTGCCGGTGGTCGTCGCCAGCTTGGTGGTGGTCGCTGGTTTGTTAGCGGTTGTTGCCGACTTAGTGGTGGCAGCTGGCTTGGTGGTTGTCGCTGACTTGGTGGTTGTAGCCGGCTTACTGGTGGCGGCAGCTGGCTTGGTTGTGGTCGCCGGTTTCTTCGCCGAGGTGGTCTTGCTGGTCGACGCAGTCTTGGATCGAGCACCGCCCGTTGCGGGTGTGCTCGTCTTCTTGACGGTGCTCTGAACGCTCGTATCGGCGGCGGGGGCAGGGGCCTCGCCGGCCGCTTTGGCTGGTTCAGGCTCGGAGTCGTTGTTGCTGCTAGTCACGACGGGTTCCTCTATGAGCATGCGGTGAACGTTGACACTAAATGCTACCGCACTGCGTGCCAGAGCGCCCCTTTTGTACCACTGTCCGCTTCGGAACGACGCATGTAGCCTGATACACTTGTTAGCGCTGCTCGCCCCGAGCGGTTCTGTTGTCTTGCCAGACAACATCCATCCTAAGACGCCAGTGCCTGAAACGCTGGCGCGGTCAGAGAGTGGGCAAATGCTCATGAGCGCTCGATGAGTACCCAGATGCGCGCCCGTCCCACGTGCGCGACATGAGCACATACAACTAGCTGGCCCGCGCGCAACTCGGGCCTGAAGGAGAATAGTGGCCAAGGTCCGAGTCTCCGAGCTTGCCAAAGAGCTCGGTGTCGATAGCAAGACGCTTCTTGCCAAACTCACATCAATTGGCGAATACGTCAAGACCGCCTCGTCGAGCATCGAATCGATCGTTGCCAGGCAGGTGCGTGACCTGATCAAAGCTGAGCAGCCGGCGGAGCAGCCCGCCCCTGTGACCCCTGAGCCCGCGCCGCCGGTGATTGCCGACGTCGTGCCATCCCAGCCAGAAGTACCTCCGGCGGAACCAGAGCCAGCGCCGCCGGCACCAGAGCCTGAGCCGGATGTCGTGGTCGCGATGGAGCCGAAGCCACGCCCGTCGGCCCCCGGTCCACGGCCAGGCCCGGCGCCAGCGTCGGCGCGTCGCCCAGGTGCGCCCCGGCCGGGTAACAATCCTTTCAGCGAGCAGCAAGGCATGGGCCAGCGCCGCGCCACAAGCCAGGATGAGGACGCCCCGCAGCGCCCAGCGCGCACCGGCGGCCTGCCAGGCATGCCCCGCCCGAACCCGGCCATGATGCCCAAACGCGCGGCGGCCCCTGCCGGCGCGCCGCGGGCCGCCGGCCAATCTCGCACCGGCTCAGGCCAGCGCGGTGGTGGCGGTGGTGGCGGCGGCGCCGGCCGCAGCCCGAGCCGTCCGGGAGCGGCAACGACCGGTAGCTCAACGATGACAATGCCGCCTGTCGGCGGCGGCCGGGGTGGCCGGGGCGGTCGCTCCGGGTCCGGCACCCAGGGCGCCTTCGGGCGCGGTGGCGGCCACAAGTCCAGCCGTAAGTCAAAGCGGGCTCAGAGGCAAGAGTTCGAAATGCTGGAGGCCCCGTCGATCGGCGGCGTGCGCATCCGCTCTGGCGATGGGCAGGTCGTGCGCCTGCGGCGCGGCAGCTCGCTGACGGATCTGGCTGAGAAGATCAACGCCGACGCGGCGCAGCTTGTGCAGGTGTTGTTCAACCTCGGCGAGATGATAACAGCCACCCAGTCGGTGCCCGACGAGACCCTCGAGGTGCTCGGCGCCGAGCTGAACTACGACATCCACGTCGTCAGCCCGGAGGACGAGGACCGCGACCTGCTGGAAAGCTTCGACATCGAGTACGGCGAAAACGCCGGCGGCGAGGAAGACCTGCGGGCCCGCCCGCCGGTGGTCACCGTCATGGGCCACGTCGATCACGGCAAGACCAAACTGCTGGACGCCATGCGCCACAGCCACGTCGTCGAGGGCGAGGCCGGCGGCATCACGCAGGCCATCGGCGCCTACCAGGTCGAGACTGAGGTCGACGGCGTACAGCGCAAGATCACCTTCATCGACACGCCGGGCCATGAGGCATTCACCGCCATGCGCGCCCGCGGCGCCCAGTCGACCGATATCGCCGTGCTGGTCGTGGCGGCTGATGACGGCGTGATGCCCCAGACACTTGAGGCGTTGAACCACGCCCAGGCGGCGGGCGTCGCCATTGTCGTGGCCGTGAACAAGATAGACAAGCCGGCCGCCGACCCGGTGAAGGTGCGCGGCCAGTTGATGGAATACGGCCTGACGCCAGAAGAGTACGGCGGCGACACCATGTTCGTCGACGTTTCGGCCGTCACTCGGCAAGGGCTTGACGAGCTGCTTGAGGCCATCATCCTGACAGCCGACGCCGCCCTCGACCTGCGCGCCAACCCTGACATGCCGGCCCAGGGCGTCACCATTGAGGCCCACCTCGACCAGGGCCGCGGCCCGGTGACCACCGTGCTGATCCAGCGCGGCACCCTGCGGCGCGGCGATTCGATAGTGGCCGGCTCGACATACGGGCGCGTGCGCGCCATGATCAACGACCGCGGCGAGACGGTGGACGAGGCGCCGCCGTCGCTGCCAGTGCAGGTGATCGGTCTAGCAAGCGTGCCTGGCGCCGGCGATCACTTCCTGGTGGTTGACGACGACCGCACCGCCCGCCAGGTCGCCACCACCCGTGAGGGGCGCATGCGCGCCGCCGCGCAGGCTGTCGGCGCCCGCCGCAAGACTCTCGACGAGCTGTTCGAGCAGATGACGAAGGGCGAGACCTCTGAGCTGCTGCTGATCCTGAAGGGCGACTCCGCCGGTTCTGTCGAGGCGTTGGAAGACGCCCTGTCGAAGATCGATGTCGGCGAAGAGGTGAGCCTGCGGGTCATCGACCGGGGCGTCGGCGCAATCACGGAGACGAACGTCACGCTGGCCGCCGCCTCGACGCCGCACGCCGTGATCATTGGTTACAACGTGCGTCCCACAGCGCAGGCCGCCCAGGCCGCCGACCGCGAGAACGTCGACGTCCGCTTCTACTCGATCATCTACCAGGCGATCGACGACATCGAGGCCGCTCTCAAGGGCATGCTCAAGCCGATCTACGAAGAGCACACCCTTGGCACAGCCGAGATCCGCGAGATCTTCCACTCGTCCAAGATTGGCAACATCGCCGGCTGCATGGTGCTCACCGGCATCATGCGCCGCCACGCCAAGGCGCGGCTGGTGCGCGACGGTACCGTGCTCGCCGAAACGACGATCGCGTCGCTGAAGCGTGTGAAGGACGACGCCACTGAGGTGCGCGAGGCCTTCGAGTGCGGCATGACGCTGTCCAGCGGCCCCGCCATTGAGATCGGCGATATCGTCGAGGCCTACGAGATGGTCGAGAAGGCGAGGTAGCGATGGTCGCGCAGTGGGTTGAGAAGCTGTCTGATCAGATCAAGGAGATTGTGGCCCTCACAATCGAGCGGCGGGTCAAGGATCCCCGGCTCGGTTTCGTCACCATCACCGATGTGCGGGTCACCGGCGACGGTCGTGAGGCCACCCTGTTCTACTCGGTGCTGCCGGGTGGCGACGGCGATCAGGCGGCCACGGCGGCGGCCCTCGATTCCGCGAAGGGCATGCTGCGCACGGTGGTCGGGCGCAAGCTGGGCATGAAGTTCGCACCGTCGCTGACTTTCGAGCCGGACGTCATCCCGCAGACCAGCCGCGAAATGGAGCAACTGCTCGACCGCGTGCGCGACATGGACGCCGAGCTGGCCGCCGCCCGGGTGCCGGACGCCTTCGCCGGCGATCCAGACCCGTACCGCAAGCCCGCCGAGGACGATGATGCCGACGATGACATCTGATGGTGTCATCGTTGTCGACAAACCTGCCGGGATCACTTCGCAGCAGGCGGTCAGCCGCCTGCGGCGGGCCCTCGGCGTGAAAAAGGCCGGGCACGCCGGCACCCTCGACCCGATGGCCACCGGCGTGCTGCTTGTCGGGTTGGGCAGGGCCACCCGGCTGCTCGGGTACTTGAGCGGCGCCGGGAAGAGCTACCAGGCCACCATCCGGCTGGGCCAGGCGACCACGACGGACGACCGCGAGGGTGCCCCTGTCGGCGAGATTGCCGACGCCACCTGTATCAGCGACGAGTGCATCACACAGGCCATGGCGCCGCTCACCGGCAACATCAGCCAGGTGCCAAGCGCCGTGTCGGCGATCAAGGTCAGCGGTCAGCGGGCATACGCCATGGTGCGGGCGGGGCTGACGCCGCAGCTTTCGGCCCGCGACGTCAGCGTGTCTAGGTTTGAGGTGCTGACAAGGCATGATGCTGCGCCGTTTTGCGATATCGACGTCGTTGTCGACTGCTCGTCCGGAACGTACATCAGGGCGCTGGCCCGTGACCTGGGCGCGGAGCTCGGCGTTGGCGGGCACCTCACGTCGTTGCGGCGCACCCGGGTGGGTGGCTTCGGAATCGAGTCTGCTGTGCCGCTTGACGACGTCACATGGGCGTCGCTAATGCCAATCGCGCCGGTGGCGCGCACCATTTTCCCTTGTGTCGACGTCGATGACGCCACAGCCGGCGATGTCAGCCACGGCCGCCCGCTGGCGCTGCTGGTGCCGGCCGATCCAACGGCGGTGTTCGGGCCCGGCGGGCAGTTCCTGGCACTATACCGCCCGCAGGATGACGCTTCCGCGCCGGTCGCGGTGTTTGTCAGCGGGGTGGTGGCATGACGGGGTTGGCGTTGGCAATCGGCACGTTTGACGGCGTGCACCTGGGGCACCGGTCGATCATCGACGCCGCCCAGGCGAGCGTCGGCGCTGATGGCGATGTGATGGCTGTCACGTTCTGGCCGCATCCACTGAGCGTCCTCAAGCCAGAAAGCGCACCGCCGCTGCTGCAGGGCGCCGGGGCGCGGGAGGACGCGCTGCTGGCCGCCGGCGCCGACGAGATCCTGGTGCTCGAGTTCACGGCCGCCTTCGCTGCCGAGCAGCCGGGGGAGTTCGTCGAGCGGGTCCTGGTGCCTCTTGAGCCATCAGCCGTCGCCATCGGTGAAAGCTTCACCTTCGGCGCCCGGGGCGCCGGCACGCCGGAAACGCTGCGGCAGCTGGCGGCGGGCCGTTTCGACGTCATCACAGGCCCGACGGTCGAGGTGAATGGTTGCCCCGTGTCGTCCAGCCGCATCCGCGCCCTGGTGCAAGACGGCGGGGTGCGTGAGGCCGCCGGCCTACTGGGACGCGACTTCGCGGTGCGTGGCGTCGTGGTGCACGGCGACCACAGGGGGCGTACCCTCGGCTTCCCGACGGCAAACCTGAACCCGCCGGAGTCGCTGGTGACGCCCGCCGACGGCGTCTACGCCGGGTGGCTGCGCCGCCTCGACGAAGAATCCGGCCTGTTGATGCCGGCCGCGGTGAGCGTTGGCGACAACCCGACGTTCGGCTCGTCGCGGCGAGTGGAGGCCCATGTGCTTGATGCCGACCTCGACCTGTACGGCGTCGAAGTCGAGATCGGGTTCGCGAAGTGGCTGCGCGGCATGGTGGCGTTTGACGGCGTCGACCAGCTGGTGGCCCAATTGCGCGACGATGTTGCGGCGACCCGCGAAGAGATGTCAGATTCGCCCACTATCAAGGGCACATGGTAAGGTTGATAGCTGCCGTGTAACGGCCGCGGGTATGTCGGCTCCCTTGGAGAATCTGGGGGAGCGCCGCGCAGCGAGACGAAAGAGAGGGCCCCGTCCTAATGGATGCCGCCACCAAGCAAGCAATTATCGCCGAGTACGCCACCCATGACGGTGACACGGGCTCTCCCGATGTGCAGATAGCACTGCTGACCAAGCGCATTGCGCATCTCACCGAGCACCTGAAGCTGCACCGGGGCGATCACCATTCGCACCGTGGCTTGATGCTGATGGTGGGCCAGCGCCGTCGTCTGCTCAATTATGTGGCCAAGAATGACATCGCTCACTACCGTGAGCTGATCGCCAGGCTTGGCCTGCGCCGCTGACAACCGAATAAACCACCTGCGCAAGCGCGCAGATCAAGCAGAGGCCGAAGTTCCGGCATTTGGTCCTCGGTAGTGGCGGTCGGGTCAAAGCCCCGTTCGCTTCGATCGAAGACCGAGCGCCAGCGCGTCGATTCGGCATGGTCCTGAGGCCTCACAGAAGAGAGGATCATCCCCATGGAGGGACCAAATTTGAAGTTCGCCGAAGCCATTATCGACAATGGGCATTTCGGCAAGCATGTCATGCGTTTCGAGACGGGCGTGTTGGCCCAGCAGGCTGACGGCTCCGCCGCGGTGTACCTTGACGGCGACACGATGCTGCTTTCGGCCACGACGGCCCAAAAGCAACCGCGCGAGGCCATCGACTTTTTCCCGCTGACCGTCGACCTGGAAGAAAAGATGTACGCCGTCGGGCGGATCCCGGGCAGCTTCTTCCGCCGCGAGGGCCGGCCGTCGGAAGAGGCCATCCTGGCCTGCCGGCTGATCGACCGCCCGCTGCGCCCGGCTTTCGTCAAGGGGCTGCGCAACGAGGTGCAAGTCGTCGTCACCGTGCTGGCGCTGAACCCTGACGTCTCGTACGACGTGGTGGCAATCAACGCCGCCTCGATGAGCACCCAGATCGCCGGCCTGCCGTTCGCCGGGCCCATCGGCGGCGTCCGCGTGGCGCTGATCGACGGCACTTGGGTCGGCTTCCCGACGTTCGACCAGGAAGCCGGCGCGACGTTTTCGATGGCGGTTGCCGGACGGGTGCTGCCGGACGGCGATGTGGCCATCATGATGGTCGAGGCCGAGTCGACGGAGGCGACGTGGGACATCGTGCGCGCCGGCCGCGAGAAGCCGACCGAAGAGGTCGTGGCGGGCGGGCTTGAAGCCGCCAAGCCATTCATCAAGGCCCTGTGCGAGGCGCAATCGGCGCTGGCGGCCCAGGTGAACAAGCCAACCTACCCGTTCCCCGTGTTCCACGAGTACGAGGAAGACCTGGTGACCGCGCTCGACGAGCTGGTGCACGACCGGCTGGTCGGCATCATGCAGATCATCGGCAAGCACGAGCGCGAGGACGCCGACCAGGCGCTGTTCGAGGAGGCTTCGGCCGAGGTGATGGGGCGTCCGGAATTCGAGGGACGCGAGTCGGAACTGCCGGCCGCGTGGAAGGCCATCACGAAGAAGATCGTGCGCCAGCGCGTGCTCAAGGACGGCGCCCGCATCGACGGCCGCGGCACCCGCGACATCCGCCCGCTGACGGCAGAGGTCGGCATCGTGCCACGCGTGCACGGCTCGGCGCTGTTCCAGCGCGGCGAGACGCAGGTGCTCGGAGTGACGACGCTGAACATGCTGGACATGGAGCAGAAGCTTGACACGCTGAGCCCGATCCACTCGAAGCGCTACATGCATAACTACAACATGCCGCCGTTCTCGACCGGTGAGACGGGCCGCGTCGGCAGCCCGAAGCGCCGCGAGGTCGGCCATGGCCGACTGGCGGAGCGCGCCCTTGTGCCGGTGCTGCCGACCCGTGAGGAATTCCCCTACGCGATCCGGCAGGTCAGCGAGGCGATCGGCTCGAACGGCTCGACGTCGATGGCGTCGGTGTGCGCGTCGACAATGGCCATGCTGAACGCCGGCGTGCCGCTTCGCGCTTGCGTCGCCGGCATCGCGATGGGCCTGATGAGCGAGCAGGACGAATCGGGCACCACCCGCTACGTCGCCCTGACCGACATCCTTGGCGCAGAGGACGCCCTCGGCGACATGGACTTCAAGGTGGCCGGTACCCGCGATTTCGTGACGGCCCTGCAGCTTGACACCAAGCTCGACGGCATCCCGTCCGAGGTGCTGGCCGGCGCTCTGAGCCAGGCTCGCGAGGCCCGCCAGACCATCCTTGACGTGATGGAAGAGGCCATCAGCACGCCAGACGAAATGAGCCCGTTCGCGCCGCGCATCATCACGGTGCACATCCCTGTCGACAAGATTGGCGAGATCATCGGCCCGAAGGGCAAGGTGATCAACCAGATGCAGGAAGACAGCGGCGCCTCGATTTCTGTCGAGGAGGACGGCACGATCTACATCGGCGCCACGACTGGCGAGGCCGCGGAGTCGGCGCGTCAGATGATCAACGCCATCGCCAACCCGACCATGCCGGAAAAGGGCGAGCGGTACCTTGGCACCGTCGTCAAGTTGGCGGCCTTCGGGGCGTTCGTCTCGCTGCTGCCCGGCAAGGACGGCCTGCTGCACATTTCGAAGCTGCGCGACCTGAACCAGGGGCACCGGGTTGAGAACGTCGAGGACGTCTTGAGCGTTGGGCAGAAGATCATGGTCGAGATCAGCGAGATCGACGACCGCGGTAAGCTCAGCCTGATACCGATCATTGAAAAGGCTGACGAGTAACCCTGACGGCGCGCGGGGTTTTTCAAGATGAGTCAGTTCGAGGCCATGGATGACGCTGCGGCCCAGTCGCAGCCTGTTGACGAATCGCCGCAGATGCGGCACGGCTGGGTTGGCCCGCTTTTCCGGCCGACCCACCCGTTGGCCCTGGCGCCGGAGACGGCGCCCCAGCATTCGGTGGACGGTTTCGTGCGCGAGTTCCTGCACGAGCTGAACACCGGGCAGGGCGTCGAGCTGTCGCGCTCAACCGTCAACGACCAGTACCTGGCACTGGCCCGCACCGTGCGCCACTACCTGATGGAGCGCTGGCTTGACACCCTGCGGCGCACCCGCCAGCAGAAAGCCAAGACGGTGGTCTACCTGTCGGCCGAGTATCTTCTGGGGCGCCAATTGGGTAATGCCTTGCTGGCCACCGATCTGGACAAGATAGCGGCGGAGGCGCTGGCCGGCTGCGGGCTCGATCTGGAGGCGCTGCGCGCCCAGGAGGTCGAGCCCGGCCTTGGCAACGGCGGCCTCGGGCGCCTGGCGGCGTGTTTCATTGATTCCCTCGCCACGATGAGCATCCCGAGCATCGGCTACGGCATCCGCTACGAGTACGGCATCTTCCGTCAGACATTCGTCGACGGCTGCCAGGTCGAGCAGCCGGACACATGGCTCGCGCTGGGCAGCCCATGGGAGTTCCCGCACCCGGAGGCGGCGGTGACGGTCAATTTCGGCGGCACCACTGAGCAATACATTGACGACGACGGTGTCGAGCGGCACCGCTGGCTGCCGGACTGGAACGTGCTCGGGGTGCCGTACAACTACATGGTGCCCGGCTACCGCAACGGACGCGTCAACACACTTCGCCTGTGGAGCGCCCGGGCGACGAAGGCCTTCGACCTGCGCATCTTCAACGCCGGCGACTACGCGGAGGCGGTACGGGCGCAGACCTTTGCCGAAAACATCACGAAGGTGCTGTATCCGGAGGATTCGACGCCGCAGGGCAAAGAGCTGCGCCTGCAGCAGCAGTATTTCTTCGTCGCCTGCTCGCTGCGCGATTTCATTGACAACGCACTGGAGCAGGGCGCCGACCTGCACACGCTGCCGGATCGCGTCATTTTCCAGCTGAACGACACGCACCCCGTGATAGCGATACCGGAGCTGATGCGCATACTGGTCGACGAGCGCGGCTGGGAATGGGACGAGGCTTGCGAGGTGACAAAGCAATGCTTTGCCTACACCTGCCACACGCTGCTGCCGGAGGCGCTGGAGGTGTGGTCGGCCGAATTGCTGGGACGGCTGTTGCCCCGCCATCTGGAAATCATCTACCGCATTAACGACGAGTTCTTGAAGCAGGTGTCTGAGCAGTTCCCCGACGACATGGGCAAACTGGCGTCCGTCTCAATCATCGGCGAGTATCCGTACCGCAACGTGCGAATGGCTTACCTGGCGACGGTGGTGGCAACGAAGGTGAACGGCGTGGCTGAGCTGCACTCGCAGTTGCTGCGCGACAAGGTGCTACCGGAGTACTCGGCCCTGTGGCCCAGCAAGTTCACAAACGTCACCAATGGGGTAACGCCCCGGCGCTTCCTGCAGCTGGCAAACCCGGCGCTGTCCGAGTTGATCACCGACGCCATCGGGGTGGGCTGGCTCACCGACCTGACGCGGCTGCAGGGGCTTGAGCCGTACGCGGAGGACGAAGACTTCCGCCAGCGTTTCGCTGAGATCAAAGAAACGAACAAGCGCCAGCTGGCGACGCTGCTGAGCAGCCGCGACGGCCTGGAACTGCCCGAGGGGCACATGGTCGACGCGATGGTCAAACGCCTGCACGAGTACAAGCGGCAATCGCTGAAGATTCTGCACATCGTGACGCTGTACCAGCAGATCATCACCGGCGAGCTGCGGGCCTCAGAGGTGCTGCCGCGCACTTTCGTTTTCGGCGCCAAGGCGGCCCCCGGCTATCAGATGGCCAAGCTGACCATCCAGCTGATCAACTCCGTCGCCGACGTCGTCAACGCCGACCAGCGCCTGGAGGGGCGTCTCAAAGTGGCGTTCGCCGCCAACTACAACGTCACGCTGGCCGAGCGCCTGATGCCGGCCGCCGACCTGTCGGAGCAGATCTCACTGGCAGGCAAAGAGGCGTCTGGCACCGGCAACATGAAGTTTGCCCTCAACGGGGCCTTGACCATCGGCACGGACGACGGGGCGAACATCGAACTGCGGCGGCTGGTGGGCGACGAAAACTTCTTCCTCTTCGGCATGACCGAGCCGGAGGTCGACGACCTGGCCGGGCGGGGCTACAACCCCCAGGACTACTACCGCGACAACCCGAAGTTGAAGGCAGCGCTCGACCTGATAGCGTCCGGCGAGTTCTCGAATCACGACAAGTCGGTGTTCGAACCATTCGTCTTCAGCCTGCTGAACGACGACCGGTTCATGGCGCTGGCCGACTACCAGTCGTACCTCGACGCGCAGCAGCGGGTCGAACAGGCGTACGCCGACAAGCGCGGATGGTTGCACGCGGCGATCATGAACGTTGCCCGCTGCGGGTATTTCAGCTCGGACAGGTCGGTGCGCGAGTACCTCGACCGCGTCTGGCACGCCGAACCGTTGCGCTAACAGTTAGCCATCATCTCTTTGATTTCTCGCCTGTCTGTCTGTATTCTTGGCATGCCGAAGTTGATGGAGCAGCGACGGCGCAGAGTTGTTCGTGCTTCATATGGGGCGGCACGGATCTGAAGACTGTTTGGAAGGTGGGACGCGGCGATGAAGTTGGGGGGCTGCCGGGGCTGGCATGGAGATCATCTTGCCGACGCCGAGAACGCCCTGTTCTCAACTTCGTGGCTGCAACATGGGCTCCCTGCTCGTTCTCCCGCGAGCAGGGACGGCGGGGGGCAAATGACATCAGGGTGTGGAGGGCCATTCCCCTTGGCTGACCACATTGTTTTTTAGCAAACCGCCACCGGTAGGGCGCAGGATCCCCTGACTGCGCCCTACCACTTAACTTTTTCGGGGTTTGACAAGGGATGTCAGTTGAACGATGCGGTGTCGATCACGTAGCGGTACCGCACGGCCGAGCTGACGACGCGGTCGTAGGCGCTGTCGATGTCGTCGCCGCCGATGATCTCGATCTGGGGCGCCACGTCGTGGGCGGCGCAGAAATCGAGCATCTCCTGCGTCTCGGCGATGCCGCCGATCTGCGAACCAGCCATGATGCGGTTGCCGTAGCACAGGCTGCCGACGTCGATCTTCGAGGCGAACTCCGGCAGGCCGACGTTGACGAAAACGCCCCCGATCGCCAGGCATTCGATGTACGGGGTCAGGTCGGCGCTGGAGGCGACGGTGCAGATCATCAGGTCGAAGTGCTTCTTCAGCGATTCGAGCGTGCCGGGTTCACTGGCCGCGTAGTATTCCGACGCGCCAAAGGCGAGGCCGTCTGCCTTCTTGGCCATGGTCTGCGAGATCACGGAGACGTCAGCGCCCATGGCGTGGGCGATCTTGACACCAACGTGCCCCAGCCCGCCCATGCCGACGATTGCCACCTTCTTGCCCGGGCCGGCGCCCCACTTTTTCAGCGGTGAGTACGTGGTGATGCCGGCGCACATCAGCGGCGCGGCATGCTCAAGGGCGACCGCGTCCGGCACGTGGCAGATGTAGTTCTGCTCGACGGTGATGGCGGTCGAGTAGCCGCCGGCGGTCGGCACCCCGTCGCGGCCGGTGTCGTTGTAGGTGTAGATCGCGTCCGGGCACCATTGCTCATGGTGGGTGTCGCACTGCTCGCAGTGGCCGCACGAGTCGACGAAGCAGCCGACACCGACGCGGTCACCGACCGCGAACTTGGTGACAGCTGAGCCGACCTGCTTGACCACACCAGCGATCTCATGGCCGGGCACCAGCGGGTAGATGGTCGGGCCCCACTCGGCGCGGGCCGTGTGGATGTCCGAGTGGCAGATGCCGGCGTACAAAATGTCGAACAGCACCTCAGTCGGTCCTGGTGCGCGGCGCTCTATGGTGCCGGGGTGGAATGACCCTGTTGACGAGTCGATGATATAGGCGCGCGCTGCTGGCATGTCTGTCCTTCCTCAGGAGTTGCACACACCATCTTTGTACTTCGGCCGCAATTGTCAATACCGAACGGCCCTGCGGCGGCACGATAGGCTGTAATCCATGGCCAACCAGTTACCCACCCCTAAATCACCTGCGAAAGACACGTTGCGCATAGTGCCGCTCGGCGGCTTGGGCGACGTCGGACGCAACATGAGCGTGTTCGAGATCAACGGGCAGTTGCTGCTGATCGACTGCGGCGTGCTGTTCCCGGACGACAGCCAGCCCGGTGTCGACCTGATACTGCCGGGACTCGACTACCTCAACAACCGCCTCGACGACATCGTCGGCCTCGTGCTGACACACGGCCACGAAGACCACATCGGCGCCGTGCCGTACCTGCTGCGCCGCCGCGGTGACATCGACATTTACGCCTCGCGGCTGACGCTGGCTTTCCTCGGCAGCAAGCTCAAGGAGCACCGGCTGGCCGACGCCCGCCTGCACACCGTGACAGAGGGCGACGTCGTGCGGATGGGCAAGGAAGGGCAGCAACCGGAGTTCACCTGCGAGTTCCTGGCCGTCAACCACTCGATACCCGACTCGCTCGCCGTCGCGGTGACGACGAAGGCCGGCGTGGTGCTGCACACCGGCGACTTCAAGATGGACCAGTTGCCGCTTGACAATCGCCTCACCGACCTGGCGGGGTTCGCCCGGCTTGGCACCGCCGGCGTCGACCTGCTGATGATCGATTCGACAAACGCCGAGGTGCCGGGCTTCACGCCGTGGGAGCGCGAGACGACCCCGGCGCTCGAGCGTGTGTTCCACGACGCGACCGGCAAGATCGTCGTCGCCTGCTTCGCCTCGCACGTGCACCGCGTGCAGCAGGTGCTCGACCTGGCCGCCCAGTACGGGCGCAAGGCCTGCTACGTTGGCCGGTCGATGGTGCGCAACATGTCGCTCGCCCGCGACCTCGGTTTCCTGCACGTGCCGGAGAACGTGCTGATCGAGCCGGACCAGCTCGACAGCTACCCGCAGAACCGGCTGCTGGTCATTTCGACCGGGTCGCAGGGCGAACCGCTGGCGGCGCTATCTCGCATGGCAAACGGCGACCACCCGGTCGAGATCCGGGCGGGCGACGTCGTGCTGCTGGCGTCGTCACTGATACCCGGCAACGAGAACTCGGTGTACGGGGTTGTCAACGGGCTTACCCGGCTGGGTGCGACGGTGGTGCACCGCGGCAACGCGTTCGTGCACGTCTCTGGGCATGCCAGCCAGGGCGAGTTGCTGTACACGTACAACATGGTGCACCCGCGCAACGTGATGCCGGTGCACGGCGAGACCCGGCACCTGGTGGCCAACGCGAAGCTGGCACAATCGACAGGAGTGCCGGCCGATTCAGTGATAGTGGCGGAAGACGGCGACGTCATCGACTTGGCTGGCGGCAAGGCGCGCATCACCGGCTCGGTCGACGCGTCATACATCTTCGTGGACGGTTCGACGGTCGGCGACATCTCGGAGTCGAGCCTGACGGATCGAAAGATACTGGGCGAAGAGGGGTTCATCTCGATCGTTGCCGCCGTCGACTTCCGTCAGCCCTGCGTCGTGTCTGGTCCCGACATTCACGCGCGCGGGTTCCTCGACGCCCCGGAGGCCTTCGACGACGTGACGCAAGACGTGCGCCAGGCGCTGGAAGACGCCCTGCACGACGGCGTCGACGACGTGCACTCGCTGAGCCAGGTGGTGCGCCGCACGGTGGGCCAATGGGTGTCGCGGTCGTACCACGCCCGCCCAATGATCGTCCCGGTGGTCATCGCGGTGTAGCCACCCGTTTGCCCAAGCGGGCGGACATCGGCTAGAGTTGTGTGGTTGCCGGCGCGACTGCCGGCGAAAGCTTTGAGGAGTATGAAATGGCTGCTGTGTGCGACATCTGTGGCAAGGCGCCCGGTTTCGGCCATAACAAGCCATGGTCGAAGAAGAAGACGCTGCGGCGCTGGAGCCCGAACATCCAAACCGTGCACGCCTTTGTCGGCGGCACCTCGATGCGCCTGAACGTGTGCACCGCCTGCCTGAAGTCTGGCAAGGTCAGCCGCTGAGCTAGGCGAACTGCCAAAACACAAGACCCGCTCCGGCGGGCCTTTTGTTTTGTGGCTTACGGCTGGTGGGGCAGGGTAGTGTCTTTGGCATGGCCTGGACTGGTGTGCAATGGAAAACTACAACCGCCCGTGAGTTGCACGCCCCGCTGACCGAGGTGCTGGGAGAAAGGGCCGCCAAGGCGCTGGCCGGGTTGGGATGCGAGACCGTCGACGACCTGATGCACCACCTGCCGCGGCGGTATCTCAGCGGCACCGACACGACTGATCTGTCCGACCTGAAAGTGGGGCAGGACGTGGCGATCGTCGCGCGGGTGTCGCGGTCCGCGGTTTACGACACCAGCACCCCTTCGCGCCAGCGGTTGGAGTGCGTGCTGACGGACGGGCGCAATAGCATCAGGGCAACGTTTTTCGGACGCCCCTACCTGGTGACGTATTGGGCCAGCCAATTGGCTCAGGATGTGCGGGGCATCTTTGTGGGCAAGGTCGGCGAGTTCCAGGGCCGCCCGCAGATGTCGCACCCCGATTACGTGCTACTCAACGGCCAGGGCAGGATTGTGGCCCGCATGAACGAGAAGACCGAGAAAAAGCAGGCCCATGCCGCCATGGCGCGCCAGGTGACGCGCGGCGGGATGGTTGGCATCTATCCGGCATCAGCCAAGCTGCCCACCTGGCAGGTGAGCGAGTGCGCCGACATCGTGCTCGACAGGCTGGCCGGGCTGGAAGACACGCTGCCCCCTCAGGTCGTGGCGGCAGAGCACCTGCCGACGCTGGTGCAGGCATTCGAGGCGGTACACCGGCCGCAGGACAGCGACGGCGTGGCGGCTGGCATGGCCAGGCTGAAGTTCGAGGAGGCGCTGGCGCTGCAGCTGACGATGGCCTACCGCCGGGCGTCCCAAAGCAGTAAGGCCGCCCCGGCAATCAGGCAGCGCCCGGGCGGCCTGCTGGAGGCGTTCGACGGCCGTCTGCCATTCGTGCTCACTGCCGGCCAGAAAGCGGTCGCGGAAGAGATCGAGGCCGACATGGCGCGCGCCACGCCGATGCAGCGGCTGCTGCAGGGCGAGGTCGGCTCGGGTAAGACGGTGGTGGCGCTGCGGGCCATGCTGGCAGCGGTCGACGCCGGCTACCAGGCGGTGCTGTTGGCGCCGACGGAGGTGCTGGCGACGCAGCACAGTCAGACGTTCGCCGCCTGGCTGGGCGACCTGGTGGGCGAGGGGCTCGAGGCGGCGCCGGGATCGACGCGGCTGGTCACGCTGACTGGCTCGATGAGCGCGATCGCCCGCCACAACGCCCTTGACGCGATCGCGTCAGGTGATGCCGGCATCGTGATCGGCACGCACGCCCTGCTGTACGAGCGGGTGCGCTTCGCCCGGCTCGGCCTGGTGGTGGTCGACGAGCAGCACCGCTTCGGTGTCGAGCAGCGGGCCGTGCTGTCAGATCAGGCGGCACTGACTCCGCACGTGCTCGTGATGACGGCGACGCCGATCCCGCGGTCGGTGGCCATGACCGTCTTCGGCGACCTTGAGGTCTCGACGCTGTCCGAGATGCCGGCCGGGCGGGCCGATGTGGCCACGACGGTGGTGGCGCTGCGCGAGCACAAGGCGTGGCTGGATCGCGCCTGGCAGCGCCTGCTGGAAGAGGTGGCCGCCGGGCGCCAGGTGTTCGTCGTGACGCCGCGCATCGACGCCAAGGACGCGGACGAGCCCAGCGAGGAAGACCCGGTGCGACCGCTCAGCGCCGCGGCCGTCGAGCTGGCCATGAACCTGGCATCTGGCCCGCTGAGCGGAGTCAACCTCGGCCTGCTGCACGGGCGGCTGCCGGCAGCGGCGAAGGCCGAGGCGATGGCGCGGTTCGCTAGCGGGGCCACCGACGTGCTGATCTGCACGTCTGTGATAGAGGTCGGGGTCGACGTGCCGAACGCCTCGATGATGATCATCCTTGACGCCGACCGCTTCGGCATCTCGCAGTTGCACCAGCTGCGGGGCCGCATCGGCCGGGGCAACCATCCGGGCGTCTGCCTGCTGGTCACAGGGGCACAGCCGGACTCGAAGGCGATGCAGCGGCTCGAGACGGTGGCCGCGACGCGCGACGGCTTCAAGCTGGCCGAATACGACCTGCTGGCAAGGCGCGAGGGCGACGTGCTGGGGGCGCAGCAATCCGGCGGGCGCTCGACCTTGCGCCTGCTGCGCGCGCTTGACGACGCGGCGGTGATCGGCCGGGCCCGCGAGGTGGCCGAGAAGATGGTGGCAGACGACCCCGGACGCGCCGACCCGCGGGTGGCCGACCTGGTGACAGCCGTCGAGTATCAGGGCGACTGGTTCGACCGCAACTGACTGCCCAGCTGCTGTGCCAGGCCGCTGGCCCGGTGAGGCGCCGTCGCGATGCCCTTTTCCAGCTGCTCGCGGGTGCCCACCAGCCGCAGCGACTGCTTGGCCCGCGTCATGGCCGTGTACAGCAGCGGCCGGATCAGCAGCGGCGACTCCGCCGGCGGCAGCACAACCGTGACGGAGGCGAACTCGCTGCCCTGGGCCTTGTGCACCGTCATGGCGTCGAGGGTCGCCAGCCCCGGCAGCGCCTCGACCGGCAGGCGGCGCGGCGGGCCATCGGCGCTGTCGAATACGAGACGCGGGCCCTCCGGCGTCATGATGGCAACACCCTGGTCGCCGCTGATGACGCCGAGGTCCGGGGTGGTGGCGGTGGCCAGCACGGCCCGTCCGGGCCACCAGTCGTCGTAGCGCCGCCCCGGTGGCGTGGTCAGCGTTGCCACCTGGCGGGCCCACGTGGCAACCCCGTACGGGCCCTGCCGGTGGGCGCACAGCAGGCGGTGGGCGTCCAGTGCGGCCAGAGCGGCGTCGCTGTCACCGGCTGCCGCCGCCCGCTGCACCGCCGCCGCGGTGTCGCGCACGGTGCTGGCCAGCGATGGCAGACGTTCCCAGGTAAGCCCGGCGGCGTCTTGGCCTTCCAGCGTGATGGCGTCTTGTTGCCCGTCGATGATGCTAAGCGCGGCGGTCGCGTCGCCGGCGGCGACGGCGGCCGACAGGTGCGCCAGGGCGCCGCCGTGGCGGTAGATGTGAGTCAGGTGGTGTACCAGCGGGGCGTCACCGTGGGCGCTGGCGGTCACGCCGGCCTCGACGATGTCTGCCAGCACGGCGCCGGCCTCAACGGACGCCAACTGACCGGGGTCGCCGACCGCCATCAGGCGGCTGCCCGGCCGCAGCGCCGCCAGCAGGGCCGCCATCAGCGGCAGAGAGACCATTGACAGCTCGTCGACAATCACGATGTCTGCCGACAGCGGGTTGTCCTTGCCGTACCGGTTGCCCCGCCCGGGGCCGCGGGCGCCCAGCAGGCGGTGCACCGTGGTGGGCTGGGGCGAGCCCGGCCCGAGCGCCTGCGCCAGCCGGGCCGCCGCCTTACCGGTCGGGGCGGCCAGGGCGATGTTCGGCAGCACCGGCAGCAGCGCGTCGACCACGCGGGCGATGGCGGTGGTCTTGCCGGTGCCGGGGCCGCCGGTCAGAACCTGGGTCCACTGGGTCAGCACCGCGTCGACCACCGGATCGCCGGTGGCGCCGATCGGCGGCACGGGTGGCGGCGCCAGCCAGCGTTCGCGCAGATGGCCGACGACCTCGCACTGCGCCTTAAAGGTGCGCCGCAGGTACAACCGGTGGCCGTCGAGGCACAGCGGCTGGTCGTCATCGGGGCCGCCCACCAGCGCCGAGGCGCGCAAGCTGTCGAGCCACCCAGCTGGCTGCGGCCACGGCAGCCCGGAGATATCCGGCGCTACCTCGGCGTCGAGGTCGGCGCCAAGGGCGTCGGCCTGCAAGATGTCGAGGCACGTCGAGCCGGTGCGCCAGGCGCGCATTGTCAGCGCGGCGGCGAGGGCGACATCCGGTGACGTTTGCGCCACCAGCGACGTCATCGTACGCGCGATGTGCACGTCGGCCAGGCCGAGCACCCCGGCCTGCGAGAAGTCGCGCAGCAACCCGGTGGCGCTGATTGCGGCTGTTTGCCTCACTTGTGGTCACCGCCCCTCAGCGCGTCGTCGGCCCGCTCAATCATCGCGGCTGGCGGATGCCAGGCGTAGACGCCGCAGGGCGAGCCGCCTGACAGGGGAGTGTCTGGCCCGGCCATGCCCCGCACGAACAGGTAGGCGACACCGGCCCACTGGTCGTCGAACGGCGTGTCTTGGCGCCGCCACGCCAGGTAGCGCCGCAGCGCCACCGCGTACAGCAGCGCCTGCAGCGGGTAGTGGTTGGCGCACATGGCGGCGGCCATCGCGGCGCGCGAGTAGTCGGTGACGTAGTTTGGGCACCCGCTGCGGCCGAGGCGGTTTGTCTTGTAATCGGCCAGCAGGATGCGCCCATCGGGCAGCTCAGCCACCAGGTCCATCGACCCGGTGAGATAGCCGCGCAGCGCCCGTCCCGCCACGGCCGTCTTGGCCAATTGCGCCCCGTAACCGGCCAGCGGGTCGTCCGGCGGCACGAATTCGTCGAACACAGCCGCCAGCGCCTCGCCGTGCCCGTTCAGCGGCATCTCGAAGTTCAGCTCGGTCAGCCGCCGGTCGATGTCTGCCAGGGTGGCCCCGCCGGCCAGTGGCCCCAGCGGCGTGTGCAGCACCGGCACCAGCCCCGCCGCCAACGCCGGGGCGTCGAGATCCGGCAGCGACGAACGCTCACTGGCGTGGCGCACGGCCTGCTCCAGGTCGGCCAGGAGATTGGGGGACGCCGGGTTGACGGCCTCGAACACGGCGTGCACCACTGTGCCGAAGGCGGCGCCCGCCGGCTGGGCGTCAAGGGGCGACAGCCGCGAATCGCCGCTCGGTTCGCCCACCTGCTCGTCCGGCTCGTCCGGCTCGTCTGACACCGGCGCGGCGTCGTGCAAGCCGGCCGTCAGCCCGGAGTAGCTGGTGCGCACCCACGCGTCGTCAATGCGGCGGTTGAAGGTGTTGACGTCAAGCAGCGGCGGCCGGGCCGGCTCAGCGACTGCCACCGGCGCGGGCGAGGCATCGGCAACCGTCCACGACGCCACCAGCCCTGTCAGCGTGGCCTGCCGGTCGCCGAGCCAGGCGATGGCCAGTGTCGACGCCCTCGTTAGTGAAACATACAGGCGCCACCG
>Ga0123354_10002729_pt1 | contig 23670 bp, 16 predicted proteins | sample TergutLab28metaG_2_FD_97872 | JGI IMG/M metagenome (GOLD analysis project Ga0123354, IMG submission 97872) | Labiotermes labralis P4 segment gut microbial communities from Petit-Saut dam, French Guiana - Lab288 P4 | ecosystem: Host-associated > Arthropoda: Insects > Digestive system > Gut ... | reverse complement strand
GCTTCAAGCCGGCGATAAAGTATTGGTTACCGGACCTACCACCGGCGCGTTGATTTTCGATGCGGAAGACATCCGGCTTGAACTAATGCAAACCGACACAGTGCAAAAAGGCGACCGTTTTTCTATTAAAACGCCGGCGAAGGTACGTCCTTCAGACAAACTGTATAAGCTGGCAACTTCGGACGAAGAAAATTTTTCATGCGCAACTGCCATAGATAATCGTCAATAGTAACCGAAAATTTATTTTGTTAAAAAAATAACATTTATTATGAAATATTAAAAATATTTCATATATTTGCCCCCGAATTTTAAATTTTATAACAGGTCAGTTGCTAAGCCTACATTTAATTATATAAAAAAATAAAACATGAAAAAGCTCCTATTGTTTATGTTCGTGATTTGCACGGGCATTTCTGTTTCAGCACAAACCACTATTTCCGGTAAAGTGACGTTCCAAGGGGATAACTCCGCCTTGCCGGGGGTAAGTGTAACTGTGAAGGGAACCGCTTTGGGAACGGCTACGGATAATGATGGAAATTTTTCCATTTCTATTCCGACCGACAAAGCGGTTTTAATCTTTAAATATGTCGGATTCAAAGAACAGCAGATTTCGGTTTCCGATAATTCGAAAAATCTTAAAGTAGCGATGAGCGAAGACACGCAACTTTTGAATGAAGTGGTAGTTGTTGGTTATGGTACCATGAAAAAGAGCGATATTTCGGGTGCATCCAGTTCTCTCGGTGAAGACAAGATTAAAGGTTCCATTATTGCCAATTTAGACCAGGCGCTCCAAGGACGGGTTGCTGGGGTGAATTCAGTTTTGACATCCGGCGCTCCAGGGTCGGCGGTTTCTATTCGCGTGCGGGGAACCGCTACTATCAATGCTGATGCTGAACCTTTGTATGTCATTGACGGAGTTATTGTTCAGAAACAGGGTACCGCTGGCGGGGATGCTAATTATGGTTATGCATCTCAGATGGTCAATATCAATCCTGCCGACATCTTGACAATGGAAATTCTGAAAGATGCTTCTGCAACTGCAATTTACGGATCTCAAGGTGCCAATGGAGTTGTGTTGATTACCACCAAGCGCGGAAAATCCGGAGAAGCTAAATTTTCATACGATGGGAATATAGGTATGAATATTCAAGGCAAACGATTGAAAATGATGAATTTGAGAGAATATGCTGATTATGTGAGGACAGTTAATGACGAATATGGCACCAAGCCATCCGACCTTCCTTATCCGGAATATCAAGATCCTTCCCTGCTGGGAGCAGGTACTAATTGGCAAGACGCTATTTTCCAAAATGCGCTGATCCAAAACCATGAAATTTCAGCCAGAGGAGGAAGTGATAAGGTAACTTATTATATATCTGGTGGTTATATGGGGCAAGAAGGAACGATCATCGGTACCGATTTTAAGCGTTTCAGTTTTCGCACGAATTTAGATGCTCAAATGAAAAGTTGGCTAAAAGTGGGAGTAGATGCTTCGTATGCTTCTACAGCGGAAAATTTCACGCTGGCGAACGGAGATGAAGGGGTGCTAACCTATTCATTAATAACACCTCCCGATGTACAAATTTATGATATCGATGGTAATTATTCTTCTGTTACGAAGGAAAATTACTATAAAGAAAATGCGATCGGCAAGGCAATGATTGAAACTCATACGTTAGATAGAACGAAGTTGACCGGTAGAGTTTATATGGATGTCACGCCTATCAAAAATTTGGTATGGCATTCTCAATTAGGCTTTGATTTCAGTCAAGGAAGAAGAATTAATTTTTTCCCGACCTATGATTTTGGAAATATTTCCAATAGCATCAACTCGATGGATGAAACAAAGGAAAGTTCTTCTTATTATTCAGTTATTAATCACCTGACCTATTCGGGAAAATACCAAAAGCACAGCTATACATTGATGCTTGGAGAAGAACTATGGGAAAGTAGCAATGATAATCTTAACGGAAAAGGGTCAGGACTTCTTTCCAATGACATACACAGTCTTAGTTTGGCAGATCCTAATTCTTATACTGCTTTGTCCGGCTTTGGAAGTAGTTCCATGGTTTCTTTTTTCACTCGTGAAACTTACAATTATGATGACCGTTACCTTGGTACCTTCACTTACCGTCGCGACGGTTCTTCCAATTTCGGACCTGAAAACCGCTGGGCAAATTTCTTTTCTTTTGCTGCATCCTGGCGATTTTCAAACGAAGCGTTTCTGAAAGACCAATCGGTTTTGAGTAACGGAAAATTTCGTATTGGTTGGGGACAAACTGGAAATGCTTCTATCGGAGGCTACAAATGGGGAGCAAGTATTCGTACTCCGGCTATGCCTACCGATGTGGGACCAGGATATAGACAAAACAACATAGCTAATCCCTACATTCATTGGGAAACTCAGAAGCAGTGGAACTTAGGTTTGGATTTGGGATTTTTCAAGGATCGGATCAATTTAACTATTGACGCTTATGACAAAACATCCGGAGATATGTTGATGCAGGCTGACCTACCATCTTATATGGGAACCAAAGGAAACGGTAACTCCGCCTTAAATCCTCCTTATGGAAATTATGGTTCGATCAATAATAAAGGACTTGAATTCTCTTTGAATACTCAGAACCTTAAAGGCGCATTTGAGTGGGAGACGGATTTTCAGATTTCATTCAATAAAAATAAATTGCTTTCGTTAGCGCCGGGTACGCCGCCGATAATGGGTTATCCGCAATGGGGCGGTATGGGCTCTGCCATTACGCTCACTGAAGTTGGTCAACCGTTGTATAATTTTTACGGCTTCGTTACTGATGGTTATTACAAAGACAAAGACGATATTGAAAAATCACCCAAAACTGCGGGTTATAAAGGTACAGACGGTTATAACCTCTACAATTCGGTTTGGGTAGGAGATATTAAATTTAAAGATCTCAACGGAGATGGAGTTATCGATGATAAGGACCGGACAAACTTAGGTTCGCCATTCCCTAAATTTGATTATGGAATGACCAATACATTCCGGTTTAAAAATTTTGAATTAAGCATATTCTTTCAAGGCTCTTACGGAAATAAGTTATTCAACTATGAGGCTATTGGTTTAACAAGTATGAGTGGAGTCAATAATAATCAATTGCGATCTATCTCTGGTAGAGCAACTTTCTCAGCGATCAATCCGAATAAAACTTACGATGGAACCAATGGCGTATGGAATTGGTTTCAAGACATCGATAATGTCAGGATGGCCAATAACCCCACAATGCCTCGTGCGGTACAATATGGAGATCCCAATCAAAATCAGCGTTTTAGCGATCGCTATATCGAAGATGGCTCTTATTTGCGTATCAAAAATATTTCTTTGGGATATACGGTACCTACAAAGTTGACGCATAAATACCATTTGGATAATGTACGGATATATACCAATATTCAAAACTTGCTCACCTTTACACATTACACAGGTTATGATCCTGAAGTAGGGGTAAATACAATGACTTCCAATGTCTATGGTATGGACAACGGACGTTATCCTTCTCCTCAAAGCTATACGCTTGGATTAAATATTTCATTTTAACTCATAAAATATTACAGTAATGAAACAAATAAAGAAATATATATTTATGATTGGTTTGACAGTATCTCTGTTATTCGCTTTCCCTTCTTGTCAAGATTTTTTGAATCGTCCGGTCGAAGATAGCTATAACACAGATAATTTTTATCAGACTGCCGACCAATGTTACGCAGCGGTGAATTCGATCTACAATTCACCTTGGTATGATATGCAACGCTTCTTCATCCAAGCTGGCGAAGTGATGTCAGGTAATATTTATGCCGGCGGATCTTACAATAACTTTACAGTTACCAGTTCCGATGAAAATCTGAATCTGGCATCGGCGTCGCTCTGGTCGGTAAATGCTTATTGCAATACAGTTATTGAAAGTATGAACAGAGTACCGGCAACTGTTAGCCAGGATGTTAAAAATACGGTCAAAGGAGAAGCGCTGACGTGGAAAGCGATGGCTTACTTTTTCTTAGTGCGTATTTGGGGAGCCGTGCCCATTATTCATAACAACACAGAAATGATAGCATCCGGCGAATATAATGCGGTGTATAAAGCTACGATTCCCAATGTATATGATTATATTATCCTGACTTTGAATCAGGCAATTGAATGGTTGCCCGAAAAAAATCTGCCGGGACGTATTGATAAATATTGCGCTTACGGTTTGTTGGCAAAAGTATATCTAACCAAATCGGGTTATGGATTGTCAGGAACTCGGAATCAGGAAGACTTGGACAATGCGGCAAAATATGCCAAGCTCGTTATTGATCAAAGCGGCAGACACTTGATGCCTAATTTCGAAGATATTTTCAGAATAAGTAACAACAAGTGTGAAGAAAGTATGATTGCCTGGCGGTGGGTTTCCAGCCAGAATTGGACTTCTCAGAACGGAATGCAATCCGACTACGCAACTGCAGGGTTTGATGAATTTGCCGATGATTGGGGCGATTGGACAGGGCCGTCTGTTGATTTGCAGGATGCTTTTGGCGAGAACGCACTGAGTTTGACTCGAAACAACCGCGACACCCGCCGCAAAGCTACCATGATGATGTATGGCGACCATTATGACTATTTCTGGCGGGACAAAGGCGGTTTTGACTGGACTAATCATGTGATGGTAGAATTAAAAGGCGCTAATTTATGTGGAACAGGAGCCAACTGCGTCAAGCATTTAGCAGGCGACAATGCCGACCACGTAGCAGAAGGAGGCGGTCAGATGTATCGGATGTCGACCAGTGTGGCTACTCACTTACTTCGATTGGCAGATGTGTATCTAATTTACGCAGAGGCAAAAATCGGAAATTCAGGATCTACGACTGATCAAAGCGCTTTGGATGCATACAATCAAGTGATGTTGCGGGCGATTCCCGGCGAAACTGCCAGAACTTCCATTACTTGGGACGACGTCTGGAAAGAACGCCGTTTGGAATTAGCCGGTGAAGGTGATCGTTGGTGCGACTATGTACGCCGGAGTTATTATGATCCGGAGGGAGCTATCAATGAACTGAAAAATCAAAGACGTTCTACGTATAGCGGATTAAAAGATTTTTATACAAGCGGCGCTTTGGATCCGAATACAACTTATTACGACAAAACGCCTACTATTCCTAATCCGGCTGCCATGTACGATAGCAAGTTAAAATCTTTTGTGTTCCCGTTTCCTAACACGGATGTCGTATCGAATCCCAACTTAATGGAAGATCCTGTAGAACAGGATATTTCACAATATAAATATTGATAATAGATTTTAGATAAAAAATATATGAAAAAGATAAAATTATATAAACAATTGATACCGGCAATTCTGTTGGGGACATTTTTCAGCATGGTTTTTTTCTCTTGTGAGGAATACCCCAATGCCTACAAGCATACCGATGGAGTTCCTGAAGTGTCGTACGTACGAATAACAAATCCGGCTGCTGCCGATTCTCTATTGGATGGAGCATTTTTGGGCAGTAATATCTGTATTGTAGGAAATAATCTTCGCAGTATTCATGAATTGTATTTCAATGATCAAAAAGCAATATTAAATACAAGTTTTATCACGGATCATACAATAATTGTGAATATTCCTAATACTATTCCCGTAGATGTATCCGATAAAATGTATTTAATAGCATTTAACGGTGATACGATTAGTTATGACTTTAAAATAAAAGTTCCTGCACCTTCTGTTAATGCTATTTCCTGCGAATATGCACATGAGGGCAGTGAAGCCGTTCTAATCGGCGATTATTTTCTTGATGATCCGAATGTACCTTTAAAAATTGAATTTCCCGGAAATCTCCCTGTGACAGACATTATTAGCATCGAAAAAACTCAGATCCGCTTTATCGTCCCGACAGGAGCTATAAAAGGGTACATTAATGTAACTAGCTTGTATGGAACAGGACGCTCTAAATTCCAATACAAAGACGATCGCGGTATGATTCTCGATTGGGATAATCTGAATGCAAATGGAGGATGGCGATCGGGAAATACATCGGATATTGATGGTATATCAGGAAAATATGTGGTGTTCAAAGGTGATTTGGATAATGGCGCTTGGAACGAAGACGGTTTCTCTTTCAACTTATGGGGTACTTCAAATGGCAGACCGGAAGGAGACCTTTTTGACGCAACTGATTTGAATAATTTATTGTTCAAATTCGAAATTAATATTTTGTCGCCATGGTCGGCTTGCGGTATGCAAATTATTTTCACACCGTGGGCTACAAGTAATACCAATGGTTATTACTCTGATGGAACTTATCCACGCGCTTTATGGATTCCATGGGCAACGACAGGAGATGGAGGAACTCCCGGAGCTTATCAAACCGATGGTTGGATAACAGTAACAATTCCGATGTCAAACTTTAAATACGGTCCGTCGGGAGCTGCGTTGGATGGTCCTTTAGGCGCCGGTAATTATGGAGGACTTTCCATGTTTGTATGGAATGGCGGCGTAAATGGGAGTAAATGTTCCCCTGAAATGTGGATTGATAATATACGTGTTGTTCCTGTTGACAAATAAAAAAATAATTATGAATAGATATAAATTATCGACACTGTTAAAAATGTGTCTTGTCGTTATAAGTAGCTTAGCTCTTATAACCGCTTGTGAAAAAGCAGATAAATTAGATACTAACCAATTGGGCGGAAGTGAAGTTCTATTGCGTTCATTTGGGCCTTGTCCGATCCAGCGTGGAGCGGAGCTTCGTATCATCGGCGCTAATCTGGACAAAGTGGGAAGTGTTACTCTACCAGGATGTGGAGCAATCTCCGACATCAATCGAATCAGTACTACTGAAATCCGAATAATAATTCCCCAGAATGCAGACCCGGGTGTAATTACATTAAATGCTGGAAATCAACAGATTACATCTATTTCCGCCTTGGTTTTTAGCGAACCGATTACCCTTACATCTATTACTCCTTTGACGGCAAAAGCCGGTGATGTAGTTAAAATTGAAGGCGATTATTTAAATCTGATTGAAGAAATTATCTTTTGGGATGATGTTCACGTACTCAAAGCTGATTTCATTAGCCAGAGCAGGCAAGAAATTGATGTTGCTGTTCCCCAAAAAGCACAAACCGGAAAGATTATTGTTTCCAATGGAGCTGATATCATTCCTGATGCATCGGGTAATCTTGGAATTCCTATCTGGGTATATTCTGATAGTGATTTAGTTGTTGTTCTACCGATAATTTCCAAGATTTCACCGAATCCTGTAAAAGCAGGCGATCCGTTGACTATTACTGGAACAAACTTTGATTTGGTAGATAGCGTCGTATTTGGAGGAAATGTAGGAACGCGGGATTATATAGCAAAAACAGCAACTGAAATTCAAGTCAATGTACCTGTAAACGCTGCAGACGGGGACGTTAAACTATTAGCCTTTTCAGGGATAGCAGTAAGTTCTGCTGATTCTTTAATCATGGTAGTGCCAACGATTAATTCCCTTACTCCCAATCCTGTGAAAAATGGCGGAACATTGACTGTAACCGGAACAAATTTGGATCTTGTCAGCAGTGTCGTATTCGGAGGAGCAAAAACAGGTACAATTGAAGACGGTGGAAGCGCTACTTCAATAACAGTATCAGTACCAATAGATGCTTCACAGGGAGCAGTTACATTCAACACATTAGCAAATAAATCGGTATTGTCGTCCGTCTTGAATTTTGTTCAGCCGACCATCAGCGATATCAGCTCTGCATCTATTATAGCCGGTGATCAACTGACAATTACAGGGACAAATATCGACTTGGTCACAAGTGTTACTTTAGTAGGGAATGTAATTGATACAAAGGGCTTTGTCTCTCAAAGTGCAACGCAATTGGTAATACAAAGTTCAACGAGCAGCCTTACCGGTACCGGTAACCTTGTTTTAAATACTGCCAATGGCTCACAGGTAACATATAGTCAACAAGTTACTATTAGCACTCCGAACATACCGGCTGTTACGTCCATAACGCCTGATCCTGTTACGGTGGGAAATATGATTTCCATTGTTGGTACAAAGCTTAACTTGGTAGAATCAATCGTTTTCCAAAATAATCAGGGAGGAACGACTAAAGCTACACAGTACGGATCAAGAACGGAAACGCTTATTGAAGTATATGTACCGTTAGATGCCTTAGCAGGGACAGTAACGTTGACGATGAACGCTTATGACGGCACGCAGTATACTTCTCCGAGTTTTGTAGTCAAATCGGTAGAAACCGATCTCTGGACAGGAACCTCCAAACCGATGGGCTGGAATACCGACGCCTCAATGCCGATAGATGCGAGCCAGTTAGCTCCGGGACAGACTTTGGGATTTGATTTAGTAGGTGATCCAGGTGCTGGTTATTGGCAAATAGAAGCAATGACAGGAAGTTGGTGGATAGATTTTGAGAATTGGGCAGCACAGAACGGTGGCGCCAATCAACCAAGTTTCGATGTGTCTTTAACCAATATTCAGATTGTCATCACTCAAGCGGATATAGACAATATTAAGATGCAAGGTTCAGCAGTGGTTTTAGCCGGAAATGGATATGTTGTCACAAGAGTGTATGTTAAAGATTAGAGAATTATCGAAAGTCTTTTCTTAATAAAAACAAGACCCTAAGCTAAACGCAAAGGGTCTTGTTTTTTTATTCTAACCCGCCTTTACGCCTTTACTCTGTATCTTTCTCTTTTAAATGCGGCAGTATATTGAAAACGCGTTCCAACTCTTTCCCCTTGTATTCTTCATCAAACACGCCATTATCATAAACCAACCTTCCGTTTACAAATGTCTTTTCCACGCTATGCGAAAAAGTTACGCCTTCCATCGGCGACCAGCCGCATTTGTACAATAGATTGTCTTTAGAAACTGTCCACGGAGCATTCGGATTCACCAAGACCAAATCGGCATAATAGCCTTCGCGGATAAATCCACGGTCTTTGATTCCAAACAATTCAGCCGGTGCATGAGCCATTTTTTCTACTACCAATTCTTCCGTAAAAACTCCTTGCCTGCACAATTCGAGCATTGCCGTCAACGAATGTTGAACCATCGGACCGCCCGAAGCTGCCTTGAGACAAGCGCCTTGTTTTTCTTCCCAAGTGTGTGGCGCATGGTCGGTAGCTACAATATCAATTTTACCTTCAATTAAGGCTTGACGCAGAGCGTCGCGGTCGCTTCGCGATTTGATTGCCGGATTCCACTTAATTTGATTGCCTTTCTCGGCGTAGTCTTCGTCGGAAAACCAGAGGTGATGTACACAAACTTCGGCAGTTATCCTTTTTTCGTTCAAGGGTTTCACTTCCAAGAGCGACATTTCTTTTTCGGTCGACAGGTGATATAAATGTAAACGTGTATTGTATTTTTTAGCCAGCTCCACAGCGTGAGACGAAGAATTATAACAAGCCGCCGCATCCCGAATTTTCGGGTGGAAAGTCACATCCAACTCTTCGCCGAATTGCTTTATTATGCGGGCTTTATTTGCTGCAATGGTTTTCTCGCATTCGCAATGAACGACAACAATCCGACCCGTTTCCGAAAAAATACGTTCCAACGATTGCTCATTATCAACCAGCATATTTCCTGTAGAAGCTCCCATAAACACTTTGATAGCGGTAGCCCGTTTTGCGCCTTCCTTTTTCAGTTCCTCAATATTATCGTTGGTTGCTCCGATAAAAAAAGTATAATTGGCAAACGACTGTTTGGAAGCCCGATCAAATTTATCATTCAACGCTTGTACTGTAATGGTTTGCGGGATGGTATTCGGCATATCCATAAATGAAGTGACTCCGCCGGCGACCGCTGCCCGTGATTCACTATAGATATCGCCTTTGTGCGTTAAACCCGGTTCGCGAAAATGAACCTGATCGTCGATAATGCCAGGTAGAAGCAATAAACCGGAAGCGTCGAGAACAGTTGTTTCAGTCATGTCGTTGCAGGATTGATCTGCAATCCAGTAGTTATTAGGATCCTTTTTCAGGATATCCCGCGTCAAGCGCGGGATGACAGACCTTTGAGGCGGTTCCTGGCGAGAAGTTATTTCCTTTATCCTCTCGCCTTCAATCAATACATCGGCTTTGAAACGCTTACCTTCGTTAATCAGTAAAGCGTTTTTTATTAGCAGATTCATTTTTTTTGGTGTGTTTTTTGGACATGCTGTCCAGTTTTAGTCGAATAACTCCAAATAAAGCCTCTTCGAATATCCCGCCGCTCATTTTGGAAACGCCTTCAACGCGATTGACAAAGACAATGGGTACTTCTTTCAATCGAAATCCCATCTGATAAGCCGTGAATTTCATTTCTATCTGAAAGGCGTAGCCTTTGAAGCGGATTTTATCCAAATCAATGGCTTTCAATACTTCCCTGCGATAACACTTGAACCCTGCCGTAGTATCTTTGATATTCATTCCGGTGATTATCCGGACATATTTTGAAGCAAAATAAGAAAGCAATACCCTTGATATGGGCCAATTTACTACATTCACGCCGGAAATATAACGCGAACCGATTGCGACGTCTGCTTCTTCCTCTGCACATGCCGTATGTAAACGAAGTAAGTCGGCAGGATTGTGCGAGAAATCGGCGTCCATTTCAAAAATATAGTCATAATCGTGTTCCAACGCCCATTTGAAACCGGCAATATAAGCCGTTCCTAATCCCAGTTTGCCGGAACGCTCGACCAAATGAAGTTTTTCCGGAAATTCATCCTGTAATCGTTTGACAATTGATGCAGTACCGTCCGGTGAACCATCGTCGATTATCAACAAATCAACTATTAACGGAAGGCCGAAAACCGTCCGTATTATTTTTTCAATATTTTCCTTTTCGTTGTAAGTCGGAATGATTACTAAATTGTTACTCATATTAAATTATTCAATATTGCTTGTGTATGCTCTTATGTTTTGTTTCCGTTATAATCCGCACCCTGTAAAATAACGTACAAAATTAGTTTTTTTCTTTTATATACCAAATTATCATTACTTTTGTAGAAATTTTGTGCCGTTGAGAGATTCCATAATACAAGGCATGTATTCTCAGCATCCGGGAGTAAAAGCAATTCTCGGCGCGATGAATAATACAATACCCAATCTTTTTTTAAGCGGATTAGCCGGTTCGTCAAAGGGCGTCGTTTGTGCCGTGGTTTTCAATGAGTGGAGACGAAGCCATTTCCTCTGTGTCTTAAATGACCTCGAAGAAGCCGGATATTTTTATCACGACTGTTGCCGGATTTTAAGCGACGAACAAGTCTTGTTTTTTCCTTCAGGATTTAAGAGAAATATTCGTTACGGACAAAAAGACCCGGCAAATGAAATTTTGCGGACGGAAGTTCTGAGTCTTTTGAACGCCAATGATAAACCGTATTTAATTGTAACTTATCCTGAAGCGTTGGCTGAAAAGGTCGTTTCAGGCAGTTTGCTTAAAAATAACACATTAACTATTTCCAAAGGAGAAAGAATAGACAGTTTATTTGTCGGAGAAGTTTTAGAATCCTATGGATTCGAACAGGTTGACTATGTGTATGAACCTGGGCAATATGCCGTTCGCGGTTCGATTATTGACGTATTTTCTTTTTCAAACGAATATCCGTTTCGTATTGATTTCTTCGGCGACGAAGTGGAAAGCCTGAGGATTTTCGATGTAGAAACCCAGTTATCTAAAGAAAATCCGGAGTCTATTTCCATTATATCCGGAAAATCGGGCGGCAGGGAAACAACTGTTCTTTCCTACCTGAACAATACCTCTCTATTGGTTTTTCAAAATGAGAGATTGGCGTACGAACGCTTAGATGGCATTTGGAACGAGGAACCAATTCTTACAAATGAAGAGACTTTCCAATCGCTCGACGAAATCCGGTTGTTGCTGACGCCGGAATCGGTTATCAGAGAATTAGCGGATAATTACAGGAAAATACATATTAATTGTCATCCCGCATTTGGCGCAGAATATTCTGCGTGTCATCCCGCGCTTGACGCGGGATCCCCTGAGGAGAGGATTGCGGGTCAAGCCCGCAATGACATGATTGTTTCTTTCCTTACCGAACTGCAATTTTCCTATCATAAAAATTTTGATTTGGTAGCCGCTTCTTTCAGGGAAAAAACCGATGAAGGATACCAAATCTATATTCTGAGCGATAATGAAAAACAAATTCTACGAATTCGATCCATCTTTGAAGACAGGGGCGATACCTTTGTTTTTACCCCTATTCTTGATACGCTTCATGAAGGTTTTATTGATAATACTTTACGAATCTGCCTGTTTACCGATCACCAACTGTTCGACCGTTTCCACAAATACAACCTGAAATCGGAACGGGCGCGATCAGGAAAAATCGCTTTGTCGTTGAAAGAGCTTCAACAATTCCAGCAGGGCGATTATGTTGTCCATATCGATCACGGTATAGGAAAATTTGGAGGATTAATCCGCGTTGAAATAAATGGTAAGATGCAAGAAGTTATTAAGTTGACTTTTCTGAACGACGATATTATTTTTGTCAGTATTCATTCTTTACATAAGATATCGAAATACAAGGGAAAAGATAATGAACCACCGCGTCTGAATAAATTAGGCTCGGGCGCATGGGAAAACCTGAAAGAAAAAACCAAGAAGAAAGTTAAGGATATTGCAAAAGATTTGATATTGTTGTATTCCAAGCGGCGGGATGAAAAAGGCTTTGCTTTTTCAACCGATACTTATTTGCAAAAAGAATTGGAAGCTTCCTTTATTTACGAAGATACGCCCGACCAGTTGAAAGCTGCCAATGACGTAAAACAGGATATGGAAAATACCCGTCCAATGGACCGTCTGGTCTGTGGCGATGTGGGTTTCGGAAAAACGGAAGTGGCTATTCGAGCGGCATTCAAAGCGGCAGTTGATGGGAAACAAACTGCAGTCTTGGTTCCTACAACGTTATTGGCTTATCAACATTTCAACACTTTCCGCGAAAGATTGGCTGATTTACCCGTCACAGTCGATTATCTTTCTCGAGCAAGAACAGCAAAGGAAACAAAAGATATTCTCGAAAAACTAAAAAACGGTAAAATCGACATTATCATCGGGACACATAAACTCATCGGGAAGGAAGTTGTATTCAAGGATTTGGGATTATTAATCATAGACGAGGAACAGAAATTCGGCGTGAGCGTAAAAGAGAAACTGAAACAGATGAGAACCAACGTCGATACATTGACTCTGACGGCAACCCCGATTCCACGCACCCTGCAGTTCAGTTTGATGGGAGCGCGCGACTTGTCTAATATTTCGACGCCTCCGCCCAATCGTTATCCGATACACACGGAAGTGCATCGGTTTGGCAGCGATATTATCCGCGAAGCGATTAATTTCGAAATGAGCCGCAATGGACAAGTTTTCTTTGTGAATAACCGCATTTCGGGTATGAGAGAGATGGAAGATTTGATAAGGCGCGAAGTTCCCGACGTCAGGCTTGCTATCGGGCACGGGCAAATGGAACCGTCTATTTTGGAGAAAGTTATTACCGGTTTTATTAATTATGAATACGATGTGTTGTTAGCGACTTCGATCGTCGAGAACGGTATTGATATTCCGAATGCCAATACCATCATCGTGAATAATGCTCAAAATTTCGGGCTGAGCGACCTGCACCAATTACGGGGCAGGGTAGGGCGAAGTAACAGGAAAGCTTTTTGTTACTTGCTTTCTCCTCCGCCTCAACTTTTAAATCAAGAAGCGCGCCGTCGTTTACAAGCCATTGAGAATTTCTCCGAACTGGGAAGCGGCATTCATGTAGCCTTGCAGGATTTGGATATTCGTGGAGCCGGAAATCTGTTGGGCGCAGAGCAGAGCGGATTTATTGCCGATTTGGGTTATGAAACTTATCAGAAAATTCTGAACGAAGCTGTTCAAGAGTTGAAAAACGAAGAGTTTTTCGATTTATACAAGGACGATAACAAGGTAGATACCGGCGAATATTACGTGCAAGACACCAATGTGGAAAGCGATTTGGAAGTACATTTCCCGTCTTCTTATATTCCCGGCGATTCGGAGCGAATCTTGCTTTATCGTGAATTGGACGCCATGGAAGACGAGGGGGATATCGAACAGTTTCGCATCAAGTTGCAGGACAGGTTCGGGAAAATTCCCGAAAAAGGCGAAGAATTGATCCGGATTGTGCGTTTACGACGCATTGCACGGAAACTCGGAATAGAGAAAATTGTACTGAAAGCCGGAAAGATGATGATTTTTTTAGTCTCCCAGACCGATTCGGCTTACTACCAGAGCGAAGCATTTGATAAATTAATCCGCTTTGTTCAGAGTAACTATAAACGCACCCAATTGTCGGAAAAAAATAACCGGCGTTATCTGACCGTACAAGCCATTGACACAGTTGAAAAAGCCGTCAAAGTATTGGAAGAAATTCAAAGTCAGGGAAAATAATTGATGCCGTGCTCTATTCTTGACGAAACCTGTGTCTCCATTCTTTGGAAATTCCTTTTGCTTCATTAGTCACTTCTTCCGGATAATTATTTATTTCAAGTATGCGGATGGCATTGGTGGTTGCCAAGTTGCCGAGTTTTAGCTTATAATCGAACCGGATTTGCTGTTCCTGAATGGTTTCCGTAAAATGGTACAAATCGTATTCAGCGGATAATAAGTCGGTCAGCTCAATGTCGTGAGTGGAAACAAATACGATATTTTTACTTGAACGAGCGAGGTAAGAAAGTACGGATTTTCCGGCGGCGATTCGCTCAATCGTGTTCGTGCCTTTGAAAATTTCATCCAAAAAGAACAGGTTGTTGGATAAAGAATTACTTTCATCCAGAAAGCCTTTGATTGTTAAAACTTCCTCAAAATAATAACTCACCGAATTAAGCAAGTCGTCGGTTATTCGAATGGCGGAAAACAGGCGCATCAGATTCAACCGGAAAGCGTTGGCGAAACAGGTATTGATGGTTTGAGCCAGTAAAATGTTAATAGCAACCGTTCGGATAAACGTCGTTTTGCCCGACATGTTCGAGCCGGTTAGCAGAATGGAGCGACCGTTGGTTTGCAGGGAATTGGATACGCAATCAGGAATCAGCGGATGATAAATATCCGTAAATTCAAGGGTATGAACAGTATCGGTTATTACCGGTTTACAATAATAAGGGATTTCCCTCCGGATGGTTGCGATTGAAATAGCGCTGTCTATTTTTCCAATGAATTCAAAAAGCGTTTGAATATCCGCACGCTTTTTATCCAATTTTTTTAAGAGATTGAAAACGGTCAAAGGTTCAATCAAAAATATGATTTTCAGAATTTCCCATACAGCTAAGACTAAAGCTTCTATTTCCGAACGAACCCTATTATCTAATTTGAAAAACGAAATGCTATTTTTCATTTGGCGAATGGATTCGACGGCAGACCGAACCGTTTGGTCTTGCTGTCTGGTCACGTTCCATTTCAAAAATTCATTGGCAATTTGACTTAGGAGAGGCAATTGTGGAATCGAATCCATATAAACCATGATATTCCGTTTATTCCAAAAATGGATTGCCAAATTCACAAAAAAACAAAGAAACAGAAGGATGAGTAGTTTATGAACAAAAAACATAAGTACTAACGTTACTAAACTTGAAGCGGAGAGTAACGGAATTACCCAAAACCATTTAGGCTTGGGAATATAATCGTTTAGAAACAAATGTGAAAGGTAGAAAGATTCCCTTTTGTTTAATTTTGAAAGTAAATGCTGCGCTTTGATTCGTTTTTCTTCATTTTGCAGAAAATAATCCGCAAGCGCTTCCTGTTCTTCAAAATGCAAGTGGCTATTGATTACAAGTAATTGATTATACAAATATTGCTGCCCTACTTTTGAACTTGTCCGGTCGAGAAATACAAATAAATCCTGAAAATCAATATCATCCATCAACTGGTTGCTAATTGTCTGAAAAGCAGATGAATTATCTTTATTTTTGAAATAATGCTCAATCAGATCAAAGTTAAAATCTTCATTTTTCTGTTCATTCCATTTACGAACGGATTCTGAGGAATTTCTTCTAAAAATATTTTTTATTTTCATAATTCATTAATTACAAACGTTTTTTCAGGAGATTGCGGGTGATCCTGAATCAAGTTCAGGACGCAATGACAGTCAATTCATAATTTTATTTCTCGGATGATGCTCCAAAATCTCACTTCTTAAAAAATCGCGGTCTAAATGGGTATAAATCTCGGTAGTAGCGATTTTCTCATGTCCCAGCATTTGCTGAATCGCCCGCAGGTTAGCGCCTCCTTCCAACAAATGCGTAGCAAACGAGTGGCGGAAAGTATGCGGACTCACTGTTTTCTTAATTCCGGCTAATTCCGTTTGTACCTTGACGATATAAAAAATCATAATCCGCGAAAGCGATGTTCCTCTCCGGCTCAAAAACAATGCGTCTTCATACCCTTTTTTCACCGGAATCAGGTTTCTGTCCGGCAAATACAAATTGATTTCCTTGACGGCAACGGGCGAAATTGGCACTAATCGTTGTTTGCGTCCCTTTCCTTCTACTTTGATAAATCCTTCATCCAAGTATAAATCCGAAAAGCGCAAGCCAGTCAGCTCGGAAACCCGCAGTCCGCAACTGTACAAAGTTTCCAAAATGGCGCGGTTGCGTTGTCCTTCAGGGAGCGAGCGGTCGATGCTGCCGATAATATCGTTAATTTCCGAAACGGTGAGAAATTCAGGCAGTTTCAATCCGATTTTGGGCGATTCGAGCAACTCGGTCGGGTCTTTGCTGATGTAATTTTCCAGACTTAAAAAGCGGTAAAACGATTTGATTCCCGAAACGATTCGCGCCTGCGAACGCGGACTGATTCCAATATCGTGCAATCCGGCAATCATTTCCTGCAAATCGTCTAAAGTGGCGTCTTCCGGCTTTTTCCCAACGACCCGAAGGTAAGCGAATAACTTGTTCACATCGTCCGAATAGGCTTCAATCGAACGTGGCGACAGTGATTTTTCAAGCTGTAGATACGTGTGGTAGGCTGTAAATAATTCGCTGTCGTCGGAAATTTTCTTCATAGGATATATTTGATATAAATAAAAAACTAACTTTGCAATTGCAAAGATACATAAAATTGATTGAATATGAAGATTCAAATTATTAACGGGCCCAATTTAAACCTTTTAGGCGTTCGTGAGCCGGATATTTACGGTTCGCTCTCGTTTGAGGATTATTTACAGAAATTGATTTCGCTTTATCCTGAGGTGGAAATCATTTATTTTCAATCGAATACGGAAGGAGAAATAATCAATAAACTCCACGAAACCGGTTTTTCCTGTGATGGAATTATTTTGAATGCAGGCGCCTACACGCATACTTCCATTGCGATTCACGATGCCATAAAAAGCGTTCCGACGCCTGTAATAGAGGTGCATCTGTCCAATATTCATGCGCGGGAATCGTTCCGGCAACAGTCAATGCTTGCCGGAGCATGCAAGGGAGTCGTAGCCGGATTCGGTATGGATTCGTACCGATTGGCGTTAGAAGCCTTTAAATTATCGCTTGTTTCCGCTTAGCAGTTCTCTCAACGATTGAGGAAGATAAAAAGTATTATTTTTATCGACATAAACTACCACGCTATTGAGTTTTACATCTTTACCGTTGAGTTTCACAATATTGGTATTGGGCTTAACTTCCAATACATTGTTTTTTTCGGTAACTTTCAGTGTAGGAATTTCATCTTTGTTCGTAATCGTATAAGCGTCATTTGCAAAGACGTCGGTATGTTTGGCAAAATAGGCGCTTGTCAATGATTCGAGGCTTTGTTTCAACCCCATCGTTTCACGAAGATAATGATTTAATTCGATGTTGGAATGATGGCCGGTCAAACGGTTGGGCGTTGGGTCGTAGACTGCCAAGAACACTTCCTCGCCGGTGTGGCCGTTAGTGGTAAAACCGAAGCAGGTGTTTTTGTCAACGATTCCGGCTACAACTTTTGCAAGAAAGGAATCTTTCTTTTGCTCTTCAGCGGGAAGCGTACTTAGTTTATAGTCGTTACATTGTAGAATTTGGGTATAATCGCTATCGCTTAATTCAATGCCGGTCAATTGATCAAATACTTTTCGCAAATCGGACGGTTCGGTAACGCGCAATGTAGCAATTAATCTGTTTGCTCCGGTTTTGAATTTTGAGATGGCTCCGAATAACTCGTCTTTTGTTAATTCAGTGTAATTGGGACATTTGCGTGATCCTATACTGAATCCGCTGTTACCGTGGTCGGGCACAACCACTACAACTGTTTCCCCATTGGTTTTGGCAAAATCCAACGCCACTCCGCAGGCTTTATCAAAAGCAAGCATTTCAGTTATTAAAGCGGCTGCGTCATTGGCATGTGCAGCCCAATCCACTTCACTTCCTTCTACCATTAAGAAAAAGCCGTTTTCATTTTTCGATAATTTATCGATGGCTATTTTTGTCATTTCAGCCAAAGAAGGTTCTTTTGCCGTGTCGCGGTCGATGTCGTATTGCATGGAAGTTGTTCCGAATAAAGCCCACATTCGGTTGCCTTGATATTTTTTATAACCGTCGATGTCATTTAAAAATATGCCATATCCTTCATCTTGCAGAAATTGCCGGTCGGTTGCAGACAAAAGGCTTACCCCTCCTCCAATCACTACATCCAATTTGTTGTGAACCATTTGCGGAGCGATCCAATCATACTTGCTACGGTTGTAAGTGTGGGCGGAACAATCGGCAGGCGTGGCATGAGGAAATTCGCAGGTGAAAACCAAACCGGTGGCTTTGTTTTGGGTAATTCGGGCTGCTTCCAAGACAGTCATCATCGGCTGATACGCTTTTTCAGGATCCATCGGAATGATATCGTTTTGAGGGTCTGCCGGAGGATACATGGCAACATATCCTGCACGGCTCGGATAGCCGGTCATGTAGCAGGAGGTTGTTGGCGCCGAATCGCCGATTGGCGCATTCGACGAATACGTGAAGATTGTTCCGCAAATAAATGGATCAATATTCAATCCGTTCATATTCTGCTGATTATATCTCTGATACCAACGAGCTGCCGAAACGACAGGCAACGATGTCCCATCGGGAATTAGCAGAATAACATTTTTTACTGCTTTGCCTTGCGCAAAGATACTGCCGGCTGTAAATAAAGCCAAGAGTAGAATATGGAAAATTCGTTTCATATATAAAATTATTAATTATAATTGTCTTTCAATAATAAACAGTTTTTTAGCGTTTTCAGTTGTGACTTCTGCAATTTTTTCCGTCGTAAGATCATAAACTTCCGCTAATTTAGTTGCTACCTGCAATATGTAAGCCGGTTCATTTCTTTTTCCACGGAAAGGAGTAGGGGAAAGGTAGGGTGAATCGGTTTCCAACACAATTCGTTCAAGCGGAAATAAAGGCAAATAATCACGAAAGTCTGCTTTTTTATAAGTAATTACGCCATTTATTCCAATCATAAAATTTTTGCAATTCATGATTTCTTCCAATTCTTCTCGCGAGCCTCCAAAGCTATGAAAAACTCCTCGTAAGCGCTCAATGCCAACTTTGTATAGACTTTCGAAAACCTGCGGAAATGCTTTCCGTGTATGAATGACGACCGGCAAATCCCGGTCGATGCTCCATTGAAGCTGTTGTTCAAAAGCGTTTATTTGTTCGTTGATAAATGTTTCATCCCAATACAAATCCAGTCCGATTTCACCGATGGCAATGTATTTCCGGTTCTCCAATTTGGCTTTTATTGCGTTCAAATCTTGTTGATAATGAGTCGTTACACTCGTGGGATGCAAACCAATCATCGGAAAACAGCAGTCCGGATATTGGTCGGATAGGCGATGCATGCGTTCAATAGATGTTACATCAATATTCGGGAGGCAGAATAATTGAACGCCTGCTTCTCTCGCACGTTGTATAACTAAATCTCTGTCCAAATCAAATTCTTCCGAGAACAGGTGTGTATGACTATCTATCAAATACATTATCAATCAAAAACATTTAGTTGCTCTCCTTTTCGGCGGTATTGTATTTTATAGGCTTTGAACCGTAGCGCTTGTTCTTCAGGCGAAGAATTGCTATATCGTTCTTCCACTTTTGTCCAAATGCCACAGATTAGCTCATTGGCTTTAATACTGAGGTTATTCATATTATTCTGGAAACGGGATAAGTTTTTTTCAAAAATATTCAGACTCTGAATGGATTCTTTAAATAATTCATAATGAACTTTTACCTTAGCAATTGCCGGATTATATAGCGGGATACCCATCCGGGAAATTCGTTCTGCTTCCCCCCTAATGATGTTATCGCCCCATTTTAATACAGCCTCTTCGTTTGATAAGTCCGGCAATATTGGATCTTTTTCCGAAAAGCCATACAAAACCAAATTTTCAGCTTTAATTTCATTCCGAATTACTGTGAGAAATAAGACTTGAATAAAATGAGATATATACAATTGAGCATTCTTAAACAATTCATCGTAATGATTCTTTGCTTTATCTCTATCTATTATTGTCTGATTTAGAAGAAAGAGAGATCCTTCGAATGATTTTGTGAAGTTGCTTAATTCTCGTAATTCAATTATAGGAAGAATTTTATCATAGGATTCATTTATTTCTTCTTGCACTGCAGCCGCTCTAAGAACATCAATTCTTTCTTCATCCGTTTCCGGTAATTTTTTAGCAAACATTATTTCCACTATTTTTAAAATTCTCTTTTGATTAAATCTTCGGCAATGTTTTCCAATATTTTTCTTTTTGTTGATTCAATGGAAATATTTTGTAATACACTTACCGATTGGTGATAATATTTTTTTAATACTGTTTGTGTTCTCTCTTTTATTGACAATTTATCGTATAGATGACGGACTGCATTAATTTTTTCATCCGATTGTATATCGTTGTCCAGCCAAGAAAATAAAAATTCTTTATCCTCTTTGTTTGCTGTTTCTAAAGCAGTTACCAATAAAAAAGTTTTTTTATTACTAAGAATATCTCCGCCTGTTTTTTTGCCAAAAATATCGGGATTACCATAAACATCCAACCAATCGTCCTTAATTTGGAAAGCGATTCCTAACTGAATGCCAAACTCATATAAGTTTTGTTGATCGTTTTCACTCGCCCCTCCAATAATTGCGCCGCTTTTGAGGCAAGCGCCCAACATAACGGCTGTTTTTAAGCGAATCATTTCGATATACTCTTTTTCTGAAATCGTTGTTCGGTTCTCATATTCCATATCGAATTGTTGTCCTTCGCATATTTTGGCTGCCGTATCGGAAAACAAATCCAGCAAAATTTTCAAATGGCGGGAAGGAGATTTTGCCATATACATGTAGGAAAAAATCAACATTGCATCTCCGGACAAGATGGCTGTGTTATCGTTCCATTTTTTATGGACGGTCGCTTGTCCTCTTCGCAAATCGGCTTTGTCCATCAGGTCATCGTGCATCAGCGTGAAATTATGAAACATTTCCCATGCCAAAGCTACCGGTATCGCTTCTTTCGTTTCACCTGAATACAAATCGCAAGCCAATAAAGTCAACGCCGGACGAATTTTTTTACCTTTTAATGTAAGCAAATAGGCTATCGGCTCATACAATCCGACAGGGTCGGTCGGATATTCAATGAATTGAATTTCCTTGTTAATAATTGTCAATACGTCCGAAAGCGTCATTACCTTGTATGATTGTTATTCATTTCCAAAATTAGATATTTTTTTTGCTAAAACAAATATAACGTTTAAAACAAACTACAAAGATACTTTTTTATATTCTTCTACGTTTGTATTATAGTAAAAATCTTCTATATTTGTATGTAGTTTTATTTTCATGAGAAAAATTATAGTACTATATCTCTCATTATTATGTGCTTTTCCGCTTCTGGCTCAAGAGGGAAAGTCCGCTTTCGATTTTTTACAACTACCCACTTCTGTTCGTGCTGCCGCTTTGGGAGGAACCAATGTTTCCATTGTTGAGAATGATTTATCGTTGGTTTTTCAGAATCCGGCATTTTTGGGACCGGAAATGGACTTGTCGTTTTCAGCAGGATATTTGTCTTATATTTCAGATATCAACATGGGAGATGTTGCATTTGCCAAAGCTTTGGGAGAAAGAAGCGCCTGGGGCGTCGGTTTCTTTTATACCAATTATGGGAAAATGTCGGAAACAAGCGCCGATAATGTGATTCTTGGAAATCTGAATGCTGCCGATATTTGTGGGAATATCTTTTTTTCCCGTGAATTATCGGAGAAAATTCGCGGAGGAGTTGCAGCCAAATTCATTTATTCCAATTATGCAAACAATACCGCTATTGGATTGGGCGTCGATTTAGGCTTAAGTTATTATAACCGCGATAAAAATTTATCTATCGGGTTGGTTGGGAAGAATCTGGGAAGACAAATCAAAGCCTACGAAACGGAATTGGCCGATTTGCCTTGGGAAATTCAGTTAGGACTTAGTCAAACATTGGCTCATGCGCCAATCCGCTATTCAATAACCGGCGTGCAGTTGAATCAATGGCCGCTTTATAATCTCCAAGGAGAAAAAGATGCTTTTACAACTTCTTTATTGAAACATTTCATATTCGGCGTAGATCTGCTTCTTTCAAATAATTTTTGGGTCAGCGTAGGCTACAATACGAAACGGTCGGCAGACTTTCATTTGGATAATGGGAACAAATTCGGCGGTTTTTCTATCGGCGCCGGATTGAAAGTGAAGGCTTTTGCTTTCGGATGTTCCATGGGGCAATATCATCCATCCGCTACTTCGTTTATGCTTAATATTTCCACTTCTTTGGCTGAAATGAAATTGTAAGTTATGAAAAAGATACTTATAGCCATCGACGGATATTCATCTTGCGGTAAGAGTACGATGGCTAAAGAATTAGCTAAAACCATCCGTTATCGGTATATTGATAGCGGAGCCATGTATCGCGCCGTGACTTTATTCTGTTTGCGAAAAGGATTTTTTAATAACGATGTTTTGGACGTTGAAGCTGTAAAGCATGGCATCGATGATATTCATATATCTTTTCAATATAACGAAAAAACAGGTAATTCGGATACTTATCTAAATGGGGAAAATGTGGAAAAACAAATCCGCAGCATGGCAGTTGCCGATAAAGTCAGCACGATAGCCGCCGTCGGATTTATACGCGAAGCGATGGTAAAACGGCAACAGGCTATGGGAGAAAATAAAGGCGTTGTGATGGATGGGAGAGATATAGGAACGGTCGTTTTTCCCCATGCCGAATTGAAATTATTTGTCGTCGCCCGTCCGGAAGTACGTGCGCAACGCCGTTTGGACGAATTGATCGCTAAAGGCGAATCTGTCGGTTTCGAAGAAGTTTTGAAAAATATTGAGAAGCGCGACCGGATTGATTCCACCCGAAAAGACGGTCCTTTGCAACAAGCTGCAGACGCAGTAGTTTTGGATAATTCTGACCTAACGATGGAAGAACAAAACGCTTTTTTGCTCGAATTGGTAGCAAAATTAATATAGGGCACTTCTAAAAACTCAATATTTTGTGTTTTCATATTTTAGAACTCAATTTTGAAAAAGTTTTCCGCTATTGTCAAATCTAAAAAACGCATGAAACTCATCCGGTCATTGATTTGATATTCTACCTGCTCATCGGATAGATTATAATAACGCTGAAGTATTAATATCTTGAACATCAATACATAATCG
>Ga0123354_10002726_pt1 | contig 23687 bp, 15 predicted proteins | sample TergutLab28metaG_2_FD_97872 | JGI IMG/M metagenome (GOLD analysis project Ga0123354, IMG submission 97872) | Labiotermes labralis P4 segment gut microbial communities from Petit-Saut dam, French Guiana - Lab288 P4 | ecosystem: Host-associated > Arthropoda: Insects > Digestive system > Gut ... | reverse complement strand
TTCGGAAGTTGATAACATCTTGGCTGATAATAAAATCTCCTGATAATCCATGATATGATTTTTAACGGGACAAAGGTACAAAATCGTTTTCAAATTAGCAACACTATATTTAACTACAGCCTTACATAGTTCATGATATGAGAATATATATTATCTTTCCCTCTTGATTCGCATTGATAATATTTTTTTGCATATCTTTGCGGATGATTTTTTCAATCATGAATAATATGAAGTACATACTTTTTTTATGCGTAATTCTTTGTGTTTCAATGCCGACATATGCACAGAGTGATGCCTTCAAAGAAAATGCAAAAAAAGCAACTACAGGCATAGGGGACGCTAAAAAACTTCCGCCTGATTCCTTAAACTGGAAAAAGGGCGGAGATGTTTCCCTGAGTTTTACGCAAACTGATTTTTCTAACTGGGCTGCCGGAGGCGAGAAATCAGTTTCATTCAGCAGTTCATCCAATCTGTTTGCCAATTACAGGAAAGACAAAATGATTTGGGAAAACTATGCTTTCATGGCTTATGGTATTATTAAGTCCGGCACTCGCGACCCTGTGAAAAACAGCGACCAACTCAATATCGGTTCAAGGGTAGGTTATCAAATGGCCAAAAACTGGTATTATACGGCCGCCCTACTCGGAAAAACGCAGTTCGCGCCCGGGTACAAATATTCGTCAACCGATACCCTCTATACTTCGAACTTCCTTGCACCGGCATACCTGTTTGTTTCTCTTGGGTTGGATTACAAGCCCTCAGGCCGTGTTTCCATCAGCTTTGCGCCGGCTATGGGAAAAGCCACTTTTGTACATTCCAATGACGAGTGGGTACTCAAATCTGCAGGGTTATCACAGGATTTGATTGACGATGGCAAAAAAGCGCGTTATGAATTTGGGGGAGGGATTGTTTTCAATCTCAATGGCAGTTACTTTTCAAAGAAAGTCACATATACTTCTCAACTTGAGTTGTTTTCCAATTATTTTGATAAACCCCAAAATGTGGATGTGGCCTGGGATTTTCAGTTCCGTATTGCACTCACCAAATTTGTGTCTGCCGGTATACGTATCAATATGATTTATTACGACAATCAGAAAACATTCGTCAAAAACCTCAATACCGGCGAACAAGAACAACATGGGGCAAAACTCCAGGTAAAGGAATACTTCGAAATAGGATTGTTTTACGCTTTTTGAGACCGTTGATTGGCACGCATTCCGGCGAGTTCATCAGCAATAAGGGAGTGGATATGTTCCGATACCCTGCGGATGTTCATATCTTTGATGGTATCGTAAGTTACCGGCGGGAGGATGTGCAAACCAATATTCTGTTTTCTGTTCGGGAAAAAGCCTCTTTCGGGAAGCGCTTTGTACGAACCGTCGAGTACTATTGGGAGAATGTCGGTTTTCTGTTGCAGGGCGACGAGAAACGCTCCTTCCTTGAACGCACGTAACTCTCCGTCTCGCGAACGGGTGCCTTCAGGAAAAATCATCACCGAACTGCCTCGCTGAATATTTTCGGCGCATTGTCTGAGCATATTGCGCTGACTTTTCATACTGCTGCGATCTAACTTAATGTGACGATTCATCCACAGATTCCACCCGATAACGGGTATTTTGAACAGCGACGCTTTGGATACCCACTTGAAATGAAGAAAAATGCGATAAATGATCGGAATATCAAGCATCGATTGGTGATTACATACCATCACATAAGCCTTTTGGCGGTCGACATGCTCACGTCCGGTAACGGTTACACTCCAAATCGGACTTAAGCATGTGTAACTCGAAGCCCAGACAGACGATAACAGGTGCAGAATGGCCAGACGACGATCAAACCAAATAGTTAAGCCCCACACGATAACGGCAACCGGAAAATAAACAAGCGAAGCTACTACAAATAGAATAATGTGATAAACGGAAACGAGATAAGACATGGTCAATTACGAATGAATCAGTTATGTTTAAATCGGTAAAACACGAACGCAAAACCCGCAAAACTGAATAACAATATGCTGATAAGCCTGTTTCCGGATTTTCCAGCCTGTTGTTTTAATGAAAAGCTCAGAAGGTTGGGTTTCAGGGAAGCAACGTCGGGCATGTCGTTGTAATGCCATTTGCCAACCACAGTTCCTTTTTGCAACAACACCAGTCCAGGGTTGGCGCGGATGATCGTTTTGAGCGTGATGTCATCCGTAAAGCAAAAATCATAGGTCAAACCCAGTTCTGATTTCATTTGCTCAATTTCGTTTTGCGGCGATGCGGTAAGGGAATAGAAGCGGTAACCGTACTCTTTGCAAAAACCGGCAATGTCAGAAGCCTTGTCCAATCCCTGTCGGTTGCTTTTGTGCAGACGGTGCGCCACCAACAGGAAAGTATATGCTTCGTCAGACAGCACTTCATCGGTGATATCTTCGCCTTTGCCGGTAGTGATAGAAAAATCGTGAATGGGCGGTGTGTAACCTTTTTTCACCAATACCGTTTTGGTATCTTTATATACCCATGTGGTGTCGTCCCATGGGTAGTCGTTTGCCGGAAATTCCTTAGTTATTCCGTCTTTTTCCATAATCACCGTCGAATGGTATTCATCGGTGGGCATACCTTCGGGCACGGTCATTCCCTGCGCGATATCGGCTCCGATGCGATAGGGGCGGAAATCAATCCAGGGCAGGTGGCGGTAGCAATGCAACGATATTTCCAAAATCGCAACCGTAATGATGAGTACCCAAATCCATTCGCCCACTGAACTGTATGCAGGGATATATTTTTTACGATAGATAAACACCGTCACGGCCAATGCTGTAAAAATCAGATTTTTGTAGAATGTTTGCCAGTTGGTGAGAATCAGCGCATCGCCAAAACAACCGCAATCGCTTACAGGATTAGTCAGGGCAAGGATAAAGGTAAGCGGGGTGTAGAAACCCATGAACAACAGCACGCCCCAGGCGGTTTCTCTCATCCGCAAACCCAAAACCAGCGCCACGCCGATAACCAACTCCAACGCATTTTGAAATATGGCCAGCGTAAATGCCGCAGGTTGCATCCACGCCATATTGAAGGCAGTGAAATAATCTGAAAATTTGTAGGTAGACCCCCAAGGGTCGATGCCTTTCACGAACCCTGAATAAATAAATGTCGCTCCCAGCAAAATACGGGCAGCAATGGCTATGGTTTTCATACGCAATTACTTTACATCTTTAACGCTCCAAAGGTAGATATTTTTTTTGAAATACTCTCCATTTCATTCTACATTCTTCCTGTTCGCCACTTTTTTTCATCATTTGTCAAAAAAAGTTGATTTTTAAAATATTATCATTACCTTTGTACTTTATTTATTGAAGCAGTTTCATTGACTGCGTATGTGAAATTAATAATAGCCTCATATTGAATAAATTAAAAGAACATAAAATATTGTTTTCTGTGCAAATGGCAGGTAAAAAAGAATTTAGTAACCTTTTCATGCCATCTTTCGTATATAACCACAAAAGGAATTGTATAAAGAAATGATTCGGACAGTAGTTTATTTTTTGCAAAAATCGCAGAAAGGTTTGCAGCGGGGAAGTCTTCTGCCGGCAAGTCACAGATTAGAAGATAAGGATATGAAAAACATATTATATATAATGGTAGTACTCTTTGTATGGACGGGGGGTGTTTGGGGGCAAAGACAAATTGAAACTGTAGTCCAAGAACCAAATATTGAAATTATAGTTGAGCATGTTTCTTGTGATGGCATAAAAAATGGTGAGGCAGACGGTAAAATTATAGTAACCATATCAAATCAATTAAATGCTCCTTACAGGGTTACAATATTGGGAAATAATGGATACGTTAATGGTTACACTCAAAATACCAACGTTTTTGTATTTGATAATAATATAGATGCAACAACATATTTTATTTCTGCATTTTATTCTTCCAACACTTTAATAGGGGTATATTTTGTAGATGTGTATAAACTATTGGAATTAACGGAGGACTCCTCCAAGCCGCCAACAGCAACAAATGGTAATTGTGAAAACGAAATGGGAAAAATAACAGCAAAATTTAATGGAGGCGGTTTTGGCAGTGTTTCATACCGTTACAAATTATCTTCTGCTAATGCCAATAACGGTACCTTTTTGACCATTGATGACATAAGCTCTGACAGTGAGTTAGTATTGCCAAATTTGCCTAACGGTACTTATACGCTTGAAATTTTTGATACATATGAACTGGAATGCAATCCTTCACCGTATACATCATTTTACAAGATGTATCCTCCTTTTGAAATTACAGCTACCCCCCTCAATGTGCAGCAGAAAGGTGATGGTGAGGCTCCTAAGTGTATGGATGGAGAAGATGGCAAAGCAACAATAACTCTTACAGGAGGTATCGCAGGAAATGTATCTGTTAATGCACCTTACACAGTAATTTCTCCTGCGTTGTATGATGGTTTTTATGGTGAATTTACAATAGAAGGGCTGCCCGAAGGCGAAAGAACACTGCTTATTACTATTGTTGATGACGCTGAGAGCTGTCAAAAATTTTTTGATGTAGTAGTACCTGATGCACCTGAAACTGCACCAACAGCTACAATCATCGTAACTGAACATCCCTGCCCCGGCGAATCAAATGGAAGTTTCGTCATCCAAGGTTTTGGCGGAACGCCGGGCAGCGGAACGCCTTTCTCCGGATATGAGTTTACCATTATGCCCGGAAATATAGTCATGAGCGGAACTCAGGTAAACGTTACTTCATTGTCGCATGGAGAATATACTGTTACGGGGGAAGATGGCAATGGATGTCCTGTCGCTATTACAGGTTCACCTGTGACACTCACAAATAAAGCCCCTTCTACATTCACGGCATTGCAGGGAGAACAAATTACTTGTGCAGACGGGTCGAACGCAACAATTATCATCACCAACACATCTTCGTATCCCGACGCTCAAATACAGTATAAACTGGAGAAAAAAGAAGGCAGCGTTTCTACTCCCGTTGAAGGTTATGAGGATTTTACCACGTTAGATGTATTTAGCGGACTGTCAGACGGAACATACATAATCACAGGAAAAGCCAATGGTTGTGAATGGACACACGATGAAATAACGATCAGAGAGCCGGATCCTGTAATAGTGATACCCACCTTCCTAGCCAATCCTCCCACTTGCAACAACGGTAATGACGGAAGCATAACCGGTCTCGATGCAACCGGCGGAAGAGATGCAGAAGGCGAAGACGAAAAAACATATTGGTTCAGCATCGTTAGTTTTGATGGAAACATTTGGAGCGATAACTGGGAAAAAACCTTTACCGGTTTATTTTCGGGGACTTACATAGTAAAGGCAAAAGACGAGAACGAATGTGAAACGCCCGAAGCTCTATATCAAGAAATTACGATGCCCAATCCGCCCGCTGTTACCTTCACGGCACAGTTTGAAACCCTCAATGAATGTGCAGGATATTCAAATGCAACGATTAAAATCACCGGAACCTCATACCCTAACCCTTCTTATACCGACGTATATATGAAATATAAGTTGGAGAAATATGATGAAGCAGAAACTGATTTTGTGCCCGTAGATGGCTATGATGAGTGGGTTACTATGGCAGTGGGAGATGAATTTACCGGTCTGAAAGACGGGAAATACAGAATATCAGGAATAAATGACAAGGACTGTCCAATTCCTCCGTATACAGTTGAGGTTGAATTTACAGACCCCAATGCCATAGTGGTGAACATAGTTGAAAGCACCAGCATTCTTGATCTTATGTGTTACGGCAACACAAACGGTCGTATTAATCTTTCGGGAAGCGGTGCAAGCAGTGGTCGTTACCAGTATATGATTGGCCATGATGAAGATTTTACAGGGAATATATGGCATAACAACAATACTAACCATTCTGATTTTAACTCCCTCCCTGCCGGTACTTATTGGGTAAAGGCCAGAGAAAGAATTGGCGGGAGGAATCCCGGATTCGGATGCGAATCAGAACCTAAACAGGTTGTCATACGTGAACCGGAAGAACTTACTGTTGCGTTTTCCGGCAAAACCAAAGCAACTTGCGACAATACGACAGACGGGACAATAACCTTATCTGTCGCTGGAGGTACTTATCCGGGTGTGCCTCCGAATGAAAATACATATATTTATTCACTTTATAGGGTTTCCCCACCCCCATCAGGTGTCATCAACATCCTGCCGGACAATACCGTCGTTTCCAATCCCGTGTTTACGGTGGGGCAAGGAATATATAACATTTCAGTGCAATATAATAGTGCTTGTTCTGCAAAATCGGCAGATGGAATAGAGGTGGAACACGGGAAAAATATCACCGCATCCATCATACAAAATCCCGACCCGGTGACCTGTCACACGGAAGCAGGAAATATTAGCCTTACTGCAACCGATATTGAAAGTGAAGACGGGTGGGATGTAGAGTACTACTATATGAAAAACGGGAACGGTTTATGGATAAATAATCCTGACCATGAGTTTAGCGGCCTTGATGGAGGCGTATATGACATACGGCTAAAATATGCTAAAGACGAATTGGATAATTGTCCGTTTGATAAATCTGTAACAATTATCATTCCCGACCCAATAAACATTACCACGGATGTCACTAATGAAATATCCTGTAACAACGTTAATGACGGAGAAATTACAGTAACGGTTTCTGGCGGATATAAGCCGCCGGTCTTGTCAACAATTTTGGCAAAATATCAGTTTAGAATCAGTGATGAGGAAAATGGTATTCACGATGAAGGTGTTGACGATGGTTGGAAAGATGCCAATGAAGGGAACAATAAATACAAATTTGGTGGCCTTAGCCCTGAAGTAGAATACACTTTTGAAGTGAGGATATTGTATTCAACCGATGGAGAAACTACTTGGATAGAAACCTGCCCCGGGCTTACTTACCCGTATACCAACGAAACACTCGTCAATCCTGCTCAATTAACCATTTATGAAGATGCTCATCTCGACATCCTCTGTCCGAACGAAGTTGATCCTCAAACAGGTTCTTTCAGGGTAGTAGCCGGTGGCGGCACGCCGGATTCGCCGAATGAATATACGTACACACTCTTTAAGTATAATTTTACCACAGTTGTTGATGCTTTTGAACCTGCCGGAATCGTAAATTCAACCGGCGCGTTTGAACAATTAGATTCCGGTAAATACATGGTTAGAGCAACCGATAAAAATAATTGTCCTGTTGAAAGTAATCCTATCATCATTACAAGACCGGAAAAAATTGAATTTACTCTTGACGTCGGCCTTGACATAGAAAATTGTAATCCTATAGCAACCCTTGAGATAAAGATAGATGATGAATTATTCAGTAAACATTCATTTGTTTATCGTTTTACTGAATCAACAGAACCTTTCCAGTCCAATGAAGAAGGGTGGACAGATTTTGGCAATACAAATCCGTTAATTATCAGCGGAGTTTATCCTGAATCAATATACATTGTACAATTGGCTTACGCCGGTATAAGTTGTACTGTTTTTGATGAAAAAACAAAATCCACATTGGAATTACCCGAACTTAAAATCGAAATTTCAAACGAAATAGAAAATGAATGCTTTGGCAATGCAGATGCTGAGTTTACTTTTACATCAACGTTACCTGCAGGTACTGTGTATTCGTTGTTTTACAAATTTGATGATTCCTTTCAATGGGTAGTTCAAACAACATATAATATTGTAGCGCCTTTAGTGCCTTTTCGAGTCTCGAATCTTTACAACGGTTTTTACAAAATCAGCACCATTGTGAATGGTTGTCTGTACGAATCTGAAGAAATTGATCTTTCAAAACCATATATCATAGGACTTGATCCGGATAAACCACCTCAACTTTTGAACCCATGCGATGATTCTTCCAGAGACGGTGAAATTCAAATCTGGATTATTGGAGGCACACCGGATTATAAATATAACTTACACACAAAAACTACCCATCCTGTAACCGGAGCTATCTCCTATCCTCAAGTAAGCGGTCAACAAGACAAGACAGACGGCAAGTTCACTAATTTGCCGGCGGGAACTTACTTTGTTCGTATAATAGATAAATACGGTTGCGATTCGCCTTATCTACCTTTAGCGCCGGATGGAAGCCCCGAAGGCATCACTCTTGGCCCTGCCGCTCAATTGACGATTGGTGTTGAAGATGAAGATATTGATTTAACCCATATTTACTGTACAGATGAAAAGGGCAGCGCAACAGTTTCTGCAGATGGAGGAAAACCCGTTGTCATTGACATAGTAGACGACAAACCTGTTTATGGATATAACTATACATGGCAAGAATGGGACGAAGTCGGACAACAATTTGTCGGTTTTTTCCCGACAACTGCTATTACTGCTAAAAGTTGTACAGCTACAGGTTTGGGTATTGGAAAATATAAAGTAATAGTTAATGATGATTGCAATAAAACGGGAGAAAATGTCTATGTTGAGTTTGAAATTAAAGATCTCTCGCTCGCTGTCAACCTTATCGAAAAAGGTTACATTGAATGCCCCGGCGACAACCCTGCAGGCGGATTTATAATCGTAACAACAACAGGCGGAATTTCTAAAGAAGATTCCGAATCGCTTTACGATTATTTTGTTGAGTTCTCCGACGACAATGGCTCAACCTGGACAAATTTTGCTGATAATTATTCTGAAAATGTTATAATTACAAAAGTTGATGATGCAGAAGAAACATTCGAAATATACGGTTTACCAGCAGGCAAATATAACATCACGGTTATCGATAAAAATGATTGCAATGTCATATTAGACAAAGACTATGATGAAGATGTTGTTGAAATAGTTGCGTCGGAAGCTTTCAACCCTCAAATATCTTGGAAAGATCCTAACTGCTTCGGTGAAGAAGGCGAATTTACCCTAATAATTACCGGTGGAACCCCAGGATATAAGTTGACGATAAAAGAAGGTAATAATCCTGTCGATATTTTTAAAGACGGTGAAACTGACCCGTTTGACCAAAATTCTACACTTTCAGCAAGCGTCGTTTATTCTTTTAAGATTCCAATGGATGAAATAGAATCAGATGAAACAAGAAATTTCACAATTACTATAGAAGATAGCGGATGCGGAAGTGAAACTATAACATTTTCATTGACAAATGCTGAAGAATTGACGATTACCTCAGCAGGCAGGCTTTTAGGTCAGACCGGCGCTAATAGTTGGCTTGAAACGGTATATCTTTGCGATGAACTTGTTAAAGGACAATTAAGAGTCAGAGGTGATATGCCTCCTGAAAATGAAATTGTGCTATATAAATACGTTATTGATGGCTGGTATGAAACTACTTTATCCTTATCGGAAGGTAGTGTGACCTATTTAGTAGAAGATGCAGGTAAATATAAAGTTGAAATGTTGTATAATAAAGAAAACGGCGTATTTCTTTGCAGTGTCGAAAGTAACGAAGTAGAATTCATACAGTATGAATCAATGCAAATTATAAAAATAGATGAAACTCCCCAATCCTGCAATACATCAGGTTCTTTAGATATCGAGGTTACAGGCGGAAAAGTGGGATATCCTGATAATGAGTATTCTTACGAGATAGTAAAAGATGGTGCGACTGAACCTATTATTACCGGTACATTTACAGGTAATACCCACACCATCGACAACAACTTGTATGAAGGCAATTATTCCATAACAGTGAGCCTTGTTCGGGAGGCAGGTGTTTGTCCTGCTCTTATGCCGGTATCAGATAATTTTACTATTGAACTTGCGGATAACCCCATCGACTTCAATAAACAAAAATGGTTTGAAGACCCTATTGACCCCAGTTGTTTCAACGTAGCCGATGGTAAGATCGTCTTCCTTAATCCACCGATATGGACGGTTAATAATGGTATCTATTCCATAAATGATCCTGTTGATGGCAAATTTGCATACACGCTCACATACACAAATAATGATGGAACAGAGGAACAATGGGATTGGACAACCAGTGAGTGGATCGATGTAGAAGAATTAAAAAATCTTAAAATCGGTGCTTATACACTGGAGATCAAAGAAAAACTCGACGGGGTAAATGAAGAAGAATGGTGTAGTAATTCAACCACCATGACCTTAGGCGAAGACTTACCGCGAGTCGAAATTGACAATTTCAGTTTTGTCTTCAATTGCGTTACAGAAACGGGGATTCTCGAATTTGATGTTGAATTTTCAGCCGACATGAGCGGTAATACGTTTGTGGTTGCCTGTACTAAAACCGACGATCCGCCTGTGCCGATAGAAGAAATTATTCCTGACAAAAAATGGAGGTACAGAGCAGAGGTAATTGCCGAAGGTAAAGCGACTATTACAGTAACCGGATTCGGTGCAGCAAGTTGTGTATTTGAACATGAAACTGAAGAAGAATACCATTTCCCGCAATCCGTAACCCTTGATGTTCAGATAAAGGGTCTTTCGGAAACTGTAGATTGCGAAACTATCGTATCGCGTGAAGTAACCTTTGTCATCGACGGAGATATAACCGACTACGAACTTTGGGTTAATGGCGTTGCCCGCTCTTTTAATACTGTTTACAATTTGAATAAAGGCGATTATACCGCGACAGTGAAAGACAAAACAACCGGTTGTATCGAAGCTTCGAAAGATTTTGAAATCCTGTTGCCGGAACCTGTCGATATGGAAAGTATTAAAGCCTCTGCCGTTATCAGTGATGAGACTTGCGCGGGCAAATGTGACGGCCTTATCGAGCTTCCGGCAGGCTATCAATATTTATGGGATAATGCTTTAACCGGCAACGTACGGAGAAGCCTGATGAAAGGCGATTACTCGGTTACGATCAGGAACAGCAACGGCGTTTGTCCCGTTACCTCAACATTTACAGTTGGAGTTGCCAACACCGTTACAATTGGTTTTTCGCCCGATAAGGTTTACTGCCTTGGTAGTGAGGTGAATTTATTTGGCGATATAGTAGTTGACGGAAAAAATGTGATTGATCTCAAAGCCGAATGGAAATTACCTGATGGCAGCGCAAAAGATTGGGCGGGCGATTGGGTTCCCCTGATATACAGTGCAACCGACGAAACCGTATCATTGACGGCAACCATCGAAGTTCAAAAGTCCTCTTCCAAAGTTACCTGTGAATTCACCGAAGAATTTAATGCGAAAATTGGCGAATCGCGGGAACTTTTCATCAAGGATGAAAAAATATACATACCCGAAGGCGAGCTTTATCCGTTGAATCTGGACGGTTCGGATTGGATTGACGACTACAAATGGGTATCTGATCCTCCGGGATATAAGACGGAAAATCTGAATCCATCGAGTCCTCCAATTATGCTGCCTTCGCCGGGTATGGCAGGGCCTTATACGTTGACGCTGACCGCATGGGACAAAGACGGTTGTGAAGCAAGCGTTGAATTTGAAGTAGGCCTTGCTACCGGCTTTTTCATCCCGAACGTTTTTACGCCCAACGACGATGGTGAACACGATACGTGGAAGTTCCGTAATATCGAAAAATACCTGCAGTTTTATGATATTCAGGTGTCGGTATCCACCCGCACCGGAATTCCTGTATACGAGGCGAAGGGATATAACAACAGCAGTGTGGTATGGGATGGCCGCCGCAATGGCAATGATCTGCCCATCGGCACCTATTATTACGTGGTGAAACTTGTGCCAAACTCGTCGTCTCAGAGTAAAACGCAAATCATTACAGGTTCGGTAACGATCGTCAGGTAATTTAGAGTTGAGAATTAAAAGTTGAATCTTTGAATATGAGGTGTTTAGTTTTATGGTTGATAGGAGTGATGGTGTTAGGCTTGACGGTTTCTGCCCAGCAAATCCCTATATCTACCATCTTTGTGGAGAACCCTTTCGCATTTAATCCGGCAGTAGCAGGAAGTGATAATGGTTTCAAAATCCGCATGGACCAGCGGTTACAGTGGCTGGGTTTTGACGATGCGCCCACCACTACCCTGGCGAGCGGCTACGGTCCTCACAAAGTACGTAATATTGGTTATGGCGCCAACATCATTTATGATAAAACAGGCCCTGTAAGCACACTCAAGATGACGGGCGCTTTTGCCACCAATTTTGCCATTGATGGCGATATCCGCGTATCACTCGGCCTAAATCTCGGTTTTCTCCAGTATCGCGCCGACGGTACACAATTTGAATTTGACGATGATCTTGAAGACAAGATGGCTCCTAAAGCCGTCATGGCGAGTTTCCAACCAGACGGCGGATCGGGCGTGTTTGTGTATCATTACGATTGGTACGTCGGTTTGTCGGCGCAACAATTGTTTAACAATGTCGTCAAGTACAATAATACCAGCGGCGATGACAGCAAACGCAACCGGTTAAAAACACACTTGTATGCATTGGCCGGGTACCGGTTTACGATGCAAGGTAAATTTATCGTTGAGCCGGCGGTTTTAGTGCGCCCGGTAGTTTCGGGCCCTTTACAGCTTGATCTTTGCGGAAGGGTGATCTACGACGAACAATTTTGGGGCGGGTTATGCGTACGCAATACCTTCGCTTCATTTGAAGATATCAGCCTGATTGTGGGATATATTCACGAACGCAGAATACGTATATCCATTGCATACGACTACTCCTTTGCCAAGATTGCCAAATTCACCGCCGGAACCGTCGAACTGGTATTTGGATATAATTTTGATCCTCACCCGAGTAGAAGAGGAAGATGATTGTAAATGCTCATATACACTCTCCCTATTCGTTTAGTTCGTTTACAGGGCTGGGCCAGGCTTTTGAAATGGCCGTAAAAGAAAACATTAAAGCGCTTGGCATCAATGATTTTTATGTAACCGACGGATATAACGAATTTGCTGCGCTGGCCCGCCAAAACAACATCTTCCCGCTGTTCAACATTGAGGCTATTGCTTTGTCGAAAGAATTACAGGATCAAGGCATCCGGGTGAACGACCCCAATAATCCGGGCCGTGCGTATATATGTGGCAAAGGATTGAATTATCCGGTCACGCTCAAGGGCAAATGCAGGGAAATGCTTGAAAACGTCAAGGCTGAGAGCCAGCGTCAGATCGTCGAAATGATCGGAAAATTGAATGACTGGCTTATAGAAAGCGGTATGGATTTTGTACTTACCTATGATGAGGTGCGTCGGCGTTTTGCGCGTCAGTTGGTACGCGAGCGCCACATAGCGCAAGCCCTGCGCGTTGCTGTTTTTGAGCGGTACGCCGATGATGCGCAACGCAAAGAGGCATTACAAAAGATATATGGCGGCGTACCCACAGGCGTGGATATCCACCATACGGCAGCGCTCGAAAATGAATTGCGCAACAACCTCCTGAAAGCCGGAAAAAGAGCATTTGTCCCCGAAGACGAAAAAACATTCCTGCCCATTGAGCAAGTCTGTGAGATCATTATCAATGCTGGCGGCATACCCTGTTATCCTGTGCTACTCGACGATGCTGCGGGTAACATCACTGAGTTTGAAACCGACAGGGAACAACTCTGCCAAAGCCTGACAGATTTGAATATCGGATGTATCGAACTGATACCGCACCGCAACAAGATGGAAATCATGGAGCCTTTCGTCCGATATTTCTACGAAAAAAGTTTTGTCGTTACCTTTGGCACAGAGCACAACGCCCCCGGTCTGATTCCCTTGACGCCTTGTTGCAGCGGCAATACGCCGCTTGGCGATTTTCTCGTGCGGGTAAATTATGAAGGAGCCTGCGTGATCGCTGCTCACCAGCGCCTGCATTCGCTGGGAGAATGCGGTTACACCGACGAAAATGGAAAACCGCGAACTGAACAGCGTCATTTTCTGGCACAGATGGGGGAGATGTTAATCAGATAAGCAGCTCAGTCCGTTAAATTTTGGAATCATTGAATTTTGAATCTTATTAAATCAAAAAAACTATGCGGAAAATAGCATTAGTCACAGGCGCGACAGCCGGAATCGGAACTGCGACAGCCGAAATTTTAGCAAAAAACGGTTACAATCTGATTATTACGGGTCGTCGCAAAGAACTGCTCGACGGACTGAAAAACGAATTGGGCGTGAAATACAAAAGCGATGTGATCGCATTAAACTTTGACATCCGCAATCGCCGACAAACCGAGGAGGCTATTGATGATTTGTCCGGATCGTGGAAAAACATTGATGCGCTGGTCAACAATGCCGGGCTGGCCGCCGGATTGGCGCCCATCCATGAAGGATCAACCGACGATTGGGATCAGATGATTGATACCAATGTGAAGGGTTTGCTGTACATCACCCGTAAAGTAACGCCATTGATGATAGAGCGGGGTAGCGGGCACATTATAAATATCAGTTCCATCGCCGCTAAAGAAACGTATGAGAACGGTAATGTTTACTGTGCCACCAAACATGCCGTCGACGCCCTCACAAAGGGAATGCGTATCGACCTGGTCAAACACAATATTAAAGTCACTTCTATTTCGCCCGGCATGGTCGAAACCGAGTTTTCGACGGTACGATTCAAAGGCGACAAGGCGCGTGCCGCTCAGGTGTACAAAGGCTTGACGCCGCTCAGCGCCGACGATATAGCCGAAGCCGTCTGGTTTGCGCTCTCGCGGCCAGCGCATGTCAACATCAACGATATGCTGATTATGCCCACCGCACAGGCAAGCATCACGACAGTGGTCAGAAAATAGTCCACGAATTACACGAATTTCCACGAATGAATGTGAAAATTCGTAGATAAAAATAATTACTTCGTGATGCCCAAATGTTTTTTCACGGCAGGAAGCAAATCGAGCATGCTTGCGTCCTTGTAATGAAGAACTTGAGCGTTTAAAACGACGTTTACTCCCTGTTCCTTTGCCACAGTATCAATGGCTTTATTGGCCTTTTCTACGACAGGTTGTAAGAGTTTATCATTTTCCTGCTGATAAGTTTCCTGAGCCTGTTCCTGAAATGCCTGAATCCTTTGTTGTATGGAGTTAAGATCATCCATCTTTGACTGCTTTACCAAGTCGCTCCAATTTGCCTGGTTTTTTTGATAGTCATCCCATTTCCTGTTCATTTCTACTCTCATTTCTTCCATTACCTGGTCCAATTCCTGAGCAACTTTTTGCAATTTCACCTGAGCCGTATCATATTCAGGCATGGTAACGATCAAATCACTTAGGTTGATATGCGCAAATTTGAGGGTTTGAGCTGAAACATTGCTGCACAGAGCAATAAAGGCAATCGCGAGTACTAATTTTGATGTGGTTTTCATATTCTTTATTGGTTTTAAAAATTTTTATGCAAATTTAGAAATTATTTTTTATATCCTAATCTTTCGAGGACTTCGTCGCTTTTATCCTGTCGAGGATTGGCATACAGTACTGAGGCGTCGGCCGAACTGTCGAATACCGCTGCAAATCCGCCTTCTACGGCCATTTCCTTAATGGCTTTGTATACTTCGTCCTGTATCGGCTTTACCATATCCTGCTGTTTTTTGGCCAATTCTCCTTCGGGGCCATAATACTTCATCTGTAAATCCTTAACGGCTTGTTCTTTTTTGATGATCTCATCTTCACGCTTTTTCCTCATGTCATCCGAGAGCATCACTCTTTCAGCCTGGTAATTCTTATACAGTTTATCGACTTCGCCATACTGCGCCTCGATTTCCTTCTGCCAGTCGGCCGACAACTTGTCAATTTGCGCCTGAGCCGATTTGTAGGCAGGTATGTTGTTCAATATGTATTCGCTATCCACAAAGGCGAACCTTTGTTGCTGCGCCACGGCAGGCAACGTTGCGAATACTGTCAGGATTATGATTTTTGTGATTGTTTTGAGTACCATGATTTTTGATTTTTATGATTAATATTTTTTTTATCTTATTGTCTTTTAAAATTGTTGTCCCAGAATGAACTGGAACTCACCTTTACGTCCTCCGTTCTTGTTGTCGCGGTCGAATCCATAACCCCAGTCGATTCCCAGCATCCCGAACATGGGCAGGAATGCGCGTACGCCAACACCGGCCGTACGTTTCAGATCGAACGGATGGTAGGTTCTGAAATCATACCATGCGTTGCCCACTTCAACAAATAACACCCCGTAGATGGTTGACGACGGCTGCACAATTGCCGGAAAGCGTAACTCCATATTGGCCTTGGTATAGATGTTTGCCTTTGAAAACATATTATCAGTCGTCGACTCAGGAGAATAAGGCGTCAGGGCGCCATCGGTATACCCTCTCATCGGTACAATTTCTATGCCATACATTTGATACCCCTGCATCCCCGATCCTCCCATATCGAATCCTTCGTAGGGCGAAAAGCCGGTTTTCTGCTGGTATCGTCCCAGGTAACCAAACTGATAGTTGGTGGCCAGCACCAGCGTATATGTTCCTTTTCCCACTAAACTAAGATACCATGAAGACTTGAATACCCATTTGTGATATTCTATCCATTTGTATTTTTCCGATTGGGGAGCCGACGCATAATTGATGCTGTTGAAAAGCGACCAGGGAGGAGTCAGATGCACGCTCAGGGCAATATTTGATCCACCCCGCGGATAAATGGGCTGATCCTGCGAATTTCTAGCCAAGGTAACTCCAAAGTTGATATTATTAGATGTCCCGTTTGTAAAGCCCAGACTGTAGTACCCCCGTCCATTCCAGTCCTTTACTTGATAACGCATGTACGACACATCGTTGGAAAGCATGAAATAATCGTCGGGCCATTTCAGCATACGGCCAAGGCCAACGGTAACGCCGCTTGACTTATAATACTGATCGGCGCCTTCGGTAGTCCAATAGTACGCACGGTTGGTCATTTTCGAGTGGTATAACGATACCGAGAATTGGTTTCTCCGCTTACCTCCCAGCCAAGGTTCCACGAAAGTGATGTTGTACGATTGATAGTATCGTCCGTTAGATTGCATTGAAATTCCAAGCGTTTGCCCGTCGCCCGAAGGAACCGGACGCCATGCCTTGGGGTCTAATACGCGGCTGGCGGCAATATTATTGAACCGCACACCCACGCGGCCGATAAACATCCCGCCGCCAAACCCGGCCGACAATTCCAACTGGTCATTGGCTTTTTCTTCCAATCCAAAGGCAATATCAACCGTAGCGTTTTGAGGCTTGGGACGAACGTCGGGTTTCAATGCTTCGGGATTGAAATGCCCTAAAGTGGCCAACTCGCGGAAATCCCTCATCAAGTTCGACTTGCTGAACAACTCGCCCGGAAGCACACGCAACTCACGACGAACCACATGCTCGTTGGTTTTGTTGTTGCCCGTGATAATCACGCGGTCGATGGTTGCCTGTTCGCCTTCGTATACGCGCATTTCAACGTCCACTGAATCGTTGTCGATACGGAGTTCAACCGGAGTAATGCTCGAAAACAGATAACCATTATCGGTATACAGTGACGACACTGCGTCTTCGTCGATCGTGAGACGTTTCATTAACCCCACCTGATCATATATATCTCCTTTTTTGTAACGCAGAACAGCCTGCAGATATTCGGTGGTATATTTGGTGTTGCCCACCCAGGTGATATTGCGGTAATAATATGGATGTCCCTCGGTGAGGCGGATATGCAGGATGATTCGATCGTTCCTGTCTTTCGTGAAAGTGATGGAATCATTGACGATCTTGAAATCGCGGTAACCGTTTTTGCTGTAAAATTCGGCCAGTTTGGTGCGGTCTTCCTTAAAATTGGCCGCTACCCATTTTTTACTTTTGAAAAAATTGATGTTGTTCTTTTTCTGCTTGGTTTTTTTCATCACACGACGCAGGCGGAAGTCTTTATATTCGTCGTTTCCGATGAAGTCTATTTTGGCAATCTTTACTTTATCGCCTTTATCAATGAGCACTCTCAGCGACACATTGTTGGCGGCTGTAGTGGTGTCTGTCTTCTGGATAAAATTAGTGGATACATTGTAAAAGCCTTTTTCACGGTAATGCTTGGTAACGATGGTTTTGATATTGTTGAGGACGTTCTCGGTAACCTGTTGTCCCCGTTTGAGGTTAATTTTATCGGTTAAATCTTTTATTTCTCCTTTGCGAACTCCTTCGATGGTCATTTTCGACAGGCGCGGACGTTCTTGAAGCACGATTTCGAGAAAAATGACATTCCCTTCAATTTTTTCGGCAACCACCTTCACAGCGGAAAACAGACCATGTTCCCAGAATTTATCCACTACTTTGGTAATATCGTCGCCCGGAACAGTGATCCTGCGACCGATGTCTAAGCCGGACATGCTGACTAATGCGTCGGTAGTCAAAAACCTGATACCAGTAACTTTAACGCCGCCCACGATGTATTCCTGCGGATTGGAATAATCCATTACCGGATAACCCGAATAGGTAGAAAAATCAACAGGTTCTTCCTGCGCCCGTGCACCACGGAAAGGGAAAACGGTTAAAAAGATACAAAAAATTGTTACTTTTCGCAACATACGGTTAAATATTTTTTTTAATCGGGGCAAAAATACGCATAAAATCTTAAATCCTGAAACTTTAAACTATTTTAACTGTTCACTCGTTTTACCAAATCGTCGTTCTCTCTTTTGAAAATCGACAATGGCCTGATAAAAATCTTCCCTGCGAAAATCGGGCCAAAGTGTAGGAGTGAAATATAATTCTGTGTATGCAATCTGCCAAAGCAGGAAATTGCTGACACGATATTCGCCGCTGGTGCGTATCAGCAATTCCGGATCCGGTATATTTCCGGTATTCAGATAACCCGAAAACACATTGGCGGAAACGTTGGTATTTATCTTACCGGCCTTTACATCGGCTATGATACGGTTCACGGCGTCGATGATTTCCCAGCGCCCGCCGTAATTCAGGGCAAGAATCAGTTTCAGGCCGGTATTGCGCGACGTTTGTCCGATGGCAGCTTCCAATTGTCCTGCCACCTTGTCTGTCAAACGCGATATATCACCGATAACCGCAAGCGAAATATTATTTTTCAGAAGTGTTGGCGTTTCTTCATCTAAAGACGAAATCAGCAACGACATCAATGCATCCACTTCTGTTTTGGGACGATTCCAGTTTTCGGTGGAGAAGGCATACAATGTCAGGTATTTAATTCCCAGTTCGGCAGCGGCTTCAACAGTTTCGCGTACGGCAACCACTCCATTCCTGTGCCCGAAAATTCTGGAATTTCCTTTTTTTCTGGCCCACCTCCCGTTGCCATCCATAATGACGGCAATATGTCCGGGCAATTGATCTGCTATGATTTGATTTTTATGGGTCATCTGTATTTTTTTTGTTCCTGAAGAACGCCGGGACAGGCATATCCTTTTTCAACCAACCGGAAGGTAGCATATATACCGGTAAATGAATACCAGTCGTTATTGTGCGTCTTTGAATATGAGCCATCCGGGCCGGGATTCAATATGCCGTCTATTTTGTCGGTGAACGTTTTCCGCAAACCCCATTCGCAACCTATGGAAACATTCTCGCTGAAGCGGTATTTGTAACCCACCCCGAAAGGAATCGTAGCATGGTCCTTTGCCATTCCGGTGGTCGACGAAAGTATGAACGAATACCCGATCGCAGCAAAGATATACGGTGTGTGCGCTTTTACGTAGCGATTGATGACGTAAGGCATAAAACTGAACTCATAACCGACATGAAAATCTATCAGGGAGGTTTCAAAATTCTGCGCCCTCATTTTTTGGTATTCATTGTTGAAATCAAGATCGTCTCCTTTCAGTTGGCCAAGAAATGCATTGAAACGCAAACTGTGATGCTCGGTAAAATTATATTTGACCAACCCGCCTGTCGACAATCCCATATCATAGAACTGCTTGCGGGGATTGATATCGCCCAGATAATAACAGACACCGCCAAATACGCCTACTTCCATATAAGGGCGAAAAATTTGACCCTCCATGGTAAAAGACCATAGAAACAATCCTGTCAAACAGGTGATGATATGTCTTACAAAATACTTGATCAAAGGTAAAAATAATCAATAAACGACACATTATAAAACGTGGCAAAAGTACAGATATTTTGAATAGGTTGAAAAAAACCTTACAAACGGCTACCTATTGTTCAGCGCATGAATTAACGTATCGTTTTCGGACGGCGTTCCCACGGTAATTCTCAAGCAATTGCCGCAAAGCGATATGGTATTGCGGTTTCGCACGATCACGCCATTTTCTACCAGATACCTGTAGATGGCGTTTGCATCGGATACTTTCACAAGTATGAAATTTGCATCGGTAGGATAAACTTTTTCCACATGCGACGTTTGCGCTAACAGATTTTGCAGCCGCTTGCGCTCCTGCAACAGCATTTTCACCCATTCGTCCACATGTTCTTCCTTTTTCAACATTTGCAGTGCGTAATTCTGCGTCAACTGGTTGATATTGTACGGGTATTTCACTTTGTTCAGTACAGAAACGATTTCGGGTGCGGCAAAAGCCATGCCGAGACGAACCGCCGCGCTACCCCACGCTTTCGAAAAAGTCTGGAAAATGATCAAATTGGGATAACGTTCCAGTTCGCACAACAACGAAGGCTGCGATGAAAAATCAATGTAAGCCTCGTCTACGATCACAATTCCTGCAAAATTCACAATGGTTTCCATCATTTGATGGCGATCGAGGCTGTTTCCGGTCGGGTTGTTCGGCGAACACAGAAAAATCAGCTTGGTGCGACTGTCCGTTGCCCGCAGCATATCCTTTGCCGAAAAACCAAAACAGTCGCTCAGGAACACTTTCCGGTATTCCACGTTGTTGATTTCTGCCGCCACCCGGTACATGCCATAAGTAGGTTCGATGGAAGCTACATTGTCTACCGCCGGCTCGCAAAACACGCGAAATGCCAAATCAATAGGTTCATCGCTGCCATTACCAAGAAAAATCCATTGCGGATCAACCTTTTTGAGGGCTGCAATCCTATCCTTTACTTTCCATTGCAAGGGATCGGGATAACGATTGAACTCCGGGTTGTGGGGATTCTCATTGGCGTCGAGATACACGGATGCCTCACCTTTGAACTCATCTCTTGCCGACGAGTACGGTGTTAATTTACGAATATTGGGACGCACTAACTGTTCTAAATTCATGTTTGCTTATATGTGTCCTTTCTTCTCTATGGTCACCTTTAAAGAGAATCATTGTTCATTATCTCCAAATACGGATTTAGCAACTGCGTAAATCGTTCTTCTATGAGGAAGTCCAGTATCTCCTCCATTGACGCTCCAAGTAATTCTGACAATATCATCGTTATCGGCATGTGTGTTTAAATTACGAGACATCCAAAACCAACAAGCGCACTCTACCATAGTGTCGGCATCGTTCATCACTAAGTCCGGATTACTCACGACATCAATTTTACAAAAAGTACTAAACTCAGTGTAGTTCGCTTTCCCTGTGAGTTGGATAAGACCGCGTCCCCGGTATCTCCATCCATCTCCACTCGCTACATCACCATTCGACATACGATTACTATACACAAAATTCGCAATTTGTTCAGGTTTATGCGCATCGTCTGAGGCTTTCCGTTTCGTAATCAATCTGATAGGATTAGAAAGTTCAACCACTTCTCCACCATTTGTAGAATAATATTTTCCAAATGTACTTTTCAAGCCGGAATCAGAATAATTCAAATTTTCAACCCTGTCTTTTAGATTTCCGGACTCGTGAATGATTTGAGCGAAAAAATGATTTACCCGGCGTGGCGTGTTTATTTCGTATTTTGGAAGAATACGATTAAAGCTATCAGCGAAAAAAATGCAATCGGCGTGATTTTTCTTTTCATTAGCGATATAAAGCTTTTCAGACGTGATCACCACGACCTTCTCCTTAATAGGTTCATCTGTTTCATTGTCAATAATTTTTGGTTCTCCATAAGGATGGGGCGGAGTTTCATCAGGGTCTTTGATCTCCTCTTTATCTTCAGGAACTCTTGGTGGCTTCGGATACACCCGCAGCAACTTTTTTAATCCAATTATAATTTTTTCCCAAAATGGCGTTTGCATAAAAATCTCCTAATTTATTCTATGTATAACAAAAAATATTCCCCTCTTACATACAACCCGCATGAATCTGTATCCCTTTGAGTTGAATGATTCTTGGCGTTTTTTTCCCGACAGATTTTACAGAAACCGAAGCCGGAAAAGAACCTGATTGAAGGTACCTGATAACGGCCTCTAAACATGCTTCTCCTTCCAAAGTCTGCTTGTTGACCCCAAAATTGTGGTATAAATCGTCTAATTTTTCAATATCCGGTTCTATTCCTTCAAAATATGACCCTTTACCGTCGGCATTATCTATCCGGAAAGTAATCGGAGCTATGGCCCATTGGGGATTTTTATTGTCGTCAACAAAAACATTCATGCCTACCGGTTTCCCTTCTGTGGGCGTCCCCACAAGTATAATTTCATCCACAAATGGTTTCATGCTGTTGATAACCTCTTCGCTTGCCGATGCGGTCATATCCGACACGATGACAAACAAACGGGATATATTCAATGCGTTTTTGTTTCGCCTGATTTTACGAACTTCGTCTTTTAGCCCGATTTCTTCGGAATAGAAGTTGGTGCGTTCACTAAACGTGTATTTAGCAAAATCAACACTGTCTGTTCCTGCCGAAGCAGGTAAAAGATGCTCGCAGATGGCGTCAGCCACAGATACATCGCCTCCGCCATTATAGCGGAGGTCGAAAACCAATTCATGCACATCGCCGAACTCTTGCAAAGCTGCGGTAATCTTATTTTTTGACGCGGTGATGAAAGAATTGTAAACAATATACCCCACATTTTTCCCATTGACCTCATACGTGTCTTGGAATAAAATGGGATTAATCTTTACGACTGCCTTAGTGATGGTCTTTTCTGACTTCACGTTGCCTTCGCGGTCGGCAAATACAAACCGATTGCTTTCCTTGTTTAACTCATTATTAATGGTATTATTCCTGATGAGCGTCATCACATCTGTCCCGTTAAGTTTGAGCAGTTCATACCCCCTTTCTATCTCTGCCTTATCCATTGGCGAATCTTCATACACAAAACAAACCCGCACGGAATAATCGGGCGCCTGAGCCAAAAAATATCCAAAACTTTTGTATTCGCCTTCTATCATTACTTCTTCGAACTCTTTGTAGGAAATCATAAAACTCCACCGGTCATATTCCATGGAGCGGGCAGGCGCCATGGTTTTGTCATACAATAATGATGAAAAGTATTCATCGGGCTTGGTCTGAGCAGGCACAGGTAAAAAATCAGACGAGGACACCAATTTACCGTCAATTTTTTCATTCCAGTAATAAGTAAAATACATAATTTGTTGCACAATTTCGTTGATATCCTTGTAATTTTCCGGTGGATCATCCTTATGACAACCCGAAAGCAAAATGACAATCGTCCACAAAAAACTTACCCAACAACAGGCGATTTTCAGTTTTTCCAAAATTTTATCCATATTTCCTCCTTTTTTATTGAATACAAATCAATCATATTTTCTCCTCAACAAAAAATATAATAGACATAAAGTGGAAATATTTCCATGAAATAGGTATATTTATCGCTTAAATCATATTTATCAATAATATTCCATTTTGCAGATAAATAATATATATTCAATGCCAGTTTTTTTTGATTAGTAGAAAAGATTTTGATGTCAGCCAACGACCCGATACATTTGAGCCGTTTTTTAGAAAATTTAAGTAAGAACAAACAATAAAACAAGAAAACGCCCGTTTGGGTTGTAAAGTTAATATTTTTATCTGAATGAAGACATATAGATGGTTTTTTC
>Ga0123354_10002724_pt1 | contig 23696 bp, 18 predicted proteins | sample TergutLab28metaG_2_FD_97872 | JGI IMG/M metagenome (GOLD analysis project Ga0123354, IMG submission 97872) | Labiotermes labralis P4 segment gut microbial communities from Petit-Saut dam, French Guiana - Lab288 P4 | ecosystem: Host-associated > Arthropoda: Insects > Digestive system > Gut ... | reverse complement strand
TTTTTAAAAAAAAAATATATTTTTTAAGAAAATAAGAAGAAGAAAAACACGTGTTTTTTTTTTTTTTTGGGGGGTCCGAAAAAGAAGGGGGGTGACTCAATTTAAAAAAAAAAAAAAAAAAAAAAGGGGGGGGGGGGGGGGGGGGGGGAGTGTTGTTGGTTGTTACCAGTCACAAAGTAAAGACAGTAACCCAGTGATGTATTTTGATCATAACCAAAACACTATAGGAACAGCAGATTGCATTTCTCCAGTGATGAGTATTACATTTATTTCTGATGCTGACAGAATGTCCCACATTGTAAATAACTTCATTTGCTTCATGTTATTCACAGTTGTGTTTAATGTGGACACTGGAAGTTCCAACTTTAATGCCAGGTCAACACTTGTTCCAGTACGTGCATCAGCTTGCACTCAAATATCTGTTATGTTAACTCACTGTAAATTATTTCCACTTTTTGTAATATATATTTCACCCTTCTTACTGATATTTAGTTCACTCCACAATATAAGTTGGTCTGAAAAACTGATGTACAATTCAAGACTAAAGTTGCACAGTGGTGTTTCCTTGTACGATCGACCGGTATCAACTGCTGTCGATGATTTGAAATTTGATGCCTGTTCCGTTAGAACCTACTGCCATTTATACAAGTGCTTTCTTAACTATTCACTATTTGGTTTTGGGAGATTCACTGACTTACGAGATGCAAATAAAAATTCTGAGAAGAAAACTATAAAACATAAAGTTAAGTGTATTCTGTAGCTGAGACTAGGAACATGAAATGTAAATTCCAGGAAAATGTGAAGCAATTGAATGTAATTTCTGGGAAAATGTAACATTGTGGTTATGGGCATGTGGCTGGGACTGTATGAAATGTACATAAAACGTGGGAAAATGTAAAATCACCTTTACTGTATTAGCTGCTGCTCCTTACCATTCACCAGGGGAAGTATATGAGGTGCTACCCAAAATTTCCAAGAATTTGAATATACCACACAAACCATTAGCGCTACGAACTGGCGCCACTAGGTGCCTCTTGCCGTATCTTTCAACCATTAGTCAGCCAACTTGCGTCTTTATAAGCGCATGTGTTTCCGAGTTTTGGCTGTTTTTTTTACACCATTTTCACGTGTGTCTGTTAATGTCGAAATGGTGGGTGTTAAGGAGCACAGAATTTGCATTAAATATTGCTTCAAGCTCAACAAAACTGCAGCTGAAAACCACCGAATGCTAAAGGAGGCCTTTGGTGAGCAAGCTTTAAGACAAGCAAGAACATTTGGGTGGTTTAAGCGTTTCAAAGATTGTCGGGAATCTGTGGAAGATCTGGTCAGGAATCTGTGGAAGATCGTAAACATTCTGGTCGACCGTCCACATGCACAACTCTGGAAATGATTGCGAAATTGCATGAAGTTATCCTAGAAGACAGAAGACAGACTATCCGGGATGTTTGTAATCCCATTGGACTGTCATATGGGTCATGTCAGCGCATTCTAGCAGATGAACTGAACATGAGACGAAATGCAACAAAGTTAGTTCCTCATCTCTTGAACAATGACCAGTGAGACCATTTGGTCCAGGTGTACACCGAGCTGCAAAGAGCAGTTAGATGTGATCCTAACTTCCTGGCTGTACAATTATGACCCGGAAACAAAGCAGCAGTCTTCACAACGGAAGATGCCATCCTCTCCGCGACCGAAAAAAGAGCACCAAGTTCACAGCAACCTCATCTTAATACTGATTTTTTTTTTGACATTCGAGGAATTTTGCATAAGGAGTTTGTTCCACCTGGTCAGACTGACAATGGGAATTTTTACTGCGACTGAGGGAAAGTGAGGCACAAATGACCTGAGATGTGGAAGAACGGAGACTGGTTGTTGCACCATGACAATGCGCCTGCACACACCTGGCTCATTGTGAGGGAATTCCTGACAAATAGTAACATGACCACTGTTCCCCACCCTGCCTACTCACCTGACCTGGCCCCCTGCGATTTCTTTGTGTTCACTAAAATGAAACTCCAGTTGAAAGAGCGGCATTTTGTATCCATTGAAGAGATCCAAGCAGTATCGCAACAGGTACTAAACACACTAACGCCAGCAGACTTCATTCGGTGCTTCCAAAAATGGCAAAATTGCTGGGATCATTGTACACAAGCCCAAGGTGACTACTTCGAAGGTGACGGTGGAAATTAGGACTTAAGTATTCATGTTATTACAAACAAATTCTTGAAAATTTTGGGTAGCCCCTTCGTAACACTGTGATAGTGTTTATGAAGGAACACTTGAAATGGCACATAATGGGTAGCAAAAGAGGCCATTATTTTGTGCAGTGAATACCATTAGTGGCAACTCTGACACTGCTGGCAGACGTCTTAGAAGCAAAGGTTGATGGATTAGATGAACACTAATAATGGGGGCTGGGGAGAAAAATAATATGAGTTTATTGTGTAATGAGACAAGTTTTAAAAAAGGGGTGTATTCTAAATGCTATTCCCTTGAGGGTAATTTCCATTGGAAGCTTACACGCTGCTCCATGGGAGCCTTCAAGCCTTGAAACATCCCCCTGAAGATGTTCTGAGGGTACTTTAATTACGCATGTGCATCTTTGCATTTGTGTGTTTGTGATCATACTATGTGCACAGTTATTAGGTTGTTGTTAATGTGTGTAATTTTATATCCAAAATTTGTTTCATTTAGGGAGAAGGTTTGCTGTGGCACAATTTTCAAAGGACCATATGGTGCTGTAATAGTGGATCCGAGATTTCTGAAGCCATGCCGTGGTTGCAAGAATCAACAGCAAGAAAAGGCAGCAGTTGCATCTGCAGGTATGGGCCCTGGGACAGGGGATGGTGCTGCTGGTGGATGTGAGGATAGCAGCAGTGGTATGAAAGGTAGCAAACTGTCCAAATCTTACAGTGACTCATCCTCAGACTCTGGTTATGATGAGTCTTCAAATCAAGGTGTAGGAGAGGCCGGTCACCACCGGTCCAACGCCGCAGGCAGGAGGAGCGCTGGCCGAGCAGAGCCCAGTGTGGCATCTAATCCTCTGGCAGAGTTCGCAATTCATGCCGCAAATCGGTGCCAACAGGAAGTTGGGGAACGGCCCAATTAACGAAAGTCGGCACATAGAATCGTCTTAATTTATTACTTCATTAATGACTTGTGTATTGATGTAATCTTAAGAACTGTTCCAGATGCCAATCAATCAGTGTTGGGTCCAAAAGAATGGCATGTTTTTCTTTTGCCTGTCCTCATTTCATGATATGTAATGATTTATTCATGACTTGTTTTTTTTTTATATATTTAAAATGAAAACAATTGGAGAAGCAATAATTGACCCCTCCCTTGATTGTGCAGCATATCAGATAAAACCCTTGCTCTTACGGAGACAATGGTGATCACAAATGACTTGTGTCTTCAGTATTGTACTGCCATACACCACTGTGCTTACAAGGTATTTTAGTCAAGCAAGTGGGATTTTTTGACATAAAATTATAAATTAAAAAAATAAATACTTATACATATTAAGTTCCTAATGGGATGGAAATGAACGAATGCATTGAAGAATTTGACGCAAGGAGGCAGTTTGTTTGTCACAGCAGGCCAATGTATTCGTTGTGTGCATTGCTGACATTACAGGCAGGGAGGTGATTCATTGGCTTTCGGTGGAGAACATTCTTCTTACTTGTGTGTTCACGATTGAAACCCTACATTCAAAATCAAATGGAAAGTTAAATAGGTATACTGTAGACTATTATGTATGAGGTACTGCTTGTTTATATAAATGTTGATACTCTGCCATGCATTTGAATTACACAGATCTCATTTGCGTGGCAGATTCATCAGTTTGATAACTTTTTAGGCTTTTACCAAAAAAAAAAATGCATGCTGGATGCTGCTCACTTCCAGGTTCTGCAGCAGGCTGAATTGGATTTGTAACATTTTGGCATTTATTGCAACCTAACAAAGAGTTGCGGAACAATTAAATGAGAGGCTGCTGAAGCCTCCTGTATGTCCGAACTTGGCAGCAAGATATTTCTTTTCATTAGAGAGCAAATACTCAGATTCATATGGATTTTTATAGAAGGATCAATATCTAGTCTCAAGAACAACACTTAGCATTATTGTATTATGTATTCCCAACCTTTGCCTCCTGTTGTATAGATGAGACTGAGACATCTATGTTTCACTGTTCGAAGGAAATGCATGTGAGTGTATGTTGAATCTCACAGTGTGGTGTCAGCAGAAGACTTCTCCCATGTGCTGCTGTAATCTCATGTTCTAGCGGCAGCAGAGTGACAGTGGACTTCTCATTAAGTATTTATTGCTGGTGTGATGATTTTAATACAGTATCTTAAGAGACTGATGTGAAATGAAATGTAACCAAGTTGGTTACAAAACTGTTACTGCCATAACAAGAAAGGATTTATTTAGCATCTTGCAAAAAATATTTTGTGTATCATGATCTCATATTATATGCAGGATGTGCTTGCCCATTTTAGCTTTAGGACCATTTGATGTGTGAACAGTGAAATACAGGCAAATTGAGGGTATATAAATATGTTTTTCCATGGTAATTTATGAGTGCTATGGCAGAGGTTCACATAGGAGGGGCCCCCTCAAAACCCTAGGTGACGATGACCCGCAATATAATTTGTGCCACCATACAAAATTTTCTCTCCCCTGCCCCCACCCCCCAATAGTCTCTCCTACATTAACGTCTGAACAAGGCATAATATTCTGATATGTGTGGAGCATAAAACAAAGACTCGAAGTGTAGAGTTTACAGCTTTTTCTGAGATTACGTCTGTGCTTCCAATTGTAGCATCAGTTTTAATTGTTTTTGGTTTTCACGGTAGTTGTTCCAATGATTGTGGTGTTTTAGTCTCCACAGTGCATAGTGAAGGCCTGTTCTGATGGATTGGAGGATCATGCTCTCCTTGTCTTCAGATTCTGTCACTGAAGATGGAGATGGTATGTTCTCTGAGGCATCGTGACAGACCTTTGCTGCATGGTTTAAAATCCGCAAATGACCATTGTGGCACAGATCGCTGCACACATTCTGCAGTAGGCTCCAGGTGGCTCCTACTCAGGATTGGAGAGCCCTTTGTACATACTCCTAGTGTCAGTGTACCCTTCTCCTTATTCTGCATGCACCCTCTCTCTGTCTGAGACATCATTCCACCGTTAGTACCGTCATACGGCAGGGTGTTAGGTATGTATGTGTGTGTAACTTGAAACTTTTCTAGTAAAGTAGCAAAATTCTCTAAACTAGTCACTTTTGGCCTGACTGTGGCATGGGATATAGACCACTGGGAGGCCTGTGAGCACATGACAACAAACTTCAGATTCCATTAAAGCAGGGAATTTCTTGTATGGCAGAGAAACTGCAAGAAGTTTTAGACTTGCGTATGTACTGTTCAGCTCTCTGAGCAGTGTCATGTCACAGTATGTAGTGTGTATGAAGGACCTCAAAATGCACACAGAATTCTGACCATAAAATGTAGAGGGAAGAGACCTATTTGTAGGCGGGCAATAATATTAAAATGGATATTAAAATAACAGGATGAGGGGGTGTGAACTTGGTTCTTCTAACTCAACTAAGAGGCCTAGTGGGCAGGCTGTGCTGAACATCAGACAGGTAGTAAAACCTGATTTATTCTGGGCAGCATTAATTTACTCATGGGAGGTAATGTTCGGTGATTCAGATATACTTGATGGGATTTTCATAATTTTCCTGTAGTATTATGTGTGATTATATACAGGCTTCACTTGTGTCATAACACTTGTAAGTTGCCAATTAATGGGAATGATTAGTAAGTTCATTTTCCAGTGACTGTAACTTTTGAGCCTTGCAATTTTGTGGTCAGCCTGAACATCATTTGTTCATCTGTTTGTATTTCATTCCGTTCACACATTCAGTATGCATATACTACATCCATCGGCATGAGCACATGTAAGGTTGTTGCTAAGTTGCACACATGCTAGTATTGCATTGGTGTGGAACAAGGCAAATATTGTGCTTAATTCCAGACTCCTTAGTATTAAGATTGTATATGCAAGCATTTTATTTGCTGTTGTAGACTGTAATTCTTCACAAATTTTGTGTGATAAAAGAAACTTGCTTTGCATAGTATTTATTAGCACATTTTATTAATGTATCGTAAACACCCAAATATTGTCTGTATTTGGGTTTGTTATATAACAAGGTGCAATTCTAAATCATAGCTTTTTATGCCTTATAAATTGAGAAACATTACAACATAAATTACGGCTATGTTTTAACAGGTGCTCAAACAAAGCATAACCACTCTGTAGCACTCTCTGTCCATCACAGTCCCATCATGCACCAGGAAGCCGCAAACTTTCTGTTGCCAAGCACTTTATTCTGTGCTTGTTGTATACATGGCACATGGTAGCACATGTTTTATGTCAAACCTCCATGTAGCCGTGTTCCACCAGGGCATGAAGTCTTGTATCCTGACATAGAAGAAACTGGTGTCAGGTGGGTGTAGCCATCTGCTGCCATTTGCTTACCAGCCAGGTGCAGATCAGTGGGTTTGAGATCAAGACTGTCGGCAAGGTGATCAGTAAGTTTCCAGCTGTAGAGCCATAATCAGTAACAAGTTTGGTTAGCAGTTTCACATCCACTGATTTGTGTATGTTTGGACCTCTAGACAAGCACCTGATCAGTTTGCAGCAGACACCATTACTTTCTGGTATGGGATGCAAGCCTTGGTGCCAAGATGTGATGAACTTGCAATCTGCGTGCCATGTACCATCCATCTACGTAGCAGTCAGTATGACATTTTTGACATCATGGTCTTTGTTAACATGTTTTTTGGTGGCATTGGCTTACCATGCACCACAGAGGGCCTATTGTTCCATCCCAGTGGATGCTACCACTTTTGGTTCTGGTTGCACAGCCAAGAAGTACCTGTTAACATAGCTGACTTGCGTTGTTTTATGTTGTGTGTAGTAGACATTGTGACATTTCAGTTTTGCATCCAATGGGCTCAAAGGTCAGCCATATTTTCAGATGTATCCAACTTTTAAATGCTCGTGTAACCCATCCCATGTTGAACTGTTGGCCTACCCCTACCTGAGTATTGTGTTGTTATGTTGCTATGACTGTAGTGATAACAACTCAGTTGTTTGTAAAAAAATTTCATTATGACAATCTGGTTGGTCCCTCTCCCACTATGTGTTGTCAGTTATGAAATCAGAGACAGTTGATGTGCTTAAGTTGTGTCATTGATATTTGTGGGTTAGTGCAGGTGACTGAAAGTAAAAAGGTTAGGTGTCTTGAATAGAAGCAGAGGCTTTCTGCCTCGCCTGCACACTGCTTGAATGTAATTGAGGTGAATTGCTGTTTTGCTGTAAGAACATAACAGTAATAGTATTCATTTATTGTGAGATTTGAGTTTCTCGCAGCAGTTTTGCTGAAGATTAAAACCTGCTGGGACTTTGTTGTTTTGTGAGTAGCTCCTGATGTTTGGAAGGATCGTGGTACCCTCACGTTCAGGTGCAAGTGGTCCGAGACTGAAGATGAAGGCACTGTGATGCTTTGAAATATTGGGCACCACTCGCAGAATGACACTGCTAAATCTCAGAATGCTGGAATCCTCAGCCCTGTGTGTTGTTCAGATCTCCTTTGTGATCTGTTTTGCTTGTGAATGGTCAGTTTCAAAAAATAATTGGGATTTTTTTTTTTTTTTTTTTTTTTTTTTGCACATTTCATGACACAGTAATGTTCAATTTTTTCATTTTGGATCATTTTATATTTAATTGAGAGATGCTTTGCAGCAGTTAAGAATTAGATGAATGCTAATTGTAATTTTGTGTATGTTAAGTCAGTGATATTCTTGCTGTTGTCTTGAGTTAGTTGCTATTGACAATAGAGTTTTAAATGTTCAGGTATTAAATTGAACATCACATAAATTTAGGATGGCCAGGGGCAGATAAATTTATATATTGCACCTGGGATTGTCATAGATTTAATTCATCTCGGAAGATTTCCATTAAAGCACGACAACTGTGTCTGTATAATCGATGAAACTGTCCGTCAGTTGAATTTTGTGCATATCTGTTGACAATGTTGTTCATGAGATGGTGATGCTTACTGTTTGCAGGAAGGTACAAGTGGATGCTCACTGATCTCAGGTTTGTCAGAAAGTTCAAATTTTTGCCAGTGAAGAAATGATGTTTGAGGTAAATATCAGAAGGATTGTCACAAAGCAGTGTGGGGAGTGCCATGTGATAGGCACATGCATTTAATGTAGTATGGAAGATGAATTTAAGTGAACTTTGTGAGTGAAATTTGTTGTTATTATTGTACAGAAATTTGAGTAATTATGTGAAGTTTGTTTTGCAGCTGTAATATCCAGATTGTAAGTACGACTTGTGAGGGTTAGATTTTTGTGCATAATATGAATTTGGCAGTCTTGCTTAATATTTTAACACTGTTTTCTAATTGTACATATTTATATAGGTGTGTCTGATATGTAAAATTACTTGCATATTAGTACTGGCAATATGAAGAATTATCAGTGTCTTTTACATTGTTAAAAACAAACTCATATTTTATTTATTTTTCATGTTTCGTGAGGCAAACATGTTCACATTTTTCTTTGCTTTTATGTAACCCTTCAGTGTGGAGTTGCAAGCACTTCTGACCATAATTTGGAGTGTTCAGTGTGCTCATGTAGTGTGTCCTGAGGGATGTGCTACTGTCTGTTGTAAATGTGTGAATCAGATTTATTCCACATATTTGTATCTGTACATACATGTGAAGACTGTCTGTAATATGGAACACAGTTTTGGAAATTGTCTATTTTTTTGTTTGATCTTCAAATGTGGATTGATTTATTTGGAGAACTGAGCTCTTCTGGGCCATCATGCAGGGAGTAGTGGTGATTCCTTATCAATGCTTTGGGACCGATTAGTTGTCCCGAAATGTTGCTAATGAATTACCACTATTCGCTGTGTAACAGCCCAGAAGGGTGCATTTCTGCATTGCGGTGAAAGTGTGAGATAACGTTTAATTGTATTTCTAAGTGCGTGGCCTGCTTGGTGCATCATCATATAAAGAAAATGAAAATAAAGGTGACTAAAGTCGTTATATGGTTGATCCACTGGCTTTGGAGTGATAATATGCCATTGCCCTTGACTGTCTATAATTTCTTTGTTCCTTTACAGCAAATCGGTGGCAGTCTTGTGCATGCATGACATTAAGTAACTACTGTTTGTTTAGGGAACAAGTCGACAGAACTTGGTTAGCAGTACTTAGTGATTCCAGTTCAACTTATTTTCAATCTGATAAAGATTCGAGTGGGACTGATGATTTGGCTATATGTGCAGTAACTACAGTACAAATGTTATTGAGGGTTGTGATGCTGTGCTACAGCATTGAACTCGGTTCCCATTTATGTGGGAGGGTATGGCAAATTGTGTAGGTCACTGAACAATTTGTTGGTAACTGGGGTGGGTCTCAGAGTGAAAGAGAAAATGAAACTTGTGACAAAGTTGCTAGATGACTTTTGCATGTGAACTGTTGGAAACAGCAGTATGTGATGTGAATACTTGTTTTTTTAAAAATTCAGTTTAATTCCAACAAAGCTGAAAATGTAGAAACATGCTGTGGATCTTCTGAACTTGTCGGAGTGTGACCTGTCGTGTCCTGTCTCGGCCAAACCTTCAGAGTTTGCACTTACCCTGGCACAGTACTGCAGTAGATGTGTCACTAATGCTCTGAAGGGGAAGGCATTTTTCAAACAGCATATTACAGTAAAAGTTTTCAAATTTGAATACATACAATTTTGTGTCATTCCAAAATGTATTATTTTAATTCAGGTTGGGTGTAGTACAGACAGTCCTTACTGAGTATTGTAGTGAAATGTGAAAGATTATGCAAGCTACCTTATTGAAAAGCATTGCCTGAAACATATACTGCCAGCAGAACAAAAGGCCAAGCCAGTGAAAAAGACATGCATTGTGTCTTAGACAACACAAAAGGAAATCAGTACTGTTTTTGTGCCCTGATTGTGAGCCTAGACTTTGTGATTTTGTGTTTAGAGCTGTTTCAAGATTCCCATGTTAAGCTTGATTCTTGAGGTAAGGTTTTATTACATGTTTGCAAGCTTAAGGTTTTCTCGATTATTATGTTGCAGGGTTCATAGAGTCCATCTGTTATTTTTTAATATATACCATTTTGAGTTAACTGCTACACAGTTTTGACAAATTTAAATACCCTTAGTCATCTCCCAGTGCAGCAGTATATACAGGGATTTAATACTTCCACACTGAAGGGTTACGAACCACAATTGCCATGAGTGAGACGGTACTAGGAGACAGTCCTGTAAGAAACCTCCTAGAGTTGGAGTTGCAGTGGCTAGGGAAAGTATTGTGAAGAGTAATATGATATGATAAGAAGGCCTTACAGGTTTGTACAGTTTCACATTGTATGTCAAAGTTAATACTGCATACATAAAGAGTCAACTAAGCCATGATCTTAATTGTTTATAAATTGTGTGTTTCTGTTTACTTTACAAATCATGCAGCATGTAACTAATTTCTTTTTGAAGTTTATTGTAATGTTGTAGGAGAATATTGGTGGATATTACAGGCAGATGAACAGGAATAAATAAAAATGTATGGTTTGGTGAAAGAAAGGAAAATGACACAGGAAGTGCCAGGCCATGTACTTTGTTCTGTCAGGTTGTTCAGGACGACTGTTTAGTATTTGGTGTGGGATGTAAATAAAAAAAAAACACTCTGATTCTGTCCTATCTTATTTTGAATATTGATCTGTTTCACTTTTGTTTTTTTTTGTAATGGTATGTTGTGATTACCTGTGAAATCTGTAGCTGCAATGTGACCCAAAGTGACCTTGCCTGAGAGATGATCATGCTTATAATTCAGGATTGATTATACTTAGCTAATATGGCAACAAGGTCTGTTCATAATGTGTGTATAATTACCTGTAATGTCTCATGTAGTAAAACCTCACTAATCTATAACCACAGTTTGTACCAGTATGTGATATATCAGAGGGAATGTCACATAGCCAAGTGTGGAGAGTGCCGTGTGTTAGGCACATGCATTTAATATAGTGGGAAAAGTGAATTTAATTGAACTGCATCTGTGGAGTGTTATTGTACAGAAATTGGAGTAATGATGTGAAATGTGTTTTACAGCTCGTATATCCAGAATGTAAGTATGACTTGCGAGGGTTAGATCTTTGTGCATATATGAATTTGACAGTGTTGCATTTTGTTCTCCAGATAAGTTTTTGTGTTTGCTCTTTGTGTGCATTAAACATGTGGCTGTACTGACTGAGTGTTGTGGCTGTTTGTGGACATTCCGAAACATTCCATGCTGTAAGGTTTGAGGTTTTCACGGTGGTGGTACCAAGGTTTTGAATGTGTGGAATGTGAGGCTGTGTTGTTGGGTGAGTGATTCCTGAGTGTCAAAAGTATTACCTTCAGAATGTGAGGAGCCTGTGGCCCCGTGACACCATGCTACTTCTGGAAGGTTTTAGTCCTCATGTTCCTTGCTGTACCCACTATATCTGTTGACACCTGCAGTGTTGTGTTGCCATGACAGGTGCAGCGACTTCCAGCTGACTTGATTGCGATGTACTTCCATCATTTCATCTTCTGGTAGACCTCTCAGCTGATTTGTGTACCATGTATATACTGGTGCGACTACCAGTGGGAGCACATCACTTGCGTACATGGCACGGGTAGTGCAAGTGGCCACCAGAAGTATTCCCAAACCATTTTTATAAAAGTTTATTATGAGTACATTTTAAGTCATTTTATTTATGTTCTTTTTTCCATATGTAAGGAAAACTGCAAAAATAATTTAGCAGGAATATTTGGTAGTTTGCCAGATAATCCAGAGTCACTTTGCGACCAGTGTGGTATGACTACCATGCATTGTAATGTATTACATTCATGGCAGTAGTCAGTTCAGTAGGTACAAGCAGTTTGTCTTAAGTCAGTAACCTGTTGCCATGTCAGCCTGTGTGTCTACCACAACATTGTTGCTTTGGCCTTCGTCTTGTTTGCTGCAGCAGTTGAAAATTACATCCACGTCAGGCTTTATGTATTGCTTGTGTGCCGCTGAGAAGTGAAGAGATGTTTGTTTAAAACATCAGATTTTTTTTTCATATGAAACATGTACATACATTTATGTAAGCTAAATATGTACCGGAGAATGATCCATTGAAATGACTGGAAAAGAAGTAGGAATTTTGTTTGTTACATGTAATGCTAGCGACATGTACTACTTGGTCTTAAAAATGTGAATACTGCTCAGTGAAATCTTTTAGACAGAAACATGAAGTATTTGTTGTAATAAACTGCAGGATAAAGTTGTGTCTATTTAGGCAGTAACATAACCTGCTTTTCCAGCACAACTTGCAAACACAGTTGTGCTAATTCAGAAAATGGCTGGAAACAGATTGTTTATGATGAGCAGTTTTGTGTCCCAAAAACAGTGAAACTGGCTGTTCAGTGAACAACTGCCTCACATCTTGTTTTAAGTGGTTTATTTTATGATGCTGTCAGTTGCTGAGGTTATATTGTGTCAGTATAGGATTAATGAGAGCACGGAGCATCTGACAGGAGAAAACTGGCAGTGCTTGGAGAAATCCAAATCCTGATGTGATGTTTCCATCACAAATTCTGTGTGGATAGGTCAGGGATGAGACCTTTGCCTTCCTGATGAGGCTGGCAGCTAACTGCCTGAGTCCTGAAAACTGACTTAAGTGTTCTGTGATTATTGTAGGGCTGTGAATTCACATAGTATTATTGCCATCGTAACTCATGACATATCGATCATGCACTGGGTAAGTCTTCATTTCAATTTGGATCTGTTGTACATGGCTTTACAGCACTGGTCTCTGTGGACATCTAGGTGCCTAGTCTGAAGAGAAAGATTTTTCCCAATTTGTATAATCTGATTCACATTCCATAATTACTAATTACACACCCAGATGATGCCATCACGCGCACAATAAACAGCTATATACTGCTACAGCAACAAGATTTGTGGTGTGTGCACTGTTGTGTCTGTGTTGTGGGTTTTCTAGCAGGTGATGCTGTGTCATTGGATGAATGGTTCCTAGTTTTTTGAAGGAACATAGTACATTCTTGTTTAAGGGATGCTGGGCCCAAGAAGACGTATGTAGATGGTGCATTTTAAGGATGCAAAGTCTGTTGCAATGGTAGTGCACAAAAATAACACTTTGCAGCTGTTACAAGACATTGCACAACTTACTGTAACTGAATGTGAAGGTGATAGTGAAGTTTGGCAGCAGCTTAGAATGGAAGAGATGATATTGACTTAAGAAATCAAATGTGCTCGTTAAAGTTTAAAATAAAATTGTGTGAAAATTAGGCACTATGATGGAACACTAGAAGTCCAGCATTTCTAAACTACTGGCAGTATTATTCCATGTTCTGCACATACAAAAAGCATATGCACAAGTTTAAAAGTGCCAGTATAGGCAAGTTTGTGTTATATATTGTGTTACTGTAAAAAAGCTGTTAGGACACACATCCATTGTGCTTGAAAGATGTGGTGAATGGCTGGAACAGTGTCAGTTTTAGGGCAGAAGTGTGCTACAAGTATTATATCTGGAATGCTCTAAAAACCAGATGTGCTGTAGGCAATATAATGTAATTGGTGCTGAATATTTCCAGTGGTTTCCCATATTCTCTAGATGTTCATGATGATAACATCCTGTGATAATGACTTGTAATTGATGTTTCATAACCCAACATACCTTAATTTTGAGGGCAGAACAATTTTTTGTTTGTAGTGGTAGTTTTTAATACCTGGGCACTTTGGTGATCCTGTAGTCCCAGTATAATTCTGCAGTTAGTTGAGTCCTCCAAGTGTAAAGCTGTGCAGTCTGGAAGAAGATCTTGATTCGTTATGGAGTTACGTACATTCTCTGCACATGACACACATATGGGACTGATAAATTGACTCTGTAAATAAGCTGCTAGACATGGCTGATGATAGTCAAAGCTTGCCACTGCTTCTCTTGGAAAACCTGGAATTATATTTCTGCCCATGACCATTTTTTTGCTTGTTTTTGCTGGCTGTCAGTGGCATAGTATCTTGGAAGGTCAGCTTGGTGTTTCTTCTTTTTAATCTGGCAGAATGAGATGAAAGTCTCCACATAGATATTGTACCCTTATTTGCTGTTTCTTTATTACCCAGATCCATGCAATGGGATGGGATCCACTGGACTTCTGTCTCTTTCTGAAGGCATTGTAATTGATAGATGAAGGAATTTCTGTAACCATCTTGCCTGTACATCTTTTGAGTCTGCTTTCATGCCATTTCTCATTTTTAGTTGTGTCGTTTAATCTGCTGACAACAGTCTGTCTTTTGGGATTTTGCCCTTCAGGTATGTGCTGTTTTACAGTGTGTGAGATTATTCTGCAGAATTTATTAAACTGAGTATCTGAAATGTTCAAACCAAGTTCTTACTATATTCATGCCATTTCACCTTTTTTAAATTCCAATATATTGAGGTTTCATGGTGGGTGTTTTGTGTTTAGTTCTGAAGGTGACTATTATTGCCATTCTATGTCCACATGTTGGGTGATCCACGATTTTCGTAAGAGCCACATCAGCAATATCAGTAGATGCCAAGTTACGCACTGGTTGTGTGGAGGATCGGTTGGTAATTGAGGTGTGTTGGTGTATCTTCATTTGCATAAAACATTCAATATTATTTGTTGCAGTAAATCTTTCTGCTGTCATCCCTGCTTCATTAACATTTTTGTATGGTGCACCTTGGAAGCAGGGACTGAAATCGTGAACAACTGTGGTTTGTTGTGATACATCTACTAGACTGCTAGGGTTCTATTTACCAGATATTTTGACATAGGTATGTAGTTTGATAAGTACCTTGTTGGTGTCCTTGTGTTAACAATACCAAACATGCTTCAGCAGTTTGTGCCCTCCTGTAAGAATGCCACTAGCAGTTTGCCTGAAATTAAGGAGAAGGTTAAGATGACAGTTTTTGAAATGGCAGTATTTTATCCTCTCTTCCCTCACATTGGTTTATATGTATACGAAATGTCAATTTGTTTGACCTTCCAGGTTCCAGTAGACTGGTTTAGGCCACCAGCAGTATATGGGAGAACTTCCCTGCCCTCATACTCCCAGCACAGTCCCTGCCAAGGGGTCCAGATGGGGGACTGTTTTACTCTGGGGTGACATGGCAAATTTAGTATTGAATGTGTAGTTTGATCTTTAGCTAATTTTATGTGGGGATCCTGAGTGTATGAGGTGGCAATGTACATCACCTACATGGTGGATTGCTTCTTGTTCTGGCTCCTGTCCTTTGACCTGTCTGGCAAGTGTGCCCCTACCAATAGCGAACTGCTGCTGGCATGGCTTTCAGTGTCTTAGGAGGTCACAAGCCCTTCCATCCCTATGGAGGGGATGTTTCTTGTAATTTTACATGTTTTAATAGATTTTAAGATTTATACTCCAAATTATGGAACATCCTATATTACAAAAAGCCATAAGACATAAGCATTCTGGTTAAAAGTTTCCATACCTGTCATACTTGAAAAATATTTGCTGGGGGCTGGTAATTCTTTATAATTACATAATTCATAACTTGAGGTAATCGAGTACGAGATGCCAAATTTGACTTCACTTGACAGCAGTGATATCTTCACCAGGTTGTAGATTCAGATTAATGAGGTTTTGCTTCATTGGTTCAAAATGAATTAGAATGTTCTCCATAATAAAATCCTTCAAAAAGTATGTCAGGTGGTGATAAAATCATGTTTGGGTTCTCCAGCAGGAAGGGTAGTGTCTTTATGAACCTGTTGAAATGTGTGTCCTAATATGAATTATACCTTTTGTAGTCGATCACACAGACAGTTTTCGTTTCCCAGTCGTAAGAGGAAGAAAGTTGAACATTGTTATTTTAATATTGTAGCAACTGTTCATGCCTGGGCTCTGCTTATGTGGCTTGTGCAAGTGCAGTTCTGTGGGTTCCTCAATATTATGTTGTCCTGCTCCATTTTGAGACCACTGTGTATGAGATCTGTACCTAATTTTAGACAACACAACATTGTTTTGTTCATGAAATACCTGCAGAGTGAGAAGTTCCCCATTTGAAATTTATCAGAAGTTTTTGTACCAGGCAGTCTGACGTGTGTGCAGTCATTGTCTGCCTTAAGCTGGAGGCTGTAGAGTGCACCTGTGAAGGATACGAAGAAATGTTGAAAGTATATGGAAGGAGCCATGAAATATAGAGCATTATTTCGAATTATCTACTTCATACACTTTGTCCATTGTGTTGTGTTAATAGATGATGAGAAGATAGTGACTTTTTTGGGACAAGATCAGTCCTTGTCCTCAGGTAAAAAACACCCAGTTAAGTGGGCTGGCCATGATAACAATTCATTGGCCTAAAAACTGGTCAAGTAGGCAAGAGATATGAATCAAGTTGTCCTAAAATGTATGTTGCTGACTGCAGTGATTCTAAAGCGGTATATGCATGTGTGTATTTAGTCCTAGTTTAAATGGTTACTTTTCCAGAGCTTGAGAAAAACTTGAACTATCAAGCCCAACTGAGTAGATTTTAACCATAGTTTTAGCATGAGGTCATGTCCACGCCTTGTCCCTGCAACAATGTGTTTTATTAATCTTTTTATTGCCTTGTAATATGCGGTGGATAATGTCCACATTGGTGACTGAAAAAAAATGTGGGACCAAAACACAGGTTTGTTCTACACCGGGATATTTTCCTGTGCAGTGAAAGAAGTATTGTGATCAGTTAATTCACCAAATTTTACATCATCTCAGATTGGGAATTTGAAGATGGGGGGAAAACATTTTCAGTTTATTTTGCAAAAAAAAAAACAGCTTTAATTGTAGCATAATGAAGCTGTGTCATGCTAAATCATCTGATCTTTTCACTCATCAGTTATTGATGGATTTTTTTAAATTTGGACATGACTTGACAGCTGTAGACCCAGAGGCACAAGGTAGCTAGAGCAAGCCTGTAATTTATAGTGGGTGGCAGATGAATTTAGCAAAAAGAAAAAATAAAAATACAAGAATTTAGAGAGATTTGGAGTTCTGACAAGGTAGACCTGCAGACTTACATTCTGAAGTGGGTGCCAATGTGTCTAACATACTCCCTCCATTTTCAGGGTGAAAGATCAACATCCTGAAGATGGAGGCACCATATTTCCCTAAAACGTTGGTGCCTTCTTGTCTCCCAAGCTGCATGTCGTCACATATCAAAGACAGCAAGTCATTTTTCTGAGAATATGTCACTTATTTACACCAGATCATCTCAACCATTGTGATTCTAAACAGAACCTATCCAGCTTGAACTCGGCAGTAAACACAGATGGATTTCTTTGTTTCTTGTGATAGTTATTTAGAATATGTTTGAATTCCTGTGCCACTATGCCACCTTGTGAAGAGTACAAAGGAACCTATAAATATACAGTTTGCCATCTGTTTTTGGACCAAGTAATTACTAATATTTCAACAAGAAGTAACAAGGTTATTTATGTATGATGGTTTATTGAATTGTGCGTGTACTATGAATGCATTCCATCAGAGAAACATGGTTTTGCAATGGAAATTTCAGTTGAACTCAAAATTTTGACTGATTTTTCAGGGTTAAGAATTAACATTTCCTGGCATATAGTATATAGCTGTGATACCAATGCTTACATGGTATGAAACACGCATTAGTTCTATTGAAGGTAGGTCAGAATCATGCATGCAGGCACAATATTAGAATCAGCCAGAGTATAATGAAATGTATTTGTATTCAGAACTGATCCATTTTCCAGTGTTTGAAAACATGCAAAGAATTAAACACAGCATTTTGGAGAGAGGCTCTTTCTCTGAAACATTCCGTTTAATTTTTTTTATTTTTATTTTTGAACTGTCGGCAGTGGACGAAGTTGACAAATTGGTTGGTTGTGAATGTGATACACCATCTTCAGAACTTCATGTAATTGTATTTGTGTTTGTTTTCTGGAAGTAGTTGAAGGAGTGGAACTCGAAATATGTGTTCCTGTTGAGCAGCACTTGTGAACATTCACAGGGTTTGCATACTTGAAAGTAATGTGCAATTCTCTTTACTGCTAATAGTATGCAATGAAAACTATGTTACACATTTCCTTACCACTTAATTTTGTAATGAGCAACAAAGTGCAATGTTTGTGGATGCACCTTTCTTAAAAGACAGCAGTTTTACATTGAAAGTGAACACCAAAGTGTCTCCTTGTAAATGCATACTGTCAACAGGTGTCAAAAGACTTCTGCAGATGGACATAGAGGTCATCTTGCGATAGTAAATAAGACTGCTGTAAAGTAGCAGCATATCTGTCACTCTTCATACTTAACATGCAAGACACTGGAGCCTGCCCACATCTCCCCCTCTCCTGATCTCATTGGTGTTTGGGTTCTGAGATTATTCTTTTTCTTGTTTTATCCTGGTTCTGGTTTGTTCCTTTAATGGCGTATATTCATTGTGTGAAATACTGTTTAATTGTACTGTGGGTGAATTCTCAATCAGTTATAATTTAACCATTATTTTGAGCAAAGTTTTGACTTCTCCATTCTGATTGAAACAAATGTTATATAAGATTGTGGGATCTCGCAACCATATTGATGAAGGTTGAAGTCTTCTGGGATGTTATGCCATATAGACTGACCAACCCTGAAAATAAAGGCATTGTGCTGTTTAAAAAATAATCAGTGTGGCATAATATTCCAGAAGACTTGGATCTTCCAAAGCTCTTTGTTTCCATACTTGATACCCTTTCAGGCCATATACTCATCCAAATAATATATAAAAATTGATCCTTTGCCTTGCAGGAACTGGATTAGTGTAGTCAGTGCAGTGTCTTAAGGCACTGGGCTGGATGAACAGGGATTTGAATTGCCCCAGGATTAAGGAGGTATTTCTCTTTTCAGACACATCCAGACATGCTCTGGGCCTCACACAACCACTCAGTGCTCTTTCAATAGCGGTAAAACTGCAGGTGTAGTAGGTGTGTCGCTCACCTCAATCTGATACCAGGGTTAAGAATAAGTGGATGTGTACCTCCACTCCTCCTATGCCTTCATGGTGTATACAGGGACAGCTTTTCATATTTGCTTTGTTCTTTTCTGCATTTCCATGATAAAGACAGCCAGTTAGTGTTGTGGAAGTAATTGCTGCAACCACTGTTGAGCCTGCGAGTTGTCAAACGTATACTGTGCGGCCTGAATGCAGAAATTTCATACCTTGAAGTATGTGGTACAAATGATAACCATTGTGCTCTAACAAATAGGGTGACTTATTTTTATGAGCTTGGCCATTGTGGTTTGGATATTTAATTCGCATATAGTATAAGCACTGGAAACTTGTGAACCTGACTGAATTTTATAATTTTCAGACTAATAGGTATGTATCATCTGTTAGTTTCATGATGCCCAGTGAAAAGCTAGTTCTGCCCTTCACAGTAGTGTTAAGCATATTGGCACTGGACATCACTATGTAATGTTCTGATAGTTTTAATTCTGGGGAATGACCAAACAGCTTCTTTGCATGTTCTGACCTTTTGGATGTGTGAAGGTGTAAGTACAGAAACATACCTGTGGGAAGACAAGATTGGAAGAACAATTCATGTACTTACGCTACTAATGATGAAAATTCAGCTTTGATAGGAAAAGTAAAGGCCCTTGCTTTATAAGGCTTCATGCACTCACATTTTCTTACCCTCAGCATTTTGATGGGGGTGAGTGGACAGCTATATCTTGAGGAAGATCCCCCAGTCTGTTCTGAATGGGAGGCTGGGTGGGTTGCAGGGTCATTTTGGACACTCGCTGAAGAGCAGCAAAATCTCAAATTGGACAGTTGCTGTGCAGATAGAACACACAAAATGTATTTGACTTGTTCTTATCCACAAACTTTTTTTTTTTACCAAGATTGACATAATAGTGAAGAAATATGAGTTATTTTACTGCACATTATTTAAACTGTTATCACAAGCTATAATCAAATCATATTTATTGTTTAGTCTCACGCACATTTTTTAGACATGACTTCCAATGGCTTGTTGTTATCAGTACTAAACTAAAGTCAAAATGGGGTCACACCTGCTCCCCATTTATTGTCCTTCCAATTATCAGCCATTTTGTTCAAATACTACCAACAGCTTAGCAATTCAAATGATTTTTTTGTGTCATGTTTAGTCTCTAAACATTTGAGGCCATCAGATGACAAAAAAAATATAAGAAACTAGCATTTGAAATATTTCTTTGTGTGAAGCTCACAGTTAATTATTGTCAGCCTTGGAGGACTTATAGCAGTTTGTATATGAGGTTAGCAATTATACCTGTTAGTGTGTGTAAGATTCTTAAAGATCACTTCTGTCAATAATATCTGTCACTCCTGATGCACCAAAGGGACACTTATGCAACAGCAGAACTTTTAACAGCCCCATTTATTTTGTATTTCTTTTAAACAGGAAATTAATTTCTATTTTTATGTGGTTCATATTCTGATATTAATTAGCAGTCATATGAATGTGTTATCCAATAGTGTACATATGACTGAACAGCAGCACTGGCATTGTTATCTAATTCTGTAGTCTCCAGGTGGTGTGATACCACAGTTTATAACTTTCTTTGGTTCTTGTTTCACTTGTAAAAATTGCAACACCAGTAGCAGCTTTTGTCACACTGTCTGGGAATTTTATTTTGTTAATTTTGATGTGTAGTGTTTTGTACGTGGGGGAATGTTGTGAAATGTCTCGTCTTATGGGAAGGTGTTTAGGATTGTGTCAGGGCTGTCCACTTCCATGGTACTGTTTTCTTTTTGCCTCATTCTTATATTCCTGTTATCCTTATAAATTCAAGTGTTTGGTATTGATGGTTTTCTGCAGATAGTATGGACATGTGGGTGCATGTTAAAGATGTATTGGTGCAAAATTTTTATTCTAAATATTGCAATGTGAAGTTTTATTTTAATTACTGAGCTTGAATAGCTCAGTGTAGTGATTAGGCTATTGTCTTACCAGTCCAGGGCTAGATTCCTGGCAGAGGTAAGAGGTTTTTCTCTTCTCTGAAAGATACAGCGTGGCTGTATGGCTGCCCACCATTTTGTTCTATGGGTACAGGATCTGTGGAGGGGCAGAGGGGTAAAGCAGCTGGGGCATGAAGTTGACCACCCACAACCATCCATTGTCAAGGTTATGATTGGTTAGAGCTATACCCCTCTTCCTGTATATGCCTCTGTGGCATGTATGTGGACACTTCACTCCTTCCCAAATTTTTAGTGTGCACTCTTTCTGACTGGGTATTCTTGATACCTTAATTGGGTGTCTGAAGGCTGTAGAGTGTTGCAACCTCAGAAGCCTGATAATTTGTATTTCCCTCTGAATTATATTTGTTCTGCAACCAATGGGGGGGGGATCTGTTATATATACAGGGTCCTTGTTTCTATCTGACAGCTTCCTGCCACTATTTTTGCCCATGTGGGCAATTGGTTGAATGTTCTCTGTTAATACAATAAGCAGGTAACAAGAAATGGCATGCAGTATTTGTCATATAAAGGAATGACCCTGTATTGGACATGGGAAAATGAGAAGAAAACCTGGAAGGAAGGGGCCACTTGACAGACTTGAACATAAGAGAAGGATAACATTAAACTGGTTTGTAAAGCAATATGATATGATAATGTAGATTAGAGTGAAGATTCATATTACAGTCTTGTGGGTCATGACACTGTGGAGGGTTAGGTGGATACTCACAATAGAGATATGGATTAGAACTGACACAAAAAGTGGAGTAAAATCTATGTGGAAAATATTATTGGAACTTCTGGTTCCATAATTATGACTAGCTGAACTGTTGCTAGCATCTGTATTGTGCTCAAGTTTATTAATTAACCTTCTTCTTGGTGCCAAGGCACATTTGGTTACACTAAGCAACACTGAGTTAATTAACTTCACTGAAGCAAGATGTGAGGTTTTCATGGCATGTATTTAAAGCTTCAAGTTTTTGTAGACGTGGCACCATGAAACCTGGTAAGTAGTTCCAGACATTTCAGAAGAACATGTCTATGCCTGCAAGGGTTCCAAGTGAATGAAGAATGGACCTTCAACCCGTGAAGATGAAGGTGACATGCTCCTTTGAAATACGGGGAACCACCTAACCTAGCATTGCAGCATTCTGTTCCACAAACATGGCACAACATTTGTAAGTGTCTCAAATGTAAAGTGAGTCTAACAAAGACATTCAACTACCAGTGAAAAGTCGACCTTTATCTTCAAATAATTGTGATCCAGACTGACGCATGTTAGCCACATGAACATGTTGTGCAAGCTCTGTGCTGACTGTGGCATCTGGTACATAAATTTCATGCCCATACAGCTGAACAGGAGTATTGCAGTTAAGGCTAAAGTTTCATCTGGTGTCAGAAACTTTCTCTACATTACTAAAATTAATCCTGTCTCACATTCATTTTCGCAGACTGATTAGGATAGGACCAGATCAGAGGTCACTTCTCAATATGTAACAATTTTCAACAATCCTCATTTGGAGATAAACTTCAGTACTCAGTTGTAGTCTTTTTAGAAATGTTGTTGCATTTAGTGCAACAGTTTACGTATAGACACAACAAATCTGGAACATGAAGAGAATGACTGTGCACGTAACAACTGCAGCCACTGGAATAGTGACAAAAGGTATAAAGAAAAATGTGGAAGCCATACCAGGGAAACATTCAGTTTATTCAATACAGAAGACAGCTGTACTTGGAACATAACACATAATACAGGAAGTCTTGCAGTGTGAAACTTGAGGCCTGAGCAGTGGGGATCACTATTGGTTCAAGAGGTGAAGTACTGGGAAGAAAAGGCCTGTGACAAGAGACAATGACTATAATAATAATTTTTATTATTATTCAATTCTCATACTCTGTAAAATTTGTTTTCCCAGTGAATACATGACTATTCCTCCTAATGTCCCTTTGTTTTTATATCAGGTTGACCTTCAAATATTTAGGGGTTTATGTACACTACACTTTCAATCTTGCTGATTAATTGGAACTGATTAAACCATCACAATCATCCAATTCCATTTTTCAAAGTAAAACACATAAACTTATTTATTTCTACAAACCTATGAAATACAAGTATATAATATATACAGTAGCCACAGTAAGCAGAAAATGTGGAAGTTTATTTTTGAGAAAATACAAACATATTTTGGAACTACAAAATACATTGAATTATTTCCTTACACAAAAAATGGTACTATGTCCATCCTCATTCTCTATTATTGCTGTAGTTCCAGTCATTGATTGTACAGTGTTTTCCTGGAATGGTTTTGGAACTTCTGTAAACTTCCTCGAGTCAAAATCAGTTTTCATCCCAGTGTGCTTTGTTTCTACTCACTAACGATTAATATTTGTTTAAACATGTATTTGTACTTTTATTGCACGTAGGAATAAATTAGTGTCATCTTGTGTCTTTTATTCATGTTACTAGCAAAAAATGTACTGTACATACAGGGTCATTATTTTAAATGATAACTATTAGGTGCTGCTTCCTGTTGGCTTCTTTTGTATTTGTGTAGACCACTTACCTGACCCCCCCCTCCCACACGCACACACACACACACACACACACACACAC
>Ga0123354_10002723_pt1 | contig 23700 bp, 18 predicted proteins | sample TergutLab28metaG_2_FD_97872 | JGI IMG/M metagenome (GOLD analysis project Ga0123354, IMG submission 97872) | Labiotermes labralis P4 segment gut microbial communities from Petit-Saut dam, French Guiana - Lab288 P4 | ecosystem: Host-associated > Arthropoda: Insects > Digestive system > Gut ... | reverse complement strand
TAGATGAAATATCCAATACTGAGACCTACTGAAATTATTTCAGCATTATCCAAAAAAGGATTTTACTTTAAGAGCCAAAAAGGAAGTCATGCAAAATACACAAATGGAAATTTTACAGTGATTATTCCAATGCATGATACAGTTGCCCGCGGGACATTAAAAAGTATTTTGCTTCAAGCGAATATAGACTTGGAGGAATTTTTAAATCTGTTGTAAAAATGACTTCGCCCAATAATTAAGTTTTCGTTGCGTACGAAGCACGAACAATGAAAATCTTGTTGAACGAAACCGGCCATCATTTTAAAAAATAAATAATTATGGCAACTCCAATTAAACCTACGCCAATTCTTACAGGGGCTGATTTGCGCCGATTTGCAAAGGCAATGGAAATTTCTACGGAAAAAAGAAGAAGAACAGCGTAAGGCATACGAATAGTTTAAACGAGCAGCACAGTTTCTTTTATGAGTTCTATTTTGGATTATTTGATTAAGGTTGAAAACGAAATTCCGAACAGCAAAAAAAGAAAGACTTATCCTGCTGTAAAAATCCGTTGTTTTACGAAAGAAACGATTTCAGATATTTGACAACCAAAGACGAGGGCGAAGACACTCGTGCCATGTACTTTGATTTGAAAGCAGTTTAAGCGCAATAAAATGTCCGACCGATAACAATCAGGGTCGCTTTCCTGAAAATAATCGCTTGGGTATGTGTTCGACTCAACATCAATATTCAACCGATCGTGTTGTGTTCCTTGTATGAAAAGGTTCAGCCTTACCTAATGAAAAAAATTGACACCCGATTCCAACTCTTTAATAAATAAGTTTACGGGAATACTGTATCCTGTAGAAAAAAATTAACAATCGAAACAATTGTTAATGAAAAAAACATAACTTTGCCGGCAAAAAGCGAGCGACAGTGCAGTGGACAATGAAGTGAAAAATTGAATGAACATTAAACGAAATATTAATCGTCCGACAAAGACATAAACTAAAAGAAGATATGACACAGAAAAAGGCTTTAGTAATTATAGATATTCAAAACGATATCACAAAGAATTACAAGGAAATAATTGATGACATAAACAAATCCATAGATTGGGCGGTAAAAAATGACATTCATGTTGTTTACATAAGGCATGAAAATTTATCAGCCGGCACGAGGACTTTTAAACCCAATACACGCGGGGCTGAATTGGCTTCGGATTTGAAAATAGTATCAAAGAATGTTTTTACCAAATCCAAAGGAAACGCATTGACCAGTGAAGAATTTGCTGACTTTATCAATAAAAATGAAATAGGTGAGTTCTATCTGGCAGGAGCAGATGCTGTTGCTTGTGTTAAGTCAACCTGTTTCAATTTATGTAAGGCAAATTACAAAGTTAATGTCTTATCAGATTGCATTACAAGTTATGACAAAAAGAAAATTAACGAAATGCTGCAATATTATGAAAGTAAAGGAAGTAAAATAATTAGTGTGAATGACCTGTTAAGAAAATAAAATGATGGATATTTTATTGCATGATGTAACAGATATAGAGCGTTTTTTGAAAATTAATCCCGATGAAATGAAGGTCATTTCTGACAATGGCAGAATAAAACCTTGCATTTGTTGTTATGGCTGTTACAGTCCATTTGTGAAAAATGTTCTCGATAGAAGCGTTTCTTATTTGTTGCCTTATTTAAAAACAAAAAACCGGTGTACCCATTGCGGAATACACTTTGGCGGCGGGATTGGTCAGGGTGCCGGGGAAATGATAAAGGCTACAAAAGTTCTACCATTGTATATAGGACCATTTAATAATCTTCATCGTGCGCTAAAATCGATGGCGAAAAAAATAGAATTACGGGAATCGTTTGATATCATATATTTAAGTCCATATCTTCCACGATTTTTATGGAGATTATTAGCCATATATACTTCTTGGCATCCACTTGCCTATAAAAATGGACTGAAGAAAGACGATATAAGAATGAGAATTTTTGAACAAATTGAAATATGACAACTGAAGAACAAATAAAGAAAATTATTCTCAATCCGGGCGCTGATTTATGCGGAATAGCCAACATAGACAGATTCGCTAATACGCCTGCCGGTTTTCACCCTTCAGATATATACAAAGAGTGTAAATCTGTTATTGTATTTGCCAAAAGACTTCCGAAAGGTCTTGCATACATCAATCCGAGAATTGTTTATAAACATGCCAATGACATGAGTAAAAATGCAGTGGATACAATAACTTACGAATCTGCACTCGCCATAGAACAATTAGGCTGCGTAGCCGTTCCATTACCTTGCGACGGACCTGTTGATTATTGGGAAAAAGAAAACCTCAGAGCAAAAGGAATTTTATCCATGCGTCATGCTGCTGTATTGGCAGGATTGGGAAGTTTAGGTAAAAATACGCTCTTAATCAATAAACGATATGGAAATTTCTTGACATTGGGGGCAATCCTGACTGATTTGGATTTGCAATCAGACCCTTTATCGGAAGAATTATGTAAGGAAAATTGTCGTTTATGTTTGGATAACTGCCCGACCAAGGCGTTGGATGGTAAAACAACCAATCAAAAATTGTGCAGACCTCATACTTATACGACCAATGACAGAGGACTTGAAGTTGTTAATTGCAATACATGCAGAACAATCTGTCCGAGAAAATTTGGAATACAATGAATATTATAATTGCAAAATAGAAAAGTACAACAACATGAAAATAGGCTCGCAGGTATATGTCAGAGGAAGCTTGGAAGCTGTAGAAATGTATTGTAAAGCATTTGGTGCGGAAATAAAACTGCAAATTAAAAACAAAAGCGAAACTGCTTACGAACACTGCGAACTGTGGGTAAATGGGCAACTGTTTATGGCTGTAAGCGAAGCTCCCGAAAATTGTAATGTCAGTAAAAAAAGTGGGTGGCAGACAATGGCGTTTAATGTTTACGAGATAGGCGACGAGGAAGCCGTGTTCAACGCCTACAAAATTCTTAGCGAGGGCGGTACGGTAATAGATTCGTTAGGACCTTGCCCTTGGAGCGCTTGCTGTAGCAATTTAATAGATAAGTTTGGCGTGTTTTGGTGGATAAGTATTTAATTTTAATAATTTTAATAATGAAAATTTTGTTAATTAGCATAGTAATATCGCTAATGGTAGTGTTAAACCCGGTAAATGCAAAAGATTTTAAAGTAGGTTTGACTGTTACACCTTTAGGAGAAAACGACGTAGTTAGATTTACATCAGTAGAGGGTGGCGGAAGTTATTCCGGTGACGGATTTTACATCGTTGGAATAACATGCCAAATCCCCATGACTTCTCGACTGGATTTTGAAACCGGATTTGAATATTCTAAACAAACGATATTAGTCACGCCTGAATTTTTTCCCGGTGAGGATAGAACTCCGTCTAAATCAAAATTCAGTCTTGCAAGTATTCCTGTAACATTGAAAATAAATTTTTTGAAATATCTTTTTGTTAATGGTGGATTTTTGTTGAATTTTGACACAAGTTCTTCGAGTCCTATAGATAATCAGACCGGATTAGGAGCCATTTTGGGTTTTGGGATAAAGTATGATTTCAAATTTGGTGGAACTATCTTTGCGAATCCCTATATGAAATGTTACTCATTCGTGCCTTTTTCTCCGGAGCGTTATCAGCAAAGACTTTTTGATTCAGGTTTAAGAATTGGATTTGTGTATAATTTCTCAATAAAATAATGGACACATTTTATATTGTGCTATTAAGGGGAATTAATGTCGGCGGAAAATTAATGAGGGGTCAATTTGTTTATTTTTAAAATTTACCGTACCTTTGCACTCGAAAATCAGGTCCCGTAGTTTAGTGAATAGAACGACAGATTCCGGTTCTGTAGGTCACAGGTTTGAGTCCTGTCGGGATCACTCCCATCAAAATAGAGTGTTGTGTTTACTCGAATTTGACACGTTGTCTTTACGCCAAACGCTTCGCTCCATTCGGAACGACGGAAAGAATAAAAATCGGAATTTACGCTTTTTTTAGTTGCTCTTCCAATTTGATTAATTCGTCGCGGTATTGCGCAGCGTCCAAAAATTCAAGTTTCTTTGCAGCTTCCAGCATGGCTTTTTTTGTTTTGGCAATGAGTTTTTCCAAGTCTTTTTTAGTCATATATTGAATGACCGGATCGGCGGCAATGTTCATTTTTTCCTTTTCGACGTAAGCGCTCGATTCGATTTTAATTTCCGTTTTTACTAAGGTGGATTGTGTGTTTTTAATGATTTGTTGTGGCGTGATTCCGTGCTGCGCGTTGTAAAGCAATTGTTTTTCTCTTCTTCGATTGGTTTCGTCGATGGTTTTTTGCATACTTTCGGTTATCTTGTCTGCGTAAAAAATCACTTTCCCGTTGATATTCCGTGCAGCGCGACCGGCTGTCTGAGTCAATGAACGGTGCGATCGCAAAAAGCCTTCTTTATCGGCGTCTAAGATAGCAACCAAAGATACTTCGGGCAAATCTAATCCTTCTCGTAAAAGGTTGACGCCGATTAAGACGTCAAAATATCCCTTACGCAGTTTTTCCATAATCTCGATACGCTCCAGCGTATCGACATCCGAATGAATATAAGCGGTTTTAATATCCATTCTTATAAAATAAGCATTCAGTTCTTCCGCCATTCGTTTGGTTAAGGTGGTAACCAATGTGCGTTCTCCTTTTTCTGTACGCAGTCGAATTTCCTCCATAAGATCGTCGATTTGATTCAAGCTCGGACGTACTTCTACCGGCGGGTCCAACAATCCGGTGGGCCGCACCACTTGTTCCGTAACTATGCCTTCGCACATTTGTAATTCAAAATCGGCAGGCGTAGCGCTGATGAATATTTTTTGCGGTGTAAGTGTTTCAAATTCATCATAAGTCAGCGGGCGGTTATCCATTGCTGCCGGCAAGCGAAATCCGTATTCGACCAGATTAATTTTGCGCGAGCGGTCGCCGCCATACATCCCGCGAATTTGCGGAACAGTGGCATGGCTTTCATCGATAACGGTTAAAAAGCCTTTCGGGAAATAATCAATCAAACAAAAGGGACGGCTCCCCGGCGGGCGTCCGTCGAAATAACGTGAGTAGTTTTCAATTCCCGAGCAGTAGCCCAATTCGCGAATCATCTCCAAGTCGTAAGACACTCGTTCATATAATCTTTTGGCTTCCTGAACCTGTCCGGCGTTGTTATAAAACCGTACCCGTTCGCCTAAATCCATATCAATTTGCCCGATTGCTTGATTGATTCGCTCGCGGGTAGTTACAAAAATATTGGCAGGAAAAATCCGGTATTGGTCGAACTGTTCAATGAATCCGCCGGTCAAAGGATCAAAGGTATATATTTCTTCTATTTCGTCACCCCAGAACAGAATTCGAAGCGCGAAATCTGCATAAGCAGGAAACACATCGACCGTATCGCCCTGAACCCTAAAAGTTCCCCTTGAAAATTCGACCTGATTACGCGAATAAAGACTATCAACTAATCTGCGCAGAAAAAGATTACGTGAAAGCGGTTCATCTTTCTTAATCGTAATAACATTTTCCCTGAAATCGTCCGGATTCCCGATTCCGTATATGCAAGACACAGACGATACAATAATTACATCATCTCTTCCGGACAGTAAAGCCGAAGTAGCCGCAAGACGGAGTTTTTCAATCTCAGAATTGATATCCAAGTCTTTTTCAATATAAGTATTGGTGGACGGGATATAAGCTTCCGGCTGATAGTAATCGTAATAAGATACGAAATACTCAACAGCATTATGCGGGAAAAAGGCTTTAAATTCACTGTACAATTGAGCTGCCAATGTTTTGTTGTGACTCAGTACCAACACCGGTTTATTCAACTCCTTTATAACATTAGCAATAGTGAATGTCTTCCCCGACCCGGTAACTCCCAAAAGCGTTTGATAAGGCATACCTTGCCTTACGCCTTCCACTAATTCCCGGATTGCTTCCGGTTGATCGCCGGTAGGCAGATAATCGGATATCAGTTCGAAATTCAAGGGAACGAAGGGTTATACTCCGCTGTAAGCCGAAAATCCTCCATCGACCGGAATGATGGCTCCCGTTACAAAACTTGCCGAATCGGAACAAAGGAAATGAACCAGCCCGTTTAATTCCGAAATATCTCCAAATCGTCCCATCGGCGTTTTTGCAAGAATTTTTTTACTCCTTTCCGTATAAGTACCATCGGAATTAATCAATAAATCCTTGTTTTGATCGCCAATAAAGAATCCGGGGGCTATGGCATTTACATGAATTTGATCGCCGAATTTCATTGCCATTTCGGTAGCCAACCACTTGGTAAAAATGTTAACTCCGGTTTTAGCAACCGAATATCCGGGAACGCGAGTAAGAGCTGAATAAGTAGCCATCGACGAAATGTTGATGATGCTTCCTTTCTTTTGTTGCGACATGATTTTCCCGAACGCCAAACAAGGAAGAATCGTACCTTCTTGATTTAGTTTAACCACTTTTTCCCAATCCTCAATTTTTATATCGAAAACCGTTTGTTCGGGAGTTAAAGTAGCTCCCGGAACGTTTCCTCCGGCACAATTGATGAGAACATCGATTCGATTCCATTTTTCAATGATTTTCTTGGCTACCGTCTCTAAATTATCTAAGTCTAAGACATTACAACAAAATCCGATGACCATTCCTCCCGCTGCCTTAATTTCATGAACCTGCTTATCAAGATTTTCTTGACGTATATCCAATACTACGATTTTTGCTCCGGATTGCGACAAACTTTTGGAGATGCTTCCACCTAATACTCCCCCCGCACCGGTAACTGCGATAACTTTTTCCTTAATGCTGAAAAAATTTTCCATATATATTTTTTAAATTTCAAACCAATCTGTTTTATTTTATTATAAGTAATTGTCTTTATTAATTTAATTTAGAACATATTATCGTTTATACTCCGAACGAGATTCCCATACGTTTTCCCTGTACGATTAAATCGTGTTCTGAGGTAACCAATTTTAATTTTCCTGCCACTTTATCCAATGGAAACGAAGTGATCCGGTCGTCAATAACAGAGACCATTTGCCCGAATTGACCTTTTGCAATCAATTCGGTTGCATATCCTCCCAAGCGAGTAGCTAAGTTGCGGTCAAAAGCGGAAGGACTTCCCCCGCGTTGTACGTAACCCAGAATCGTTTCACGGGTTTCTATGCCGGTGCCTTCTTCGATAAGCTTAGATAGTCGGGAAGCAGGTCCCGCGTTCTTGCTTCCTCCGCTCAGTTCCAGTCCTTCTCCCACTGCTACAATCGAATAGGGTTTGCCTTTTTTTGCTCGGTTCAGAATTGCTTTGATCACTTTGTCAACATCGCATCCTAATTCCGGGAGGAGGATAACATCGGCTCCGCCTGCCATTCCGGCATAGAGGGTGATCCATCCTGCTTTGTGACCCATTAATTCGATTACCATTACCCTTTTGTGGGAAGAAGCGGTTGAATGCAAGCGGTCAATTGCCTCTGTTGCAATATTAACTGCTGATTGGAATCCGAATGTGACATCGGTTCCATAGACGTCATTGTCTATGGTTTTTGGTATGCCTATCACATTCAATCCTAACTGCGATACTTTATTAGCTGTTTTTTGCGTGCCGTTTCCACCGATGCAAACCAAACATTCCAGACCTAATTGTTTGTAATTTTCGGCAATGATTTGCGGTTTGGTATCGTCGTTTCCGTTAGGCGATTTTTTGAAAGGTTTTTCGCGAGAGGTACCAAGAATTGTGCCTCCTAAATTTAATAATCCCGATAACGCTTTGTCATCTAAATTTATAAATTCTTTGGTAAGTAATCCTTGAAAACCATCGCAAATTCCTATGACGTCCATCCCGTAATGGGTTACGGCTGTCTTCCCCACCCCTCGAATGGTGGCGTTAATTCCCGGGCAATCGCCTCCGGAAGATAAAATACCGATTTTCATCTGTACATAATTTGTTTTTAAAGGTCAGCCTGAATCCGCAACAAGTTGGTGCACTTTGGTGAATCATTTTCAAGCGGATATCATTTATCAAAATTTTCGTCAATTACTTCGATTTTTTTCACGATCAAATTCAACTCTTCTTTCAAACTGCTGATTTTACGAGTCATTTCTTTCATCAATCCACCTCCGCCTTTGGAAGAAACCGATAAGAAACCAATATTATTTTCGTAAGTTTGTATATCGCTTTTAAGTCGTTCGTAGGTGCGCATCAATTTATCTCGTTCATTAAGCAATCTGTTTCTCGATTTTTCGTCGCCTCGCGCCATATCACTCAAACCGGACTTAAATGTCTGTAAACGACGTTCGGATTCGTCTAATTTTAATCGATCAAAATGTTTATCGACTGCTTTACGGTATTCTTTGTGAATCCTGTCTTTTTCGCGGAATGGAACAAAGCCGGTTCTATTCCATTCGGTTATTTGTTCACGTATGATAGCTACCGCTTCTGCTGCCGGGAGATTGAGGTCTATTGAATTGATCTTTTCAATGATTTCTTTTTTCTTTTTCAGATTATCAACTTCTTCGGTTTTTTGCGAAGAAAAGTTGAGAAGTTTTTGTTCGAAGAAATAATCGCAGGCACCGATAAAGCGTTTCCACACGACATCGGAATGTTTGCGTGAAACGGGTCCGATGGATTTCCATTCCTTTTGTAAAGCAATCAATTGATCGGTCGTTTCTTTCCAATTCTTACTCTCTTTCAAAGCTTCCGCTTTTTCACAAAGTGCTTTTTTCTTTTCAAGATTGACATCCATTGTCTCTTTGATATTCTTATAGAACTCGCTTTTGTTCCGGAAGAAAATGTCACATGCCGCTCTGAATCGCTCAAAAACTTTTACGTTACTTTTCTTGGGCGCAAAACCGATGGTTTTCCATTTTTCCTGAAAGTCAAGCACTTTTTTGTGTTGTTCATCCCAATCTTTGAAAGTTGTTAATTTTGAATAATCAATCGCTTCGACCTCTTCACAGAGTGTTGTTTTTTCTTCCAGGTTGCGTTGTTCAAGTAAACGCAACGATTCGAAATGCTCTTGATGTCTTTTATTTATAACCGAAGATGCTTTTTTGAACCGCGACCAGATGTCTTCCCGTAACTCTTTTGCTACCGGACCGATTTCTCTCCATTCTTGGTGCAATTTTTGCAACTGGTAGAAAGCAGATATTACATCCTTTTCGCTATCTAATTTTTCAACTGATTCGCAAAGCGCTTGCTTCATTTCCAAATTTTTCTTGAAATCATAATCCCGCATTTCGTTATTTATCTTCAGCAAATCATAAAACTTTTCGCTGTAATGCTGGTATTCTTTCCAAAGATCGTTAACTGCCGTTTGCGGAATTTGCTTGATTTCTTTCCATTGCTGCTGCAATCTTCGAAATTCATTATATACTTTGTAAAAATCATCTTTACTTTCGATGAGTTCTTTTAATTTTTCGATAATATGTTTTTTCGATGCTAAGTTGGTTTCTTTCACTTTTTCGGATTGTGCTGCTAAGGAAAATTTCTTGTCCCGAAAAACAGACAATAATTCTTTCAGTTTTTCTTCTGTTTCGTCCGGTTCCGGTTTAAAATCTTCTTTTGCGCCTCCGGCGGCCGTAAACGCTTTTTCAGCTTCTTCTATTTCAAGTTTTTTGATTTTGTAAAAGGCTTGCTTGCAAGATTCAATTTCAGCTTTCAAACTTTCATTGATATCTAAATGAACGATCTCGCTTAATCGTTCAATAATTTTACTTTTATCCCGGTGTTCAATTTCTTTTATTTCCGCCGATTCATCAAATGACTCATTCGCGTTATCATCATCAATTACCGGTTCATCCGGTTCTTCTTCCGCATCCGAAACCTCAATTTCCTGCTTATCAGGAAGTATATTGGCTTCCATTTCGATTTCGTCTAATGATTCTTCACTTGTAACTTTTTCATTACTAATGATATCAATTTCCACCGCTTCAATGGCGGCTTTATTTTCTTCGGAGATACTTTCGTTCGCAATATTTCCCGAGTCACAAAGTTTATTCATAGCAATCAACAAATTTATTACAGATAACAATTATCTACGTTTATAATCTACAAAGCTATGAATAATTTTTGAAAAATATTTACTGTTAGTAAGATTTTTTTTATTTTTTTTAAAATACAGCTGAATATTAATTTGTTCCTGCACTTATCAAACGAAGCAGTTCGTCCACCGCTTCCGCTTCGGGAATATTCTTCTTTATACAGTTTTTCCCTCTGTATAAGCTTATTCGACCCGGTCCGGCGCCTACGTAGCCGTAATCGGCATCCGCCATTTCTCCGAGACCGTTAACAATACATCCCATGACGCCTATTTTTAGTTCTTTTAAATGAGCGGTCGCTTTTTTGATTTTTTTCAGGGCGCTTTGCAAATCAAACAAGGTGCGTCCGCAACTCGGACAGGAAATGTATTCGGTTTTGCTGATGCGGCGACCGGCAGCTTGCAATATACCGAAGCTGCATCTTGTAATCTCAACCGGGGTTAATGTATCACAGAATTTCGAGTCATTTCCGCAATGACAAGTATTACAAAGGAAAATACCGTCTGCCAAGCGGTCGAGGAAAAACGAGCCTGCGTCGGCAGCCGATTTAATTCGGAAAATATCGGGATCATTTTCATTATATTTCAGATGAATAATGATAGGATTAGATACTTTTTCTATCGTTAACTGTCGAATAAACGATTTTTGCTCATAAGTATTATTTGTTTCGGACGATGACAAGATAATGACGGTTTGAGGTTTCCGTTTCAACAGTTCAATCAGGTGCCCGGTTAAATCGGAATATGTCAATCGGATAAATTGCACCGGTAAATCACAGGCAAGCCAATCGTCTTGTTCTTTTACGCTAAAAAGCGGATAATGATTTTCACCCGGCACATAAGCAGAAAAATCATACAATACTTTTTGCGTTGATGGGAATTTCAATGATACGTTTTTTCCGAGATAAAGAAAATCGGGAGTAAAATCCATATCCGTTGCATAGCATTGTGCTTGGGAATAATCGGAAATAACAACCGGTTGCCGTAAACCGCCGATACAATCCACCTGATAATTAATGACCCTTTTAACAGGGGATTCCGGGTCAAGCGCGGGATGACTCGAGACATGATCCAACAACGTTTTTGCCACCGGTATTTCCGCTTCAGGATCTTCACTCAATGAAACGCGAATTGTATCTCCGATCCCTTCCATTAGCAAAGTACCGATACCGACCGCCGATTTAATTCTTCCGTCTTCACCATCTCCGGCTTCCGTAACCCCCAGATGTAAGGGAAAATTCATTCCTTCCCCGTCCATTTGCCGAACCAGCAACCGAACGGTTTTCACCATAATAAAAGTATTGGAAGCTTTGATGGAAATCACAACATTGAAAAAGTTTTCATCGACACAAATTCTGAGAAATTCCATACAGGATTCGACCATCCCTTCGGGTGTATCACCAAAACGACTCATGATTCTGTCGGAAAGTGATCCGTGATTCACTCCGATACGGATAGCGGTCTTGTGTTCGCGGCAGATATTCAAAAAAGGAATCAATCGTCGGCGAATTTTTTCAAGTTCGTTACGGTATTCTTCTTCGGAATATTCTATGGTTTTGAATTTTTTGACCGTATCTACGAAATTGCCGGGATTGATGCGGACTTTTTCCACAATTTTCGCAGCAGCTTCAGCAGCTTTGGGATTGAAATGAATATCAGCAATTAAAGGTGTTTGATATCCGGATGCTCGTAATCCGTCTTTAATGGCTTGCAAATTTTCGGCTTCGCGTACGCCTTGAGCGGTCAAGCGCAGGTATTCACCTCCGGCTTCAATGATACGAATACATTGCCGAATGCTTGCATCGGTATCTAATGTTGATGTATTTGTCATCGACTGTATCCGAATGGGATAGTTACCACCCATCGGAACGTCACCGATCCACACAACCGATGACATTCTTCTTTTATACATTTTAATTAGTCTTGAATTTGTATCTTAGTGATGACAAATCGCGGTTTGCTTGAGCTACTTTTCCTTTCAGCGACTCTTTATAATCGGTTATTTTTCCCCGTATTCTTTCGTCTTTTACCGCTAATATCTGTGCCGCTAAAATGGCTGCGTTTAATGAAGCGTTTATACCTACGGTTGCCACCGGGATACCCGAAGGCATTTGTACGATAGCCAATAATGCGTCGATACCGTCCAGACTTGCATTTACAGGAACGCCAATCACCGGGATTGTGGTCATCGAAGCAATGACTCCCGGCAAATGAGCGGCCATTCCCGCTGCCGCTATAATTACTTCAATTCCTCTGTCTCTTGCGTTTTCCGCAAAATTTCTTACTTGTTCCGGTGTGCGATGCGCCGATAAAGCCTGTATTTCAAAAGGAATTTCAAAAGTGTCGAAAATTTCGACTGCTTTTTCCATTATGGGCAAATCGGAAGTACTGCCCATGATAATGCTTACTAAGGGTGTCATTATTTTCCTATTAATGTTCGGTATGTTTCGACATCCATTAATCCGTCGAATGAATCTTCAGCCACAGCTTTAATTTTGATTATCCAGCCTTGTCCGTAAGGATCGGTATTTACCAATTCCGGCTGATCTTCCAGCAGGAGATTCATTTCCAATACTTCACCGGCTACCGGCATTAACAAATCGGAAACTGTTTTTACTGCTTCGATTGAACCGAATACACTTGATTCGTCAAGCGTTTCTCCAACTGTTGCTACATCGACATAAACAATTTCCCCCAGTTCATTTTGAGCGTAATCAGTGATTCCCACATACGCTTCATTGCCTTCGACGCGAATCCATTCGTGGTCGTTAGTGTACTTTAAGTCTTTCGGAAAATTCATAATTTATAATTTATAATTCATAATTCTGCTCAAATTTCTTTACGTAATCGCGCTACCGGTATATTCAACTGTTCCCTGTATTTGGCAACCGTTCTCCGGGCTACATCATATCCTTTTGTTTTCAGTTCTTTAACCAACAAATCGTCGGTAAAGGGTTTTGATTTATTTTCTTTTTCGATACAGTCTTTCAAAATCGCCTTGATTTCCCGGGTGGAAATTTCTTCGCCTTCTTCATTGAGCATGGCTTCGGAAAAAAAATACTTCAAAGGGTATATGCCGAAATTGGTCTGTACATATTTACTGTTGCTGACCCTCGAAACCGTCGATTTATCGTAACCGCACAATTCCGATACATCTTTCAGTATCATCGGTTTCAGTTTCGATTCTTCACCTTGCAGGAAAAAGTCCCGTTGAATGCGAACAATGGCTTCCATCGTTTTTCTTAAAGTGGTATTTCTTTGCTTAACAGCATCAATGAACCATTTTGCCGTATCCACCTTTTGTTTGACAAACTCAATCGCTTCGCTTTTCCTCGGATTTTGTTTCCCTTTTGCGTTCGAATAACTGTTGAGCATATCGCTGTATTCTCTGCTGACACGCAATGTCGGAATATTCTGTTCCTGCATATTGAAGACCGGCTCGCCGTTAATTGTTTCCACAAAGAAATCGGGCGTTATCTGAGACATTTTGGTTACCATATTACTTTCCCAATCGTTGCCCGGCTTAGGATTCAATAACGTGATCTCCTTGATAATCTCTTTTAATTCCTCTTCGTTTATATTCAAACTCCGCAAAATTTTATCGTATTGCTTTTTTGAAAAAGCTTCGAAATATTGCTCCAAAATCCGAATGGCATAAGTTCTAAGCTGTGATCGCTCTTTCCTTTTCAATTGAATTAAAAGACATTCCTGTAAATTGCAGGCGCCGACTCCCGGCGGGTCCATCTCGTGAATGATATGCAGAATTTCGTGGATGGTTGAAACGGAAATTTCTCTTCCGTATTGAAACAATAAATCGTCTGCAATTACTTCGGGGTCTCGACGGATATATCCGGTTTCATCGACATTCCCAATCAAATATTCTCCGATTCTCATTTTGTCTTCGGACAAATCTTTAAGGTGCAGTTGATTTAACAGGAAATCATGAAACGATTCGGAATCGGAAAAAGGAATGTCTTCTTTGGCGTTTTTTTCGGAATAGTAGCTTTGTTGCAATTTATAATCGGGAATATCGTCTTCCGTACGATAATCACCCAAAATCATATCTTCTTGAGTGAAATCGTCGTCCTGTCCAAGTTCCGAAAAACTATCCTCTTCTTGACTTTCAGGTGAAGCTTCCGCAGATTCTTCCAATGCCGGATTCTCTTCCAATTCACGATTAATTCTGTCTTCAATTTCGAGTCCGGTAAGTTCCAGCAATTTAATTTGCTGAATCTGCAATGGAGAAAGTTTTTGTTGTTGTTTTTGTGTGAGCTCTTGCTTAATCATCCCAATAGTTCCTTTCGAATCGGGTACAAATATACAACATTGAAAGCAGCAACACAAATTTTGGAATGTTTTTGTTTTAATGATAAATAGGGGACTTCTAATAGTGATTAAAGCAATTATGAGAGAATAGGGAAAGATGAGGCAAAACGATTGGTCTTTTATTCGATGCAAACCTGTAAATATTTTGTATTTTTGTGATCATTTTATTATAATTTTTGAAACAATGAACAGGTTTATTTTACAGCTTTTAGTTTTAATTTTCGGAACATCTTATTGTTTCGGATATACGGGGCAGACCGGTGTCGTTGCTCGAGCAGATTCTGCAGTCGATAACGAAAAATACGGCGTAGTGACAATTTCGGTAGCCGATGCAAGGTTGGGAACAGATTTTAATACGGAAATGGGGACTCAACTCCTGCTGGGTATGCCTGTGAAAATTCTGCAACATCAAAACTGGTGGCAAATTGAAACTCCCGAAGGCTATGTTTCCTGGATCGAGCCGAGAGCTTTTGTGAGAATGAACAAAGAAGAGTTCAACCGGTGGACAAATGTCAAGAAAGTGATTTTTACCGACGATTACGGTTTTGCCTACGAGACGCCCAACATACGTAAACAACGCGTCTCCGATTTGGTTTTCGGAAATCTCCTGAAATTGGAAGGTAAAAAAGGAAAGTTTTACCGGGTTTCCTATCCCGACGGACGCAAGGCGTATGTTTTGAAAAAACAGGCTGCTTTGTTTGACCAATGGTTGCCTTCTTGCCGGTTGACCGAAGAAACCATCGTTCAAACTGCTCTTCAATTGAAGGGGATTCCATACCAGTGGGGTGGAACTTCCGAGAAAGGGATGGATTGCAGCGGGTTTGTTAAAACCGTTTTTCTGAAAAACGGAGTCATTTTATTGCGCGATGCCTCACAACAAGCTCTAACCGGGATACCGATAGATATCAGCGAAGGATACGATAATCTCCGTCCCGGCGATTTGATGTTTTTCGGGAAAAAAGCGACAAGCGAGTCGGGCGAGAAAATTCGCCATGTTGCTATATATATAGGAAACAAAGAATTTATCCATGCGTCCGGTTATATAAGAATCAGCAGTTTGGACCCCGATCGTCCGAATTATGATCCGCTAAATACCCGCGAGTTTGTTCGTGCCTCGCGGATAATTGGCGCACCGGGAAATAAAGGAATTTGGAAAATAAAAGATAATCCTTTGTATAAGGAGCAGAATGACTGAATAATTGAATGATTGAATGATTGAATAAGTGAGTGTGATATAACAAAAAATATTATGAAAAGACGTAATTTTCTAAAAACAGCAGCTATTACCGCATTAACAATCCCTTTGCCGTTAAGTCTATCGGCTAAGGAAAGGCAGGTCGGCAAATCTCCGACAGGGAACAAGACGATGAAATTAACTTTTCGTCCCTACGATTTACAACTGAGGCATGTTTTCACGATTTCCAATTTTTCACGTACAACAACTCCGGTTGTTTTAACCGAAATCGTTTACGACGGAATTACGGGTTACGGCGAAGCCTCGCTTCCGCCTTATCTGGGAGAAACGCAATCCTCGGTTCAGGATTTTCTTAAGAAAGTCAATCTGGAGCAATTTGCAAGTCCTTTTGAATTGGAAGATATTCTCGGTTATATCGACAAAATTGCCGAAAATAATACTGCCGCCAAGGCTTCGGTCGATATTGCCCTGCACGATTTGGTCGGGAAAATCATGGGACAACCCTGGCACAAAATCTGGGGATTGGATCAATCGAAAGCGCCTTCGACCACTTTTACCATCGGCATAGACACGCCCGAAGTCGTTCGACAGAAGACGCTGGAAGCTGCTCCTTTATATAATATCTTGAAAGTAAAGTTAGGCAGAGAAGGCGACAAAGAAATGATTGAAACCATACGGTCGGTAACCGATAAGCCGATTGCCGTAGATGCCAACCAAGGCTGGATAGACAGGCAGTATGCTTTGGATATGATTTACATGCTGAAAGAAAAAGGAATCGTAATGGTCGAACAGCCCTTGCCCAAGCATAATCTTGAAGATGCCGCCTGGCTCACCGAACGCAGTCCGCTTCCTGTTTTTGCCGATGAATCGTGTCAACGCCTGACGGATGTTCTCCCCTTAAAAGGCGTTTTCTCAGGCATTAATATTAAGTTGATGAAATGCACCGGTATGCGCGAAGCATGGAAAATGCTGACTGTTGCCCGCGCTGCCAACATGAAAGTGATGATAGGTTGTATGACGGAAACGTCTTGTGCCGTTTCGGCGGCTTCTCAATTATCACCTGCGGTCGATTGGGCGGACTTAGATGGAAATTTACTGATAAGTAATGATCTATTTAAAGGAACAATGGTAGTAAACGGTAAACTCGTTTTGTCGGATTCGGCAGGCGTTGGAATTGAAAAAGCGGTATGAAACATTTTTTATATTTATCGATAGCTTTACTGCTTTTTTCCTGTTCGCAAAAACAAGCGAAAATCACCGGGAAACAAATCGATACCGAAGAAGCAGCCGGTAATTTCACAAAAGCAACTCATTTGATTGATTTATACCTTGCCGAAAATTATTTGTCCGCCGACTCGGTTTATGAATTGAATGCAAGGAAAGACCTGATGCACAGGATTCGTTTAGATTTCGGGAAAGATAAATCGGCGGTGGAAGAATACATTCGTCAGTATTATCCCGATGTCGATGACAAAATGCTGACCGGATGGGAAAAGTCCAACATGTTGGAATATAAAATAATCGATGGTAAAAAATGGTATTACAACCGAGCAGCTTCCAATTTGTTTCGTTTAGATAAAGAAGCGAAAGCACGCAAGGCGGAAATTGATCAATCGGAAAGAGACGAAAAAGCCGTTCTAAAAGCGCATTTACCGGAAGTGGTTAATACTCTTAAAATTTCCGGAAAAACCCAAGCGCCTCCGATTAAAATGCGGGTGAAATTTGAAGTGATCTTACAACCCAATACCGTTCCCGACGGAGAAACAGTCAGATGTTGGTTGCCTTATCCTCGTGAAGATCAACGCCGTCAATCGAATGTAAAGCTATTATCGGTCAGCGATAGTAATTACATTATTTCTCCCGCACAATATGCTCACGGGTCGATTTATATGGAAGAAACAGCCAAGAAGGATGATTCGCTGAAGTTTGCGATCGAATTTTCCTGTCAATCAGCACCCGAATGGTTCAACCTTCAAGGGAAAACGATTCAACCATACGATACCCGGAGCGAATTATACAAAACTTACACAGCCGAACGTCCACCGCATATTGTGTTCACCGATTCGATAAAAGCGATATCCGAACGAATTACAGGCAAGGAAACCAATCCCTACCTGAAATTAAAAAAAATATATGAATGGATAAACGCCAACTTTCCCTGGGCGGGAGCAAGAGAATATTCGACTCTCAAAAATATTCCGCAATATGTATTGGAAAACAGGCATGGCGATTGCGGGCAAGTTACCTTGCTATTTATGACTTTGGCGCGTTATAACGGGATTCCCACGCGATGGCAAAGCGGTTTCATGATGCAACCCGGCAATTTAGATATGCACGACTGGAATGAATTTTATCTGGAAGGCATCGGCTGGATACCTATGGATCAATCATTCGGAATCAATACCTTTGCTGATGATGATGAAATAAAATACTTCTATACAAACGGAATAGATGCCTATCGCTGGATTGTGAACAGCGATTTCTCGCAACCGCTCTTTCCGAATAAAATCTTCTTGCGTAGCGATAACGTGGATTTCCAACGAGGTGAACTCGAATGGCGAGGCGGAAATATTTACTACGATCAATGGAAATGGAACCTTGAAGTAAGGTATGAAGCTCACTGAAAATAACTATTAAAATAAAAGTTAAATATTTAAGATTGATTAAAAAAAATTAAATATTTTTTTGCAAAGCTATTAAATATTTATAAATTTGCTGTGACTTTTTGGTATCGGTAAACGAATATTAACATAATCTGCGCCGATATCTCAAATCATGTATAATTATATTTTTCGGTTTTTATCTTAAATAAACAATTAATGAATAAACTAACAAAACTGATTCGTGTTGGACTTGTTCTGGGATTACTGCTGGCGAGTGTGTCAATGACATTTGCCCAAACCCAAACAGTAAATGGGAGAGTGTTTGACGAGTCCGGTCAACCTGTTATCGGAGCAACAGTAGTGATTAAGGGAACCTCCATGGGAACGGTTTCCGATGCTAATGGTAATTTTTCGGTAACCGCCTCTCCTAAAGATGTAATTACTATCTCATACCTAGGCTTTTCGACAGAAGAAATAGCAGTAGGGAATAAAACGTCATTTGATGTAACACTAAAAGATGTTGTCACACAAATGAAAGATGTGGTGGTCGTTGGTTACGGAACACAAAGGAAAGCCAATCTTACAGGCGCCGTTTCAACGGTAGATGTGGATAAATCTTTAGTAGCAAAACCGTTTACCGATATTGCAAAAGGCTTGCAAGGCGTTGTTCCCGGTTTACAGATTACTTATGGAAATGGTGATATCTCTACAACACCTTCCATACAAATACGCGGATTAAATTCCGTCAATGGCAGCAGTACTCCGCTTATTTTGGTTGACGGAGTAGTAGTTTCCGATATAACTTTGGTAAATCCCAATGATATAGCCGGCATTAGCGTTTTGAAAGATGCCGCATCGACATCCATTTTCGGAGCGCGTGCTGCAGCCGGCGTAATTATGATTACCACCAAATCGGGAGGTAGAAACACAAAATTTTCGGTAAATTATTCCAACAACTTTTCTTGGAGTAATCGCACCGTATTGCCGCAATTTCCCGATCCGGTTCAGGAAATACAGACTGAAGTTCTTGCACTTCAAAGAACGGGAGGAACTTATGATATGTTCGGTGCCAAAGCTGATGCGTTGATAGATGGTATTAATAATTGGAAAGCAAAATATGCCGGTAAAGAAAGCGGTAATAATATGGTAATGGGGCAAGATTTTGAAATAATAAACGGTTCCGCCAATTTTTATCGCGTATGGGACCCCTTGAAAATAATGTATCAAACCATGCCCGCACAGAATCATAATATCAACTTTTCGGGAGGTACCGATAAACTGTCCTATTATATGTCCGGCTCTTACAGCTACAATGAAGGTATTATGAAAGTTAATCCGAATAAGCTCAACAAATGGAATATGATGGTAGGTATTACTGCCGATATGACCAACTGGTTGACAATGGAAGCAAAAATATCCGATCGTCAATTCAATTATGATTATCCGTATGTATATCAGGACTATGCTTTTTATATGTGGCGATGGGGCGCAAATCAGCCTTACGGAACCTATACCGACCCTTCAACCGGACAATCCTATTATTTTCGTAATCCAAACGGTTTGATGGCAGGAGCCAATACTAATACTTACCGTTCAAATACGCCGAATATCAATCTTGCGGCTACACTGAAATTTTCCCCCCGACTGAATTTACGTTCGGAATTCAGTTATATGTACACAGGAGGTTTACGTCATGAAACAGGAGGTCTCTTCTCGGTATGGGATCAATGGTCAACCAATCTTCCTTTAACTTCGCCGCAAGGTGCAAGTTACGATGAAACAGACTTTACAAGTTCATTCACCACTCAAATAACGTCAAATACTTATTTGACCTATAATCAAAAATTCGGGATACACAATTTGAAAGTAATGGCAGGTCTGAACGCCGAAAAAGGTGAATTTCAACAAACCTATGCCAAAGGATTCGGACTTATGGATCCATCCAAAGGCGAAGTAGCATTATTGTCGAACAGCCAGCCTCCGGTAATCTTCACTACGAGTACTGCCCCTCTGTATCAGTACGGTCCATATCACACGTGGTGGTCGGTAGCCGGTTATTTCGGACGAATCAACTACGACTATAACAATAAATATTTGTTAGAGGTAAACGGTCGTTACGATGGCTCTTCCAACTTTCCCACAAGCGGTCGCTGGGCATTTTTCCCTTCGGTGTCGGCAGGATGGAGAATTACGGAAGAATCGTTTATGAAAAATACAAAGCCGGCAATCAGCGACTGGAAAATTCGCGCTTCGTATGGTACCATAGGTAATCAGGACGTAGGGGCTAATCTTTTTGTGCCGGTTATGACCACTGCGCAAACCAATTGGATTACGGGAAGTGCAAGGACCACCTATACAGGCATGCCGCAGGTAGTTCCATCGTCGTTAACATGGGAACGAATCAACACCTTGGATATCGGAACCGACCTGCGGTTGTTGGATAATAATTTGGGATTGACCTTCGATTGGTACCAACGCGACAATGTAGGAATGGTAGCTCCTTCCGCAACACTTCCGTCGGTATTTGGCGCCAATGTTGCAAAAACAAATATGGGAAATATGAGAACAAACGGTTGGGAACTGGGATTGGATTATCACCATGGATTCAGCAACGGATTGCAACTTTATGGCAATGTAGCATTAAGCAATTATGTTGCAAAAATCACCAAGTGGACGGGTAACGATGCGAACTCATTGAATACAGCCATGTTTTATACCGGAGAAACAGTAGGTGAAATCTGGGGTTTCAAGACAGTGGGCTATTTTAAGGACGCTCAAGACGTAGCAAACTCACCGAGTCAGTCGGCATTACAGGCAAGCGGTTTTCAATTCAGTCCGGGCGACATTAAATATGCCGATTTGAACAACGACGGGAAAATTGACGGAGGCAGTATGACGCTGGATGATCATGGCGACTTGATGAAAATCGGAAATACAACCCCGAAATATCAGTACAGTTTCCGTTTAGGCGCCGGTTGGAAGGGTTTTGATGCAGACGTATTTTTTCAAGGAGTAGGCAAACGTGATATGTGGGCTACCGGAAACTTAGCAATACCGCAATGGAGCGGCAATGGTATTTTCTTGGATAACCAATTAGACTACTGGACACCGACAAACACCAATGCGAAATGGCCCAATCCATTCATGGGAAGCAGTGTTTCTAATATTCCCGGTCAGAATTATTGGGTAGGGCAATCAATGGTTACCAATTACCAACCGTCGGGAAATAATTTTTATCCTCAGACAAAATATTTGTTAAGTTTGGCTTATTTGCGACTAAAAACATTTACAATAGGATACTCGCTGCCGGCTCTGCTTACGCAAAAAGTTGGGATAGATAAATTGCGTATTTATGTGGAAGGTGCAAACTTGCTCACATTCAGCTCAAATCAGATACCCGTCGATCCTGAAATAACAACGGGCTCTTCAACGAATAACTGGTATGGCGCTACGGTACCGTTTAACAAGACCTATTCTTTCGGGCTACAATTAACATTTTAATCAATTAGGAGGATATATATTATGATAAAAATAAATAAAATTGGTATTGTATTATTTTTCTTGCCATTATTAGCGGCATGCGATACATGGTTGGATAAGCAGCCTTTAACACAATTCACAGACGATAATTACTGGACAAATGAAACGAATGTTAAGGTATTCTGTAACGGGTTTTATTCTCTTTTCAATGGTTTTGGAACGGGAGCGACTCCGACAATTAATTCAAATCTCGGAACCGGAGTCGAATCGGATTTTTATTTTGATACATTTTCCGATGATCAACTCAACCAGAACATCGATTTTTTTGCTACGGCAGCTGCAGCATCAGCTACTACGTACAGCACTCCCTATAACTACATCCGATTGAGTAATCTGTTGCTTACCAGAATAGATGGTATTTCTTCCATGACTGAAGTACAAAAAAATCATTATCGTGGGATTGCCTACTTTTTCCGTGCAATGGAATATTTTGAACTGGTGCGTCATTATGGCGATGTACCTTATTCCGGCAAGTATTTTGATCAAACGGCAGACGTCTCTACTATATGGGGACCGCGCGTACCGCGCGATCAGGTGATGGACAGTGTATTAAGCGATATAAACAATGCGGTTGCCAATCTTTATCCTAAAAGCGCTACAGATGCCAATACGGTTAATCAAGATATAGCCAATGCATTAAAATCGAGACTCTGTCTTTATGAAGGCACTTATGCCAAATATCAGGGGAACAACAGCGCAAGGGCTGTGAAGTATTTGACGGAATGTAAAACCGCATCCGAAGCGGTGATGAATAGCGGTAACTATCAGTTGAATCCCGATTACAGAACAATCTATAGTTCTATGGATTTAACCGGTAATAAAGAAGCGCTGCTCTATCGCCTTTATTTGGACGGAGTTGTTACTCATTCGGTAGTCGGATATTGCAACAGCAGTACAACCATATACGGATTGACAAGAGATGCCGTAGAATCTTTCTTATGCACAGATGGGTTACCCATAGGTCTGTCTCCTGTTTATCAGGGAGATGATTGCGATCCCGCTACACTTTCGATTACAGAAACCACATTACAAAACAGGGACAAAAGATTATCGGAAACGATTGACGGCACATTGTGTTACTCGGGTCAACCAAACAATAAAGGCTATACGTCAACCACGGGGTATTTAATCACGCGCTTCAACAATGCCTCATTGTCAACAACGCAACTTTTAGCTCCTTACAACCCGACAGACGCCCCTGTTTTTTGGTTACCGGAAGTATTGCTCAATGAAGCGGAAGCGCTTACCGAATTAGGCAGTTTCACGCAGGCAGATGCAGATAAGACCATTAATTTATTGCGTGCCAGAGCCGATGTAGCTCCACTGCAAGTGAACAATGTGCCAAATGATCCCAAGAGAGATTCGGATGTGTCGTCATTATTGTGGGAAGTGCGTCGTGAACGCCGCGCCGAATTGATGCTGACAAGTTTCCGCTATTGGGATTTACGCCGTTGGGCTAAGTTGTCGTATTTAAATCCGGCTGTGAAACCCAATATCTTTGTAGGTGCAAAAGCTCCTGCGGGAACGTTCGTTGATGCACATGGGCAACCGGTTGGAGGAGGACAGGATGCTTCCGGATATATCCTGCCATACTCGGCATCAACACAACAACTGAGAAATGTTGTACTTCCAAAGAATTATTTGGATTTCATTCCGGTAGGTCAAGTGCAACTTTATGCAAATCAAGGAATAACTTTCCCGCAAAATCCGGGGTGGTAATGTTCTTCTTTTAGAAATCCTCACAGCGGTTTTATACTTGCGGGGATTTTACTTACATCAAAAAGCTGTTTGATTTTTATTGAACAGCTTTTTTTATTTCCCCAACGAACTCAAGGTAATAAGTTACTCCTTATTTTACGTACAATATTATTAAGCGCATCACAAAGGTATAAAAAAAGAAGAAGAATTTACGGAACACATTGAAGAATTTACGGAACAAAAAGCCGAAAAACCGCTTTACCTTTGTCGCAGTAATAAACAATAAAAATTTG
>Ga0123354_10002722_pt1 | contig 23701 bp, 12 predicted proteins | sample TergutLab28metaG_2_FD_97872 | JGI IMG/M metagenome (GOLD analysis project Ga0123354, IMG submission 97872) | Labiotermes labralis P4 segment gut microbial communities from Petit-Saut dam, French Guiana - Lab288 P4 | ecosystem: Host-associated > Arthropoda: Insects > Digestive system > Gut ... | reverse complement strand
GCACACACACACACACATACCACACACACACACATCACACACACCACACCACACACACACACTACACCACACACACACACACACACCCACACACACTCGCCACTCTGACTATAAGTTTTATTATCAACGCATATGTCACACTTATTATATATATATATATATATATATGTGTGTGTATATATATTTATTTTTTTATTTACCTATTTTCGAGAGAATTCAAAGCCCCCCTCAACCGACCTACATAGTGTTCCTTATATATTTACAAAATTTTTCAATGTGCAAATTCCGTATCGTTTAAATCCAATAAAAACTGTCTGATTTTTGACATTCAGAGGGCCGTGCATTGTGATATAAGAACAAGATGCACCAATTTCTCAAATTTATTTTTGGAATAGAACTCTACATGTTTGGACAGGTTTTCTGTCCGTCATCAGAAGTCTAGTACTGTATACACAGCAATAGGTGTATGTATTGCTGCTTGTACAGTGCTAGACTCCTGATAATGGACAGAGGAACTGTCCGAAACATGTAGAATTCTATTCCAGAAATAAATTTGAGAAGTTACTGACAGAACCCCCCCCGCCCCCCTCCAAGTCTTTATAAACGATAAAGTAAAGACCTTGGGAGAGCCTTGAAGTCTTGATATAATCTAGATATATGTACCTTGCATTTTGTATATTTTATTATATTTTTCCAACAAATGCGCCACAATATATATATCAACAATATCTGTTTTTGATAATCCCTGAAGATGATGTGTAAACTCCGAACATGTAGCAGTGTTAAAAGAAAGAGTTGTTAACATATATTTTGTATTTCTTGGGCAAAGATAATAAAAAATAATAACACCTTGGGAAAAGTTTCCAAGCTTCACAAGACAGTTTATTGACCACGTCATTAACATCCGAGGAAAAGCGAAGGAAATGAATGCGTTGCCTTCAAGCGGCACTACAGTAGCTGTCGGCGTGCTGTGGGCACAAGAAATTGCGCACTCCAAGAAATGACCTGTTAGGACTGATGACCAAGGTCCGTCTGTATAATTTGTGTGGGTGGAGGTCTGGGGGGGTTACTGAATGACTGTAATGGCATGAGACAGACAGACAAACAAAAACAAATATATCTAAATGTGTTCCTACCTGAGGTCAAAAGCGGGGTAAAGGGCGGCAGACGGCATTGTATGGTACGAAACACAGTCAACATAAAAGGGACAGCTGACAGCCTTGTAGACCCAATAGGTGTTTTCTGTAGAATTCGATCACATTATCACGGAATGTTCAGAATATGGACTCAGGAATAGCAGCAATACCGGTTCTTCTCTTGAGAGATATTTTCGCTTTGTCAGTATTACAAAATTTTAAACAAATAAAGTGTAGGTAAAATTTCCCTGACCTTAATTAATCACGTCATGAACGAACATGGGTTAGTGGAGATATAGATCCACTTATTCTTAACCTCTATTAGTTGGAGGAGAGTGGTTAGCGTCATACAAATGCCACTTTACAGACGGCAAATGAGCACTACAACTGAAAACGAGGATGTGAGGATAAAAGGGAAGCCCTTGTAGTTTCGAAACGGACTGCTATACAAAAGAAGCTTTTCCAACAATAATATCGGAATTTGACTGAAGTTTATTCCAGTAATTTTAAGAAAATGAGATGGAGGCAAAAAACCTCCGAAACGTCAGTGACCATTTAGCAAATTACATTAAATAATGATTATTTTGGTGATTATAATGATGATAACTGATGAAAGGACAAAATGATAAATCTCTGAAGATCACTCTCCAAGGTAGAATGTAGAACAGAAACACAAAGAGGGAATCAAAACAACGCTATTTAATGTACTGGACAGAGAAGAACCTAAAATACACTAAGTAATGAAATCTTCGCTCTTCTGGGACCTTAAGCAGCCTAGATTGGCAGTTGGTTACGACGTTTCGGAACTACCTATCGGTCCCACATTCAAGAGTTAAGCAGCCCAAAACAGCTTCAATCTTCGAAGGCTTGACTGCCGGGTTGTTTCGAAATGTCGTAAACTGTCAATCTACGCTACGTAAAACCTCAGCAGAGCGAAGAGCGAACATTTACTCTGCGGCGGAAGCCCGAAATCTCACAACTGCGTCATGCTGTCCAAATACTGCCAACTGCATCATGCTGTCCAAATACTGCCAACTGCATCATGCTGTCCAAATACTACCAACTGCGTCATGCTGTCCAAATACTGCCAACTGCATCATGCTGTCCAAATACTGCCAACTGCATCATGCTGTCCAAATACTGCCAACTGCATCATGCTGTCCAAATACTGCTAACTGCATCATGCTGTCCAAATACTGCCAACTCTCCGTGATATTTAGAATACGACAAAAAATTCACATGTCGAATGTTACAATTACCGAATGAGAAAATTATTTCCCTCATTTCTGAGCTTTGAGGTAACTTTCCTTACTCTATGTTGATTTCTTCCGGTATTGGTGTGTCTGAATTACGGGAAATCATAAATATGAAATGCCAATGTGCCAAACCAGAAGGCCACAATCCGAAAGCTAACCGCTGCGAGAAACCTCAAACCTCACACTTCTAAGTCATTCATATTTGCGTTAAGCAAAACCAGAAAACAGGATGCAATCGGTTCCTATTCCACCCTTGCACTCATGTAACAGGGCGACACATCGATATTGTGCTGCTACAACGACTCTTACATTATTACCGCCGACCCATAATTCTGCACTTTACATACGAACACGCTCATTCCGTTTCCCATCGGCCAGTAGCATTTTCAAAACGACCACAACCTCCCCTCTCAAAAATCGAACTAACGGGTAAAGGATTTTTTTACTACACAGCTGAAATTTTGTTGCTGTTAGCCTGAGGCAGCAAAGGCGCCACGAAAATGAATACTAAATGTTCCAGAGAAATAACAAGCTCAGAAACACGTTCGAAGCAGGGCCAGACGTTGTATGGAGGACAAATCAGTATGAAGTATGCTCAGAAATGACAAGCAGTGGCTGTTTGTATGAAACGTGATAATCCCTCTGCCTAATTAAGCCTTATGAAGATGTGGAGGTTTAACTCCACGCACTTTCAATCCCGGTGCTAGATGGAAGTGAGTGGGTCACCTTCACGCACAGACCACTTTATCCCCGGAGGAAGGAGCCGATGGTAAGGACTGGATAGGTTTGGCGAGTCTAATAACCGGTCTAGTCTTCCCGGATATCGAACCCTGAGTCCTCGGTCTCCCCACCTGTAACCGACAATCTATGTCCCCTATGGTAGAGAAGATAACGCATTAGTCAGTACAGCTGAGATACGGCAGCGCATGAGGTACATCGACAATGATTTTGTACGCTACAAACTTCTGGAACTACAAGTAAACCTGCAATAACTGAAGAATAAAAAACCAACTAGATGCCACTTTTTATTTTATTGTACTTCTTATAGGCTCAACATGTTTCGGGCACTACTATGACCATCAACAGGAGCTCGCGACTATGATGTTAATTACCACATTGGTCATTTCGTTCTTTGTTTGCTGTATGTTGGAGGTTAGGTGCGATTAGGCTGGAGTAGTGTCCGGGCTGCAGCCCGGACACTACTTCATGTAAGCTGCATGTTTGGACCCTTTCTCAGACAATCATCGGGCATGCCAATATAAAAATCATCTCAAGGAAGATACCAAAATTTCTTTGTGTCTTCTCATGTTATTATGTAGCACACATGTTAGGCGCAATTAAAATAACTGATATCGTGTTCGACGGAGTGAGGGTAGTTTGCAAGTAGGTTTGCCTGCGTCTAACTGCGAATTCACACAGCAGTTTCCGTTAGCATTATGCCCTTTCCATACACTTGACCCTCCAAAGCACAGCTGTTCCTATATAAGCCACATGTTTCAAAATTAGAGGAACTCTACGCTATGCCTGCAGATGGGGTTTAGGTGTTTCACGCAATTCTCAGAACGGTACGTTCATAAATGCGTCATGCGCTGTGGGAATTCAGTTTGGAAAAATATTTTTCATTATTTCTTATTCAATTTATGTATGGTTCCTCTTTCGAATACAAACCATTTATCGTCTTTCGGGAAGATCACAGACTGTGAATGTTTGTTAACAGGACGACAAGGACGTCTGGTCTAAAAAGACATAAGATGGCTAAAAAAAAACGCATAACTAGGTGCTGAGCGATTGCACTGTGCACCAGATGTTATTAATAGGGTGTTCGAAAATTGAATGAAGATTTGGTGGGGGGGGGGGAGTAGCAAACATGGAAGAAGGAGCAATGTATATAACACAAAACTATACAGGAGGGGAGAATTTATTTGACATAAATAAAAGTGGAAGATAATTTTAACAAATAATAAATTGAATAAAAATGTATTTGGACTATTTTAACGTACGAATACTTCTACATTTATTTCCAACTTAATGCACTAAACTAATTATGGAGGTCACTCCTACGTGTTTCGGTCATGTTTCGTTGCCTTCTTCAGGGAGTACACATGACACAGAAGTTAAATTACAATGCTATATACAATCTGTGTGATATGTACTGCCTGAGGGTTTCTAATAATATTTCCTCCTATCTCTGAACTAATCTCATTCACGCTATCAAGTCCAGGGGCGGGCTTTTGTTTAAACGGTAATGAATCTTCAAGAGTTCTCTATAATGCTGGGCATTTCTTAATACATGAAAGACTATTTATTGGCCTTTCAAGCGACTGCTCTAACGGTTTAATTACATTACAGCATTATACAAACAATTTCGTTTCACTAACACAAGTGAAGCCACAAAATAATTTAGGAACTTTTCTAAAATCAGCCATGTTAAGTGTAATATTAAGATGATTCATCCCACTATGTTATCAAAGCAGCATATATATATATATATATATTTTTTTTTTTCAGTACAATCATCCATAACCTGACAGTACAGATTTCTTAGGCAGCTAATTTGAGGTTGCTACAAGCCATTATTATGTTTTGTTTATGTGCTGTAAAGTTGTGTGTCGCTGTGTTCTGAATAATATGTATTGGTGATAAGCGTAGCTAAGTACTGAGAAGTGTAGCTACTTAATAACATATGTAGCTACTCACTGATAAGTGTAGCTCCTTAAAGAAAAGTGTAGTTATTTACTGACAGATGTAGTCATTCACTGATATGGGTAGGTACGTACTGACAGGTGTTGCTACTGACTTGATAAATGTAGCTAATTATTGATAGGTGTAGCTACTTACTGATAAGAACGCCGTCGAAACAGAACTGCAATTTATTGCACAAAAAGTTTCATGTCTCGACCCAAGTCGGCCATCACCAGGCTTTACAGTAAAATATAAAAAAGTCTAATGTATTTATCCTTATTACACTTCAATCCAATGCAGCACACCTCCACCGGATCAAAATCTTCACTATAACTACTGCACAATATGTAAACTGAAGAATAAAATAATGGACAAAGATCACCTCATTGTGTGCCCAAAACTGGACCATACTTCTAAAGAATTACCAAAGCTGTATTGGGATGCCGGAAGATTAATGGAATAAATCCAAAATCTACCATCAGAAGACGACGACGACGAGGACAACAACAACAACAACAACAACAACAACAACAACAACACTTCAATCCTTTAAAACAACCATAAATACATAACTGAAATTATAGCAACCGAAAGGATTTCCATGTTGCATCTTCGTGTCTATGTAGGTATAAATATCAAATTAATTTACACTGCAAAATCAGCTGACTGTAAGGTTTATAAAATCAAATACACAGCAGTAATATAACAGAGCACAGCAACATTATGTAGCCTACCGCTACTAATGAGGCGTAGTAACTAAGTATCAGTGAATCACAGATAAAAATAAGACTGAATTGTTCCTCATAGCATAACAAATTCGTGTCGACAGTAATTTTCAATGGCAAGTCAATTATTCTATAATTTGCAGCTCTATGGTCTCCCGATTACGAGGAATGTTTACACGGAGAGGCGGCCATGTTGGATACTATTAGATTAAACACAGCAATCAAGCTAATTATCCCCCAAACACACGAAGCCACTTTCGCTCATATTTCTACAACAGCAAACAGATTTAACGTGACGACAACAGACTTTGGCACATAGCACGATGCAAATGTCTTCACCACAACAGCTGTCTGGCAAGCTCAGGTCTATCCCTGACTGTCCGATAGCCACGAAATCAGAACTGTACAGACAGTCAACAGATTCGTTATAGCTGAGTACTTGAAGAGCTCAGAGACCCACAAAACGTCAAGGAATTCTGCGCCTTTTATGGAGTCTGAAGTTAATTTCCGTGCTCACAAAAGCCAGCCACTGCACCCTCTCTTGCAACACAAAAGACCGCTTCGCATCGGATCAGTCACAACACTGACTAGGCTAAGGGTAGGACAGCAGAGTAAGGACGGTGTTACGTTCCCGGCCGAGGCAGAGATCTTTCTACACCGAAATGCGTGAAGATTGGTCCTAGGTCTGCAAACACCCTCATACCCTTCCACAGCCATGAATGTTCGGCGCGAAACGAACCACTTACGACAATTTAGTACCGAAGGTAGGGCGGCGTGGAGGTTAAACTCCACATCCTCACAAGCCTTAATCACGTAATTAAGTAATGACATTTGAACCTAAATACACCCTCTATTACACAGGCATTTCAGTAAGTTTCTATTTTCTAGGCCAGCGTAGGGTCTTCTATGCGTATATTCCAACAAAAATTTTATATGCATTTCTCACTTATTCCACTTAACAGTGTATTTGTCACTCTGTGATATTGAACGTGAAACATATAAGAAATAACATAAGGGTTTCTTATATGTAAACCAATTAGCTACCTAAAACAGATTTGCCGAATATACTCGGAGATTAACCCTTTACCTGCTAATGTGGAGAATATGGTGATCTCCGAACAATGCTAGCAGATGGGATTTAACTAGGCGTTTAAAGGGTTAACGACGTCTTGTGCTCAAAACGTCCCTAGCACCAAAATTTGTAATTTGTAAAGGTCACCCCGTGACATTCCTATGCAGGCACAGACAGGAGGAAGAGATATAGCTCTAATACATTCACAAACCGGTACTGATAGTAGGTGGGTGGTCAGCATCACTCTTCGGCCGCTCTACCCCAAGTAAAGACCCGATACCTATCCTACAAAAAGGGCCGGATGATCCACGAGTTCACCCCGGAAGGGCACGGTGGCCCTCTGCTGGGTCTAAATTTGTATGCCTAAGTACATAAACACGTAATGGAAGTTCACGTATGTGAATAGGGACTTTTTTGGAATTTACCTAATATTAAGATTATTTTAACACACTGTGATAAGCAAATAAGCACTGCACACATATTTTCTCCTGTCGAGCACTCTACAATCTGTCAAGCAGTATTTTCGTTAAGAGAAGAAAAGATTCTTAAAGTATTATTTTAATGAACTTCATAATGCAAACGGTTAAGCGCGGGAAAAGTGGAAGTGAAGGTAAAATATCGTGAACTGAACTGTACTAAGATCTCGCCGGAGTTAATCTCCCTTTCTTCACATTCGATTCGAAATATATACAGAGTTGAGCTCCAGACGCCTTAGGATCCATTGTATGTATTGTGCAAATGAAAGCACTGTTCAGTAGATGACGTTATATTGTCCTCTCTCAGGTCTGACCTCCCCTTGAAGCAGTCACCAGCAATACAGTCTCTCGGAGCGCCGCAGACCAATAATTCTACCAAAACAGTACTGTTGTCAGTGAGCTGACTGTTGCACCATACAGCACGGGGCGTCTGACCTCAAGCGGTCTAATGGGAGTTAATGTTACCATCGATCCATTACACACCATCATAGTCCCTGCTCACTGTCATGTATATTCTGATACCAACAGCACTTGTGTTCAATTCCTAATCATGCCATGTATATTATGTGTTTGTAAAACACTTGGATGTTTTCAAATAAGGGGAATTCGGTTTTAATAACGATCTAAGAGACAGATTAGTGTAACGCGGAAAAATTCATATTGCTATTTGAGCGAACGCACTCCTGCTGCTAGCGCCTGTTAAGAAGAGTTCGGTCCGTCTGTCTGTACATATGAAAGGAACTGATAGTGGATAAGTGACTTCAATAAATCTTTTTCTGGCTGGCAATGGCGCCAGGAGAACCAATCTTGTCCTCGTCATCAGCGAAATGATGACCACAACAGTGACGGTTCACTCGCCGTCCAGACGCCTGACGACGCTTGCAGACTGAGCAGATTTTACTGAAATCAGTCGCCATGAAATCCTCAGGCCAAATACATCACTTCATCCACATAACATATTCATACGTGGCAACTACAGGGGGGAAAAACTGACGTCCCTGTAGACTGTCATCCATATTGGACAGTTCGAACGACCACTGTGAAGTTAACTGCGTGAAGCTAACGGTTGCTCAGTCAGTCCAGAAATTCCTCGAATTTTATGAACACTGAAAATTCATCGCCGCGAATCTTAATTCGAATTCTTCACCTTACTGTTCGTGCTACATGACCCGACAATGACATCTCCCTCATGTAATGGCCCTAACAATTTAGAAGTTTCTTATCTGTACAAATGTGCCGTCAAGTAGATGATAAGATATTATGAATACTACTTTATAGGATACGGGAAGTCACGAATTTATTCATCTGTTTTGGAGTAGGGGTCGTTGTTCTTCTGTTGTGAATATTATAATGAACATGTACCTTAAACAAAAAGGATATGAATACGCGTATTAAATACATCTGTTTCTTAATACGGAACATCTTATGGCGAAGTTTAAGAAAGAGTGGACTTATACCTCCAATCCTTGAGGCATATCATTTATTAGATGGGACGGGTGGTTCTATTCCTTGAGAAAGAGCGTCCGGTATTTGGTTTATAGAGAACTTGGTGGGCCTGGAGACTGTGGTGAACAGACAAATTTCCACACCGACGGAAATTACAGCCCGAATCTTTGGCCAACCAGCCCGTAGCGTGATCACTGTATTAACTGGCCTACACGTTTATGTAGTACAAGTACCAACATAAAACCATTATGTAAACGATTTTCTCCACTTCTGTAAAGGCTACAATATTGTAGACCAGTTGTTAGGAACAATTTTCAAAAGTAGGTCAATTACAATTGTGATTCTCCATGCACTGGGTGGATAAGTTATTCTAGGAACAGCGACGTCCACAACAAACGTGAAATTATTTAAAAAGGGAATGTAGCCTTAAGCCGTTCTAACACTAACAGTAAGCTGAAGTCTGCGCTGTATACTGATATTACAATTATTTCTTGAAACTTACTTTCAAAACGGAAATTTTCTTCCTCTACTGTAGTGTCAATTTTCCCATAACTGGTCTATGGAGTAGTCAGCAAATATGTCGATATTAGTACATTCTGTGGGGTCACACCTTGGACGTATGACGAGAAATAGCATTTACTTCCCACCCCCACAAACCCGCAACCCCTGCTGATGAAACAACGTTGAATAAATGTTGCAAATCTAGCTGGGGGAAACTGAAAGTGGTAGCATTTTAACACATATCTTTTATAGGGGATGAAGGGGGTTGAAAAGCTGAAAGGGTACTTACAATCTGTCTACATTCATATCCATCTACATATTTCTCGTTTGTTGTAACAATTTAAAAATACGATTTGTTTTGTTGATACAAAATAATTTAATGTATCCTAGACATGAAGCTATTTTTAGTATGACAATCCGATATCAATACGCTGTATTTAGGTTTTACAGTATTTAGAAATTACTATTATTTCTTTTAACGTGGCGCTGCGGTTCAACGCGGACCATACCCTCCTCACTCTTGAGGTTTCTAGATTACACACAACGACGGCCGACAGTCTCTGGGACTCCTCTAGACGAATAATCAGCTCGTCGCAGACACTTCTACCTGACAACACACAATATTCACAAAAAAAAAAGTCCCTAACCCTAGCGGGATTCGAACCCGCAATCTCAGCAGCAGAGCGGACATAGACCCTAGCCTTAAATCGAGTGGCCACTGGGACCGTCCTAATGATTATGATATTATTATTATTATTACAGTTTTAATAAGGGATCAGAAGAATACGTGCCCTTTATTCTTGTAAAATTCTTATCTTATTTTTTTTTCGTTTGACACTAACAAATACAAGCGGAAATACAATGTATTCGTACGTGCAACACAACGAAATACGCTTCAAAAATTTTATGTTCATATTTAATAGTCAAGAATAAAAATATTTATTAACTAACGCAGAAGTCCCTCCCAGTTACAAAGACCTACATGGTAATACTGCTTTAACACATAATTGTTTTGAAGATCATAACAACCACAAAACGCAGTGTGGGAGACTGCAGTTTATGTAATAATAATGCACTTGGAACGTCTCAAAAACAAGTGGGAAACAGTTCGATTGGGAACAAGGAGGATCAGCAGACGTAACAGATCTGATATAGCATGAACTGATGTTATGTACCACACTTGCACATTAGCACATATTGCATTCTCTTCATTAAAGCCTCTGTACCTATACAAACATCACATTTTCTACATCACAGCTACGGTACCTCTACAAACAACACATCCTGAACATCACAACTACTGTACCTAAACAAACATCACATCCTGTACATCACAGCTAATGTACCTATACGAACATCAAACCCTGTACATCACAGCTACAGTACCTACACAAATATCACATCATGTATATCACAGCTACTGTACCTATACAAACATCACATCCTGTACATCACAGCTCCTGTACCTCTACAAACATCACATCCTGTACATCACAGCTACAGTATCCACACAAACATCACATCATGTACATCACATATGCAGTGCCTCTAGAAACATCACATCAGGTACATCACAGCTACTGTACCTCTACAAACATCACACCCTGTACATCACAGCTACTCTACCTACACAAATATCACATCCTTACTACACAGCTACAGTACCTACACAAACATCACATCATGTACATCACATATGCAGTACCTCCAGAAACATCACATCAGGTACATCACAGCTATTGTACCTCTACAAACATCACACCCTGTACATCACAGCTACTCTACCTACACAAATATCACATCCTTACTACACATCTACTCTACCTCTACAAACATCACACCCTGTACATCACAGCTACAGTACCTAAACAAACATCACATCCTTACTACACAGCTACAGTACCTACACAAACATCACATCATGTACATCACATATGCAGTACCTCTAGAAACATCACATCAGGTACATCACAGCTACTGTACCTCTACAAACATCACACTCTGTACATCACAGCTACTCTACCTACACAAATATCACATCCTTACTACACAGCTACTGTACCTCTACAAACATCACATCCTGTACATCACAGCTACAGTACCTAAACAAACATCACATCCTTACTACACAGCTACAGTACCTACACAAACATCACATCATGTACATCACATTATGTACATCACATCATGTACATCACATTTGCAGTACCTCTACAAACATCACATCCTTACTACACAGCTGCAGTACTTACACAAACATCACATCATGTACATCATATTATGTACATCACATCATGTATATCACATCTGCAGTACCCCTACAAACATCACATCAGGTACATCACAGCTACTGTACCTCTACAAACATCACATCCTCTACATCACAGCTACTGTACCTATACAAACATCACATACTGTACATCACAGCTACTGTATCTCTACAAACATCACATCCTGTGCATCACGGCTACTGTACCTCTATAAACGTCACATCCTGTATATCACAGCTACTGTACATATACAAACATCACATCCTGTAAATCACAACTACTGTACCTCTACTAACATCACATCCTGTACATCACAGCTACTGTACCTACACAAACATCACATCCTGTACATCAGCCTACTGTACCTTTATAAATGTCACATCCTCTACATCACAGCTACTGTATCTCTACAAACATCACATTCTGTACATCACAGCTACTGTACCTCTACAAACATCACATCCTGTACATCACAGCTACTGTACCTCTACAAAAATCACATCCTGTACATCACAGCTACTGTACCTATACAAACATCACATACTGTACATCACAGCTGTCGTATCTCTACAAACATCACATCCTGTACATCACAGTTACTCTACCTATACAAACATCACATCTGGTACATCACAGCTACTGTACCTATACAAAAATCACATCCCGTACATCACAGCTACTGTACCTATACAAACATCACATTCTGTACATCACAGCTACTGATCCTCTACAAACATCACAACCTGCACATCACAACTACTGTACCTATACAAACGTCACATCCTGTACATCACAGCTCTCTACCTATACAAACATCACAGTTACTGTACCTATACAAACATCACATCCTGTACATCACAGCTACTGTACTTACACAAACGTCACATCCTGTACATCACAGCTACTGTACCTATACAAGCATCACATCCTGTACATCACAGCTACTGTACCTATACAAACAACACATTATGTACATCACACGTACTTTACCTCTACAAACATGACATTCTATATATCAAAGCTACTGTTTACCCTTCATTTACGCACCCAAATTCAGGATGCGAAATTTCAGCAAACCGTATAACTGAACAGTACGGATAATTTCAATTTGTGTACGTGAAAAATAGCGTTTTGTTTTTTCTGTACCACACGTTATTCACAAAAGAATATACAACTCGGTCAGTATGTATTTGAAAGCTGTTGAATATTCGGAACATATCATAACATAATGTAACATGCACGTGCTTTGGTTCTTCAGTTCCAATATAACAATGCATGAATTTTGAACAGAATTAATTCCTACAAAACATGTACAGTCAACTCCAGTACTTACACACAATGAAGAAAATGGCGCTATACTATACGAAACACAATACAAGAGTTTTCAACGATGCTTCCTGAAAATAAAATTCTTTTTTAATGTGACACCTTGTCGTTGGCTAATTAGAACTGGACGTTTCGAACGTACCTTAATCACTGGACTGTTTGACCCTGGAGAAGAAAGCATCACACCCTTGCCTTACATAGTTATCTATTTACCGACTGACATGATGTAACACCCCAGAAGAACAGAGAATTAACAGTACATATTTCGAAGCTCGCCAGAGCTAACGTAATGCTATTTACCAAGAGTTCCAATTAACTAATTCCACGGAACAATATCATTATTGAGCACCTGACAGTCGCTTAGCTACTCAATATATTTCAACACTTTTTGAAATATGTATGTCCATCACCGTATTCATAACAGCCAGTCTGTAGTCCCTACCCTAAGCGACATGAATCCATCCCCCAAACCTAAAACTCAACATGTATATATATATATATATATATATATAAGGCGCACCGTAACACTATTCTCCCGTCTATCTCAGGGTCTTTCGAGTTGTTTTCCAGTCCAGTTTCCCAAACCTGTAAACTATCGTAACATGCAACTATCTAATATGGTAAAGAGTTCCAGCCAAAGGTCTAACTCATAATACGGAGGATCACTCCTTATCGGGTATCCTCTAGTGTTTTTTTAGTGTAGTTTCAGCCACCCTCCACAACTGCAGATGGTCTCTCCCAGCTGCAATCTGGTGTCACTCCATTCCCCAGTGACCTTTAGTACCAATATATCTAATTGGTGGTCTCGATTTGCTGTATTTAACATGAGGTGATAAATACAACGCCAGCTGCTGTGAAGTCAAGGAACTTGAATTTATTAGAGGAGGTTAAAATTTGTTCTCTTAGTAAATAAAATATAATTTTCGTGGTTTAATTAGAAGAATTGCAAGATAGATGTAACGGATAGACTAGGAAGAATATATAAGCAGCTATTGCATAGTCTTAAGGAAAAGATAGGATACTGTAAATTGACATAGGAAGCACTAGATCGCACTGTGTGGAGAAATGGCTTTGGAAGAGGCTGTGGACAGAAAGACTGCGAGAAGTCTATGAATCATCTTCATGACTGGATTTTCTCTACAGCAAGCATTAATCAGATTAGCATCGCCCATAAAGATTATAAATTACAGACAAGGTGGTCATTTTATTTACAGCTTTAACAAGAAGTAATGTAAACAACACGTCACAAATTTTCAGACCGGATATAAATGGCAGACGTAATTGAAAGCTGAAAAATATATTTATAAATATCATGACTGAAATGTTGTTTAAACGTAAGGGTAATATAAACATAAGTTTACATAAAGTGTGCACATCTTTATAAAACAACCTACACACGAGATAAAATTTGGGTATGTTAACTAGGCATTTACTGCGGGATTACAAGGAGTTATATTTGCAGATATACTCTATAGATTTAATTATAATTTAAATATTAATTAATTGGAAAATACGTGTTATTGAACGAGCCATTCACATACATATACAGTATATGCATTTGTCCGTAGCTATAAATAAGTAAATGTACCGTAATGAATTGCAAGTTATAGCAATACAACAGCATGATACAAACAACTGAGATGATTAATGATAATATTCTGCGTCATTTCCATTTTTCCTTTTCGGTTAGTTTCCCGCGAACCTGATGATCTCCTGACCTGCTGTACACCGAATTTGCCTAAACCCTCACCACGTGACCTATGCTGCGCAGTAATTCTGTACGGTGTGTTGCCTCCAACACAGCGGTAAGTTTATTTATTATCCTCACAACGAATCTGGATTGTTAAATCTTCATTACCTCTTTTAACTTTACGAAAACTAAAATTAATCCAATTTAGAAACTCTAAATACAAGGACAAGAGTCCATCTAGAGAAGCTTGTAGTACCTCAACTATTCAAAAAGTTCCCCGCATTTTATAAAGCTCATATTTCTATTCCGTCTTCATTACAATTCGTCAGTTTTCACTACCCTGAGACAAATAAATTCAGTCTATATCTTCTTATTTTATCCCATTAGAGTCTGTTTCAATATTATTCCCCCAATTAATTCTTTTTAAATAAACTCTTTCTTTCAAACTTCCCAATGAAACCTCGCTGTAGATTTCCTACCTCCCCTATGCATGCTACATGAACCGCACATTACTCCTTCCTGAATTTATCGAAATTACACAAAACTCCACATTATAAAACTCTGTTTTACTTCCACAGAACAGTCTAACTCTCCATTATAAATGTTAACTTGTTAATTTTGCACGGGGAGAAACAGCGGCTGTTTACTCTGAGAATCAAACAAAACACATAAATAAGGTTGTGTGGTCACAATGCAGAGGTTCCATCCGTTGAAACGCGGTGGTGCATACAGTAACCACTGCTGTATTAGGGGGTTAACTCGGTAGAAGCATTAAATATTCAGCGACTGTTCCATTAGTGCAGCCGTTGCATGTAAGTGTTGTTCTGTATTGTGGGTTGCGTTTACGAACAATAGTTAAGGGTAGAAACATTCCAGGCAGTAAAACTGCCCACTTTTACACAGATGGCGGTGTATGATATGATTTTATTGCAGTCTCTGCCCACCGTGTGTGACCGCAGTAGAAACACACATACACACAAACACACATACACACATAAGTACATATTTTAATACCATGACAAACAATCTGGAGAAATTTATGCTGTTTAAAACCAAAACCTTGTCCGACTCAATATGAACACAGAACTTAGACGTCTTTTCCAGATCAGCCATTCTAAATAACAGCAACAAAAATTACGTTACTTTATTTGTACAAGCCATAAAGTTATGGAATTTGTCTTCCTGAATAATGTCAATTTGAAACTTGCGGGATGTGAAGCATCGCTGAAACTTTGGATATTTCAGGTACGTATGGTGAAGGAGGGTTGTATACGGAAGCTCGGAGTTTAGCGGGTAATATGCTGATGTCTATTATAAACTAGTAGGATTTTCTATTTCTTTCAAAAGCATTCTCGGACATCAGAGGCAAAACAGAACCGTGAAGATTTATGAGGTAATGGAGGTATAACTCCATGCATTCTCTATAAAGGTGGACGTAAATATTCACAATTACCGAGTATTTTTTGGACTAATTTTAATATTAATTTTACACCACTTACTTTTGTGTATGTTGGTATAATAATAAACATTAATTTACATTCACGTTCCGTCCGCTTTACTTCCAGATATAGAGCCCCTGGTACCTACTAAACACGGGTCAATATGGTCAGGTAGGCCCCACAGACCGTCTGGACGCTGTGGAAGCAAGAAGTTCATGATCACAAGCACCTGCTGGGAATCGAAAAACATGTCTACGACACACACAGATTCACAGGCATTACGCTAGCCTAAGCTACCTTTTTATTACGACACTGAATTATGGCCGCGTTACATGAATTATTTTTTTACTCGTATTCCACTAAGTTTCCGATATTATAAAAAATCGTGCTTTTGCAATTTTAAGAGAATGATAAGCTTGTCGTCGCGTCGCACTGCGCATGACTCACATTATTTCTATTACACGTCTTTAAGAATATACTATCCTCTCTACGAAGTCTGAAGCACAAACACTTGCTTGTACAGTGCTGGAACTCAGTACGGCATCGCATGTGATACAAACTGCTTACCATCGAAAGTTCTGTCAAAGACGATACTGCCTTCCACCGCTCGAACGAAGGAAACCTACCTGGGGGCATGCATATAAGAGGGCCTACCAGAAAATAAGTTCACAAGGCACATATTTTGTGCTCTTCATGTTCAGTCTATAATGAGACAGCTTTGCTTTTACTTTTACCAAGAGCCCTTCCATAATCTCCACATATCAGGGGTACGAAAGGCCAGTTCGTCTATACTCTCTTCATATCAGTTCGTGTCGTTTTTTGTAAGCTGTTTCCACTTCGCGACGGTCTTTTAAATCTGTGGCATTCAACTCTAGCTTCTGCGCCGTAAAAAAAATGACAATCGCTCGTCGACGCATTCCCCTGATACAATCACAGCCAGTGTGTGTTTTCTGGTTAAGGAATTATGCGTCACGTAACTTCCATCTTCTCACCAAGCCTCACATACGTGCCTCGTTTGGTGTTCGTATCTTCCTGTGCACGTATTGGCCTTTCGACAAGCCAAGTCCCCTGTACAGCGAGCCCTACAACAACATCTACAAACTCATGATTGTATAGAATGAGACACCCTGCACCCCATTAGTGTGTAACGCAATACAGTTCGTTATAATACTAGCTGGAGCGGCATGCACGCGGTGACGGAGTTGGATGTGGTGCACTAAAGCCGGAAGGTAGCGGGTCCGATTCCCGATGGTGTTGTTGCCATAATCCTTCCGGCCGCACTATGGTCCTGGGGTCGACTCAGCCTCTAACAGAAATGAGTACCAGGAATATTTCCTGGGGGGTAAAGGGGGCCGGTGCGTAAGGCTAACAACCTTACCACCTTCATGTGCCGACTGTCTAGAAATTCTGGGGATCTCAATCTCCTGGAACCCTCAGGGCCTGTCCAAGCCCGTAATGAGATAGCTTTACGTTTATAATACTGTGAGTGCACAACAGATGCAGCCTACATTATTAGCTGAGCCCACGTGGCTGACACGAACGCTCAGTAAACTGGCTTCAAGTCTAAATAGAAGTTTTAACAACGATCCAGTAGCTCGAATTTTACGTTTGCAATACAAGGAACTGACTCACGTATTACTTTATTTTGTTTGCACGTCAGACCAGCACAAGAGTAACATCAAAAAGAGGACTGTATATGCAGCCACAAACATATACTGATTACAAGAGAAACTGTAACGCAGAAAAAAAATGTATTCTCTTTTGTTGTAAAAACGACAATATTTTAACATTTTAATGATTTTATAAAATTATGATTTGAACGACTACAATCTTGAAACTTATATGAGTTTGGAGGAAACATCTTAATTTTATAAACTGTATTATCAACAGCTACAATTTGAAGGGCGCATGTAAATTAGCAAAGCATTGAGTTTAAACTGATGATGACACGAAAGTGTCGAAACATGCAGGAGTATAAATTACACAAAGATACTGTTGTGATATATACGTTTATGATGTAACTGTGTTTTTTTTTGTTATAGTAAAGAATACTAAAAATGATTCATGTATGTTTAAGCAGTGGCAGAGCGTTACTGTAGACGACGTGAGCTTGGTTAGCAACATTAACACTAGCATATGCAGGAACACACTCAACAGATACACGTTTAGAAGAAAATCAGCATTCTTCAGTGTCTACGCGTCTATCTATTCCACTTCTTATTATAAACCCTCCCGTATTCCAAATGGAAGACATCTGAAAACAGAAGAGCTAATATCTAAAAATTGCAGAGCTCTGAATAAGTAGATGGCAGTATAAAAATAAACATAACGCAGAAGAAAGGAAATAAAAACTCATAGAGTAAAGAATTATGTATACATTACTGAAAGCATTACTGCAGAAACGAGGAAAATGGAACAACCGCAAGAAGATACGAGGAACAAAAAAGAGAAAACAGTTGAATGCTGTGTACATGGAAACCGGTCAATACATCCTAGCAACGAGCTGAACAAACGAACGTCGAATAGTTGCCATATTCAGCCACCCGAAGCGCTCTCGTACAAAGCAACTGGTTGTAACCATGATGGCGCCGTGACGTGTTGGCAACACAATTCGATTTGTCTGAAAAGAAGAGCACCATGTGCAATCTGCCGGCCGATACTCGCACTACCAATCCGGCATTTCCATCGTTTTAACCGTTTTTCTATCTACACTTCTTGTCACACAAAGTGCTGGCCGCGTGGAATATTTTCACCAAGAGAAAAACAATATACTCCGATTACTGGGAATGGCAGTGACTACTTATGGTTTACTTAACGGCAATTTCAACTGCCCACTCTACATGGCGTTGGGACTGTGATGTCCATTTTTAGGCGCGTTCGCATCATTGCGAAAAGTGACTATTATCTTCGTCATATCTGTCTGTCCGTCTGTCGGTCCGTCCGCATGGAACAACTTGGCTCCCACTGGACGGATTTTCTTGAAATTTCATATATGACAATTTTTCGAAAATATGTCGAGAAAATTCAAGTTTCATTAAAACAAGATAAAAACAACAGATACTCTACATGAAGCCCAATATAAATTTTTGGTCATATATTGCTCATTTCTTCTTAGGGTGAGAAATGTTTCAAAGAAATTTGCAGAGAAAATGAAAACACAACACATCTTATGTTCAAATTGTTTTTAAATTGTGCCTGTCAGGAGCTAATGTGGTATAATACTGTAGAGCCGAACAGGCCACAGATGACAATATGGCGCATGCGTATTGCGTGCTAGATACCTAAGGCTCCAAACACACACACACAAACACAAGCACACAGTATATAATAAGTATTGCTTTTCGACTGCATGAATGGTTGCACGAACAAGCCTCAATGTTAAGTCATACGTACATTGCCTGTCTTGTTGCTAAATAAAACCAATTTTGGCAGTACCAGAAGAATATTATTTTCCTTCCCACTCTCTGTACGGCAGACGGCATGGCTCAGTTGGCATAGTTGTTACGATACTGCCGGGACGACAAGGGAATCGTGGTTCCATTCCCGGCCCAGACAAAGCACTTTTCTCCGCAACGTCCAACCACATCTAGAGACCACAAGATCTCTTATCCATTAGATATTGCAGGTTTGTTTTGTGTTTTAAGTGGCCAGAGCTTAAAGATGAAAATTCTCTTTGATTTACAGGGTGTTATTGAAATCTGGACGTACACATGCACTACACATATACCTACTTTGCTTTGTGGTGTTTAATTAAGCACAGGGAACCTTTAGCCCAACTAACTAGTTCCTAAATAATACAGCGAGGTAACACCATCTAATAAACACCAAAAATATCGAAAGATAACATTCATCCTTTAAAACAGAACTGTTGGTGTACAGTAAAGTTAAAGTTCGCCTTAGAACAGTCAACGAAGGACGAGGAGGGAGTATAGGAATAGCGCTACTCTTTCTTTAGCCTGTGCGGTAAATGGGGTAAGTGGTTAACGCCACGCCCCGGCCGCATTACCCCCGGGAAAGACCAGGTACATTTTGTACAAGAGGCTGGGTGGGTCTCCAGGGCCGGTCTGGACGGTTGTGGAAAATCTCGCCCCAACCGGGATTCGATCCCTGGACCGTCCAGCCCGTAGCGAGTCACTATACCGACTGAGCTATCCCGGCCCACGAACTGTTGGTGTAACTTTGATGTTTTTAAATAAATAAAATGTACCTGTCAGACAGGTGATGAACACTTTCGTCATTTGGGATATGATGTCATGCAGCTTAGCAGGTGGGTACCAGTGTTTTGGCGGAACATACGGTCTCCATAGACCCTGCAGATGGATGCAATTCTCATAACTCTGTAGCCACTCACTGCACTGTACAGTGTGTGTGTGTGTGTTCTAACGGGAATGTCACTAACGTGACGCATGTTGCATCGAAAGTTTCCACGATTATGGGTCTGAAAGATATGGGTAGAAAATTTGGCAGGATTTATCAGGAGAGACTGAGCAAAACCAGAGAAATCTCATAATAGAGGGTACTCGGTGTCCTCGCTAATATTCAAATGGGGTATTTCCTTAAAGAAGAGTAGAGCCTGGGATTGAGTCAATTTGTTTGGTATACAGAGTGCCATAACACAAAATAATACCTTTATTTGTTTGTTTTTGTTGTCTACCCACATACCTGTTACAGTAAAGTAAACTGTTCTGCTAATAATTACTGCGGTAGAATATTTCGATGCAATTGCATTCCTTATTTCCTTTGTGATTTACTTATTTGCTCTTTATTAGTCTACGTCCCCACCTATTTTGACACTAATAAGCAAAAGTGTTTCGCAGTCGAAAAACTGGTATTCACAACATGCCAAAATCACACAAACAAATATACCCTCAATAAATATGAGAACTAATAGTTACGTAATAATTTGTCACCCACTTTACAAATTCACACGGCTACTAAGTTCACATTTCTGAAGTGAATAAATTAAAAAAAACACAAAACTGGGGAGAAGATCGGGGGTACAATTTTGACACTCAGTTTTATAGAAATTGATTTTTGTTAAAAATTCATATTACGGGAACAAAGACACTGACACTGATTTTACACGTACAGACACGAATGGCAGCTACGTCTTGTGGAGAACAAATATAAAATGTTACTCGCTATTTTAACGTAACATAGATCAGAGTTAGGAATGACGAGGGGCAGATAAATCAGGAATAATAACGGAAACAAAGAAAGGAAGGGCAGGAATAGAGCAATGATTTTTCTTTGAATGTAAAAGGGCTTCGCTGTTAAAATAATAGCATTTGGGTGAGGGTGGGGATTTCACTGAATTGTTATCTTTAAAATGAGGTTATATTCATACGAGTCTGCTTTTTGCTTTTAAAGTAATAGTACCTTTCCTAAGTAAGAGTGCGCGGAGTCGCCATCTTTATGTGCACTAAGAAGATTTCATGTACTTAGTAAGATTCGATGGAGCTGACAATAATAGCAGGTGGCATGACCTGGGGAGTTGAGGGGGGGGGGCTGACGAGCAGACAGACTGGCACTCTGGAGAAATCGGCCGAAGATGGCATTGAATGTTAGCTAAATATTAAAGACTTACACAGCCCGATGAAACTTCAAAGGGGAAATTTGATAATTCCCATTTCCAGATTTTGTTATTGCGCATAATTTACAACAGTCCACTCTTACATTACAGATGGTCCGGAAGATAATGATAAGCGATTTCATGGATTAAGCTTGTTGTGAACTTCGCGTTCGACAAAGAAGTCACAATATAAAAAGTGGTACTGTTATTCAGAAGCTACTTTTTCTTGAAGTTCCATGATTTCGACACAGACTGGAGTAAACAGATCAGAACCTTTTTCAATATTCGAGGAGAAATGTGACAATTCCTATCTCTAGCTGTGATTTATAAGATATTGCTGTCTATGATCCCCTCTTCCAAGCCCTTATTACAGCGTTTGAGGGAAGCCTTTATCTCACGAATTCAATGAAATTGAACTGCGAACGCGATAAGTTACGTAAGGACATCTGGAAGAAATAAATGTTGTCAGGCGGAAATCACTTTGTCGACGAAAAGCTGGAGACTGCAATACCGACTAAAATATACTTATTCTCACTGCCGTCCACCGCCAACATATTCTATTTCCAGGTGACAAGAAAACTGGAAAATATAGAGAAAATAATTTGTAATTAATAATGGAGTCGGTGTGTGTGATTTGTGCGTCATGTCAATAAATGTTAGTGGGCTGTGAGTTCTCTAGGACGCGTGGGCTGGCGGCGTAGGAAACGTTTTTTTTTACAATTCAGAGAGGCTGAGTTTACTGCGAGGTAGGAATTGCGACCGAAGAAACTGTTGAGCACAGAGTTTGTAATACAACACAACACAACACAACGAGATGGCAGTACTCCAATAGATAGTGTAAGAATAAAGGAATGTCCGATGAAATAGTCCGTGGAGAAGGACGTGGATGTTGTGGTTGCTTGTGTTATGTTGGGAGTGGCTTGTTCAGCCAGCCAAAAAACTGAACGAAAATAGAAAACGACTAAGAATCTAGTCCCAGAAAGGAAAAAGAGAAAGGAAGAGGAAAAGTAAGCGACAGACATTTCTGGTCCCATAAAGGAAGGAAGAATTTAAAAAAAAAAAAGAGGAAAAGAAGAAGACAATTGTAATTTGTTCCTCGGCCAGAACTTGCCATTTGCGGTCAAAACCACACGTTCCGGCACCTGTTCCAAAGTTTGTCTACCCTGTTGGCCACATTACAGGCAATGTCGGATGTGACTGACAGAACAGTGTGTTCAGTCACATCAGTTACTACACGCAGTAACACTTCAACACCGCGACGCGTTTTCTCGCATGGCATCAGTGACGTCACAAATGATAATACAACATTTCGGCATCACGCCTAGGTTTGATATGAATCCGTCACATGGCGAACTTGGATATTCACCACGGCCGTTATTATTGCTGTAGATCGCTCGACTATGTGCGCAATAATTTAGTCCTTTTTGGCGCAGTGCTAAGTATACGTACCACCTCCCTTAGCGGTGGTCGGGTTATGGTAGTCGGCACTGTGAATATGCTACGGGTGGGACGTTCCAAGGTTCGATTTACAGCACAGGCAAAAGATATTTCTCTTCTTCAAAAGTCCAGCCCGACTCTGCAGCCTATCCATCTAACTATTCAATGGGTGCAGGGGTTATTTGCTTGGGGTAAAGCAGTCGGGGCGTGAAGCTGACCAGTCGCCTCCACCGATTACCGAGCTTAGGAGTGAGTAGACCTATGCCTATACTAGACCTCTATGGCTTTCTGACGTGCACATGATTCACTTTAGCCCTTACCACTTGCCTGACCATTTCAACAACCCCCACTTCTTCACATAATGCACTTACAGATTTCGATCTAGTATGACAAATAAACAGACTATTTCTTCAAACAGCAATATCTAGTCTATCTTCGTCGTGGGGCTTCAGTGAGTTTTCTACGAAGCAGGAACAGAATCTTTAAAATTTATTCGAAAGAGGTTCATGCTGATAATGCTTTTCCCTCAGTTGTAAGACAAATGTCATGTTATAACTCGCAAAGACGGGGCACGGCCCGCACTTCCAGAATTGTACTCTCTATGTATTGTGTGTATTGTTTGTTGTAAATGTGTCGTGTGATGCTGCCACCGGGTGTCAACCCAATTGCGGTT
>Ga0123354_10002721_pt1 | contig 23704 bp, 18 predicted proteins | sample TergutLab28metaG_2_FD_97872 | JGI IMG/M metagenome (GOLD analysis project Ga0123354, IMG submission 97872) | Labiotermes labralis P4 segment gut microbial communities from Petit-Saut dam, French Guiana - Lab288 P4 | ecosystem: Host-associated > Arthropoda: Insects > Digestive system > Gut ... | reverse complement strand
GAGTCCGGGAAGTCCCTCTCCATATTGCTTTCGAATGTTGTCGCCTCTTGGTTTAAAGACGCGCCGATGGCAAGCTCACTGTTGATTTGCTTGAGATTGAACTCGTTATCAATATGCCCGGAATCACCGCCAGTGACGACCGCTGTATTGATGGGATTGCCGGAGGAATCAACGCCCGTCACATTGCCGTTGTTGATGATCGTTCCGTTGGAAATGCCCGACAAGGACTTACCGTTGTCGTTCACGGACGCGCCAAGACTGGTGGTTGATGAAAGCCTGCTGCAGGAATAGAGGTGTTCATCGCGTTATCTTCCTTTATTGGGTGTTACAAAAATAAAACGAGCCTCTTTGGAGTGTATGGTACAAAGAGGCTCGTGGCCTGCTAACGAAACAGGGGCGCAAGGCCCTCTTCAAATGTTCCGTTTAGTACATTAGGGGCGCTAGGCCCGCTGCAAATTGTAAAATGAGCACATAATTATGCGCCGCACGGAAGGAATAGGATTCTTTTTCAAACTGTCCAGGGGGATTTTTGCGCATCCCCCCAAATAAATAAGAATCCCCCCGCGCTCTCTGTTCGGAGCCCCCGCCGGAGGCTCTCTCCGTCCATCGCCCGCATGGCCGCCGGGAGAAAGGTGGGAGGGGCAAGGGCGCGGAGCGGCCCGCAGGGCCTTGCCCTTGACGCTTCCACCGCTCCCGGCAACCATGCGGGCGCGATGGGCGGAAGGAGTTATGTCGTCATAGATATTTCATCGGAGAACTAGCTCTAAATCTTCAATTTATCCTCAAGCGTGTGAATCTCTATTGGCATAAGTAATTTTTTGCCCAGCGCGTCTTTTCGTTTCTTTTCTTCAACATGCAAACCGAGCGAAAGGTATATTAATGCTGCTCTTGTAAGTTTTAGCATATGTAAGGCCTTAGCCTCTAGCTCTGAACGTGAAATTAGATATCCGAGGCTATTTCCATCATCTTTGGGAGCAAGATCAGGAAATTCAACTTGGTGGACACGCAAATATTTGTGTTCAAGATAATTTCGTATCTCTTTTAATTCTTTTGCACTTGGTTCTAGTACATCCTGAAATTCAGGTTCATAGATATCTTTTGCAAGCCAAAATAATCCTCGTAGTGGCCAATTTTGGGATTTCTCAAAATACTCATTAATTATATTTTGTCATATATCTGAATACCAAATTTTTCGAAAACTCACTTCACGTTCTTTTATGTTCAGGGCAAGATAATGATTCAAAAGAAATGCAATTTTATCTAATATTGAATATGATACTCTAAAGTAAGATTTTATATGTTCTATTGAGTAAGAATACGCTGGAAAGTCAAGAGTATCCAGCAGATCAACATCTTTGTCAGAAAAATGGATTTTTTTTGTTTGTTATCCCATTATAATACATCCATCTTGCGGTTACATATTCTTGTTTTATTTGTGAAAAAAATCCAATTATGGGCGGAGGATAAGGATCATTTTTTATGGAAGATATGATTGGAGGTTGAACTAATGAATCAACTGCTGCAACACTATGAGGCTGTATATCGTTCAAAGCGTTTAAGAAAAGAATATTATCAAGACACCATTTTCTATATTTTTTCTCTTTATCTGTGCTTCCAAGATCGTATTCAATGAGCGTCCTGGCATTAATGATGTAATCTTTTGACTCAAATAATGATTCGATCCATTCCAGGAGTTGTTGGAAATTAGTCTTTGCTTGTTTGTCGTTACCGCAGTAGATAGCGTCATTGCTTAATGCATTTGATAAATCTAAATGAGCAAATCCAGAGAAGATCTCTTTGGCATCATCGCTGTATAGAGCATTCGCATAGTGTATATATCCATGTCCTCTGTTGCCCAACGCTATAGCAAATTGTGGCTCTATAGATAATGCTTTCGACCATATTTCAATGGCTTCTACAAATCTGCCAATGTTATTAAGGTAGTTAGCTAAATTGGTTAGAATTTGACATTTTCTCAAATTATGTAAGGTTGAAAAACAATTCTTGCTAAGTGCATGTCTTAAATAATAAATTTGTTTCTCAACTTCTGGTTGCTTCCATGACCAGGGGATGCCTTATTTGAATACTTTTTTTCTTTTATATTTTGCAGCAATTCGCACGGTAATAATCGAGCAAACAGCTATTTTGTTCTGTTAATTTGAAATGTTCAATTTCATCACACCACTCTAATGCCTTGTTGGTTCCGGCATCGCTTTTTAAATCCCCTGATAAATCTATGAGAGTGCCTAAATTATCCATAGCGTTATCCACAGATAGTTTGGCTAAGTCTATATTTATGAGTTCATCCAGTTGACTAGTCATCGGCAAGTCTCCTTTTGGTAATCACATTGATGCAATGTGAAAAAAGATGCTATTGCCCTATTTTTAGGCGATCGAGGTAGTCGGACCAATCTTGCATCATCTTTCGTCTTTCCGGGAGGTATTGGGCGAAGTTATACGCCGCTCGGATATTGTCACGTTCCGCATGGGCAAGTTGGCGTTCAATCCAGTCCCGATTGAAACCGAGTTCGTTAAGGAGTGTGCTCGCCATGCTCCGAAAGCCGTGTCCCGTCATTTCTTCTCTGGAGTAACCCAAGCGGCGTAACGCGGCGTTGACAGTGTTGTCGCTCATAGGGCGTGATCGGGTTCGCTCCGAGGGAAACAGATAGCTCCCATTCCCGGTCAGTGGTTGCAATTCCTTGATGATCGCCATGGACTGCGCACTCAGGGGGACGATATGTTGTTCCCGCATTTTCATTTTGGCGGCGGGAATGCGCCACTCGGAGGCTTCAAAGTTCATCTCCGCCCATTCCGCGTGGCGCAATTCGCCAGGACGAACAAACACCAACGGGGCCAAACGCAAGGCGCAACCCACTATGAAAGACCCTTGGTAGGCGTCCAGACTGCGGAGGAGGGGGGCTATCTGCTTGGGATCAATAATCGAAGCGTGGTGTTTTTCTTTGGAGGGAGGAATAGCCCCACGCAGGTCGCTGGAAATATCTCGGTCAGCGTAGCCCGAAGCGACCGCATAGCGGAAGACCTGTCCGCAGTTCTGGATGGTCCTGTGTGCTGTTTCGATTGCGCCGCGCGATTCAATACGCCGGATGGTGGTCAGGAGTTCGGGAGCCAAAATGTCCTTGATGGGCTTTGATCCGAGCCACGGAAAGACATCCTTTTCAAAACGTCGCCACGTTCTGTCCGCATGTGAAGGCGTCCAGCTCTCTTTGAACTTGGTGAACCATTCGCGGGCTACTCGCTCGAAGGTATTGGCATCCTCCGCTGCTTCAGCTTTTTGAGCCTTGCGCACGGCGCTTGGGTCTATGCCGTGGGCAATGAGCCGCCGGGCTTCATCCCGGCGTTCGCGGGCGTCCTTTACGGAAATGTCAGGATACAGGCCAAGGGAAATCCAGTTCTCGCGGCTATTGATCCAGTATCGCAAGCGCCATCGTTTACCGCCCTGTGGGGTCACTTCAAGATGTAAGCCCCGATCCTCCTTCAGCCGGTAGAGTTTTTCTTTGGGCTTGGCATTGCGAACGAGCATATCAGTGAGCGGCATGGGTTACCTCTGGGATAAGCATTGCTATGTCTTTGTTTGTGAGCATTGACCGTATACATTTTGAGGTCAATTCCCGAAAAACATCTCGTATACGGCTCGATATACGGTCAGAGAAAAAAACGTCAACGGTCAGAAACGGACGAAGGCGGCTCTTGCGAGCCGCCTTTTCCTTGAAATTACTGGGGGTTTTGGATGTTTTTGGACTTTCTTAAAAGTCCTTCTGGTGGAGGCGGGGGGAATCGAACCCCCGTCCGAGAACGATCAAACAAAGCTTCTACAGGCATAGGCCGGAAATTGATTTCGGTTCGGACGTACCTTCCGGCCGGGCGTCCCGAACCCATTCCGTTTGTGTTCTTACGCTCGATACAACGGACAACTTCGAGCGCCAGCCCAGTGGGGTGTCCCCCGCATCCAGCTTACCAGGCGTCGGCCGGAGGGAGGCTGGCCTTAAGCGGCCAGAGCGTAGTCGTAATCGTTGGCGATTATTGTTTTTTCCGCGTGTTTAACGAGGCCTCGCGGACCCTCGGCCTGCCACTTTGCCTTCACAATCCCCGTCGAAACCAGTGCGCCCCCTTAAGATGTGTTTGCCAAACATTCATATAAGAACTCCATCCGTTCCCGCAAGTCCCGCGCTCGAAAAAAGCTCGAATTTCCACGCAAGGTGGGCTATCTCATTTCCCACAGGGCCAACCATCCACAATCGAGGTCGCCATGCCGCCGGAGTTCAAACGCTACGACACCTTTGAAGAGCTTACCCGAAACTTCCACATAGACGTGCCGGACCGCTACAATTTCGCCTTCGATTTTATAGATAAAGAAGCCCAGGCCGATCCCGGCCGCCTGGCCATGATCCACATCGGCCCGGACGGCGCGCGCCGCGACTTCGATCTGGCCTTTTTCAGCCGCGAATCCTCGCGCATGGCCAATGCCTTTACGGCCGCCGGCATAGGCAAGGGCGACAAGGTGATGCTCATCCTGCTTCGGCGTCTGGAGTTCTGGGTGACGGTCCTGGCCCTGCAGAAAATAGGGGCCGTGCCCGTGCCGTCGCCGCATCTTCTGACCGCCCACGACATAGAATTTCGCGTCAACAAGGCGGGCATTAAGGCCTGCGTGGTGGAAGACCAGTACACGGACCGCATCCAGGAGATCCGGGCGGCCTGTCCCCCGCTTAAGGTGCTGGTTCAGGTGGGCGGCGGGCCGCTTAAAGACGGCTGGTTCTCCTACGAGAGCATGGCGGCCAAGGCCTCGGACGCCTTTCCCAGGCCGGCTGATGCCGCCGGAGGCCGGGACATCTCGTTTATCTTCTTTTCGTCGGGCACCACGGGCATGCCGAAGATGGTGCAGCACAACCACAACTACCCGCTGGGACACATCGCCACCGGCGTCTATTGGCACGATCTGCGTCCGGGGGACATCCACCTCACCCTGGCCGACACCGGCTGGGCCAAGACCTTCTGGGGCAAGTTTTTCGGACAATGGCTCGCCGGGGCCTGCGTGTTCGTCTGGGACTACCGTGGCAAGTTCGTCCCGGCCGAGCTGCTGGAAATCCTGAGCAAACATGGGGTCACGACGTTTTGCGCGCCGCCCACGGTCTATCGGTTCCTCATCCGCGAGGATGTCTCCCGCTACGATCTTTCGAAGCTGCGCCACTGCACCACGGCGGGCGAACTGTTAAACGAGGGCGTGTTCCACGCCTGGAAAAAGGCGACAGGCCGCACCATCTATGAGGGCTACGGCCAGACCGAAACGACGCTCACCCTGGTCAGCCTCCCCAACATGGCCGTCAAGCCCGGCTCCATCGGCAAGCCTGTCCCAGGCTGGGACCTTGATCTTTTGAATCCGGACGGCAAGCCCTGTCAGCCCGGCGAAGAGGGCGAAATCTGCATCCGTCTGACCCCAGGCAAAAATATAGGCCTTTTTGACGGGTATCTCTACGAGCCGGAAAAAACCGCCTCCGTGATGCATGGCGGCTATTACCATACCGGCGACAAGGCTTGGCGCGACGAAGACGGCTATTACTGGTTTCTGGGGCGCACCGACGACCTCATCAAATCCAGCGGCTACCGCATCGGCCCCTTTGAGGTGGAAAGCGCGATTATCACGCATCCAGCGGTGATCGAGGCCGCCGTGACCGGCGTCCCGGACCCGCAGCGCGGCCAGGCGGTCAAGGCGAGCCTGGTGCTTGCCCCAGGCTTTGAGCCGTCCCCCGAATTGGCCAAGGAAATCCAGGATCACGTCAAAAAGGTCACCGCGCCCTATAAGTATCCGCGCATCGTGGAGTTTTTGGACGAGTTGCCCAAGACCATCAGCGGCAAGATCAAACGGGCGGAAATTCGGGCAAAAGACGAAGGCAAGTAGTAAAGGCGGCTCGGCTATGCTTTGCCGGTCGAGACGGGATCGATTTGAAGACAATCCCTTTCTCGACCGGCCCCCGCACAGCCTCGCCGCCCAGTGACTGCGACGTATGGACCAAATAGTATAGCAACTGAAAACACAAAGGAAAAATGGTATGTTTGACTATGCGGCGGTCCTAGAGAAAAACCCGAGGGGTGTTTTGGCGACGCGGGACGGGGAGGGAGTGCGGACGCGGATACTCGATTGCCTGCTCACGGAAGGGAATAAGGCGTATTTTTGCACGAGCAGCGAAAAGCGAGTGTACGCGCAATTACAGGCCAATCCGAACGTATCATTCTGTACGTATCCCGCGAACTTTAACCCCGTCATGTCGCTCTACGGCAAGGCGGTCTTTGTGGACGATCACGCGTTCAAGACCCGCGTCTTTAACGAAAAACCCATGCTCAAGCGCCATTTTAAGACACCCGATGACCCTGTTTTTAAAATATTTTTCATCGACATTGTCGAAATAACAACTTTCAGCTTCACGGACGGGCCGAAAAGCTACACGCTGTAACAAGATCATTTGCGAGGCAGATCCCTGGCCGGGTCTGGGGCGGAGCCCCAGCTACGCCAAAAGCACCCCAGCCTCCCGCATGAGTTGCGCTATGGCCAGACCATGCGGGCAGGCCCTCTCGGCGGCGGAGTAGTCGTATCCGGCGAGGTTTAGCCGGGTCGCTTCGGGGAGCGCGGCGAAGGTTTCGCGGGCGAGCGCGGGCAAGCCGTAGTCGCGGTAGTACATGAGGCAGCGCATCACGTCGTTTACGGCGACAACGCCGCCTGTGGCGTTCTGGCAGATGGCCCCGCATCCGGCGCAATAGGCGCTTTTGGTGGCGTGGGCCAGGTTTTGGAAGAGTTGTAAGTCGCGGCTGGCGAGCGAGGTCTTGTCGCGGGCCGCGGCCACGTTGGCGGCAAGAATGGTCAGGTTGGGCATCTGGGAGCAGATGCTCGCGATGTTCGGCTCTTCCCAGATGGCCTTCAGCTTGGCCTGCTTGTCCGTGAAGCCGCGCTGCAGGAAGTGCCCGGCAAGCTTCAGTTCTTCTTCGGACTCGGATTTCACGGGGCCGCCGCCTTGGGTTTTCATGGCCACCACGCCGATACCGGCCTTGACGCAGGCATCAAGGGCCTCGCGCATCTTGGGGGTTTGCATCAGCCGGTAATTGTAGGCGACCATCATGGCGTCTATCCAGCCGAGCTTGGCCGCGCCCATCATGCAGTCTTCCATGTTGGAATGGGAACTGAACCCGACAAAGCGGATTTTGCCGGCTTTTTTCATCTCGGCGGCCCAATCCTTGTATTTGGCCACGTCGTCGATGGAGGAGATGCCGTGGACGAAGAAGGCGTCCACATGGTCGGTTGAAAGCCTCTTGAGGGAGGCGTCCAGGCGGGCGGTGAAGTCCGTACCGCCGTTGTGGATCAGCTTGGTGACCAGAAAGATGTCCTTGCGGGCGTCGGGATTGCGCTGGAAGTAGCGGCCGTAGCCTTCCTCGGAGAGGCCGTTGCCGTAGGCTTCGGCCGTGTCCCAGTAGGTGACGCCCCAGGCGTGGGCCTGGCGTAAGAGAAGCTGGTTGTTGATGGTATCGAACATGCCGCCCAGGGCCAGGATCGGGACCTGCGCGCCGGTCTTGCCCAAGGCGCGCTTGGGGATGGTTTGGCTGGACGCGGGAGCGGAATCGGCGGCCAGGGCGACCGTTGGGGCTACCGTGGCGGCCAGGCCGGTCGCGGCGGCGGTCTTGAGAAATTGTCTGCGGGAGACATCGGAAATTTTGGGGGAAGGTTTCATAGCGGGTTTTCCTTTTTAGATGGTCATCTTGGCGTTCGGCGAGCGGGATCCGTTCTCGGCGTAAACACGTATGGCGCGAAGCCCGGACACCGGACACTCGTGTTCGCACATGCCGCAGCCGGTGCAGCGCGCGGCGTCAACGTGAGGGAGCTGCAGCCGGACGACGATCTCTATGGTATCGTTCGGGGCCGGATCGGTCCATCCGGCCGGGGGCGGCTCCAGGGTGAAGCTTTGCGCGGAATGGAGCAGGATGCGCCGGGGCGGGGCGTTTGGCGTGAGCGTCCTTATCGCGTAATCGCCGCTGCCCAGATTGCGGGAGGCGGGAGGCGGGGCGGCCAGTTCCAGGACGTTGCCCTGGATATGGGCTACGGGGATGCGCCCGTCGCGCACCGTCTCGAAGGTGATGCGCGTATAAATAGCCTTGGGACTCACCGGGCAGAGTTCCTGGCAGACGATGCAGGGCCTGTTCATGGCCCAGGGCAGGCAGCGGGTGCGGTCCACGAAGGCCAGCCCCAGGCGGACAGGCCCTTTGTCCGCGAACGCGCCCGTTCCGTGTTTTTCCTCAAGGCTTAGGGGCCGGATCGCGGACGTGGGGCAGACGTTGCCGCAGGCCACGCAGTTCACCTGGCAGCCGCTACGGCCTATGCGGAAGTTCAGCGCCGGGGTCCACAGCCCCTGCACGCCCGATTCTAAAAGCGACGGCTGGATGATGTTGGAGGGGCAGGCGCGCATGCACTGGCCGCAGCGGATGCAGCGCGTGAGGAAGCGTTCTTCGTCCAGCGCGCCCGGAGGCCGGATGAGCGAGGCGTTGCGGTTGGTTCCGGCCAGCGCTCCCATGGACCAAAGCGGCGCGGTCAAGGCCCCGGCGACGCCAGCGCCTAAGACCGCGCGGCGCGACACCGGGGCGAAAGGCGTTTCGCCCATAGCGGACGGCCGGGCCGCGAACCCGATCCGGTTGCTTGGGCAGTTGTCCAGGCAGTTCATGCACATGAGGCAGTCGCCGGTTATGATCTCGCCGGAGGGGCGGCATCCGCCCTCGCAATGCTCCTCGCACAGACGGCAGTCGCCGCATTTGCCCGCCGTGTGCTTGCCGATACGCCAGGGCGCGAAGCGTCCGGCAAGTGAAAAAAGCGCCCCCAGCGGACAGAGAAACCGGCAGAAAAAGCGTGGAATGATGGCGTTTAGGCCGATTATGGTCACAAGTATCGCACCCAGAAGCCAGGCGGATTCATACGCGCGGGGCACGTCGGAGAGAACCAGCGCGCGCCGGTCGGCCAGGGCTAAAATGGTGAGATTTACGGAGCGGTGGAGCAGGGGCAGGGGATCGAGAAGCCCGGTCTGCACGGAGCCGAGAGCGGCCAGGACCAGAAGAAACGTCAGGATGACGTATTTGATCCCCTGCAAACGATGCGGGGCGTTGGCCTTAGCAAGGCGTTGCCGTGGCAGCGAGCGCCGGGAGAGCCATCCGGCAAGCTGGTTCAGCGCGCCCAGCGGGCAGACGAAACCGCAGAAGAAGCGGCCCACGATGGCGGTAAGGATGACCGCCGCCACTGCCCAGAGAAAGGGCGCGTAGAGGGTATGCGTGGAAAAAAGCGTAGCCAGGGCGGTCAGCGGGTCCAGAGAGAGGAACCAGTTGATGGGCCAGCCGCGCAGCTGCCACCATTTGGCCCCCACGGTGGCCGCGATGCAGAACCAGACAAACAGGGCCAGGAAGAATCCCTGGCTTATGCGCCGAATGGAGACGATACGCATGGTTACGCGCCTGTATCCAGGAAAATGGGGTTGAGCGATTTGTAGTCCGCCGTGCCGGCGCCCGAATCCTGGGCCATGCGGATATAGGGCACGGCGTCTTGCGCGCGCGAAAGAAGTGTCAGGCCGTAGGCGTCCGCGGCCACGGGATCGCGGCTTATGATGAGCGTGTTCGTCTCTTTCAAGTCCGAGAGCGAGCCGCCCGTGGGGCCGTTGGTCATCATGGAGACCGTGCCGTCCAGCACCGACAGGGTGGGGCGCGTGAGCAGCGACACTTCGGTGATTATGGTGTTGATGTCCTGATGGAACACGTTTCGTCTGCCGCCAAGGAGTCCGTACATGTTTTTTAGGAGCATCGAAGCCCCGGCCCTGGCGTGATCCTTGACCGGAGCCAGGGCGATGAGCTTCGTTACCCCCGTGAAGGCCCCGGCCATCACCGGCCAGTTCACGATGAGCTTGCCGTGCGGCAAGGTGGCCGGAACAAAGTGCGCGGGGCGCAAGATGAGGATGTGCGCCCCGGATTGCCTGGCCGCTCCCGCAAGGCCGGTTATTTCAAAGGCGCTTTCCGGATTGTTGATTGGGTTGTCGGTGACGGCCACATGGGCCGCTCCGGCCTTGAGGCACGCGCTGGCCACGGCCCCCAGAAGTTCCGGGTGGGTGGTGGCCCCCATGATCGCCGGGGAGGCGAACGCGGCGTTGACCTTGATGAGAACCCGGTCGCCCTTCGTGATGAACGTCTCCATGCCGCCCAGGGCTTTGACGCCCTGCTCGAACGCGGCCGTGCGGTTTTTGCCTCGCGCGATGGCCATGCGGGGGCCGGAAGCGTCCTTTAAGGAGAAATCCCCCAGACCGGACAGGGCCTTTTGTTCCGGCACGGGAGGCGGACCTTTGGTATCCAGGAGAGAAAGTCCCAGACCGAGCGCGCCCGCGGCCACCACCGAGGCCCCGGCCGCCCGTTTGAGGAAGTTCCTGCGGTCAAGCCGGTCGCGATCCGCTGGGGGATTGTTTTGAGAGGTATTTTCCGATTCCATCACTGAGCCTTTTCCTCAAGCGTCTTGGCCAGGTTTCTCGCCAGTTCCAGGGCGGCCTCCCGGTTTGCCGCGTCATGCACCCCGGCCAGCACATTGCCCCGTGTCAGCACCACCTGGGTCATGGTGTCCATGGTCATGACCATGGCGTTTTCCGGGGCATTGGCCAGGTGGGCTTCCTTAAATCCCATGGATGCGAGAAACGCCGCGTAGGCCTTGGCCTGTTCCGACGCGGCCTGGGGGGATTGGCGCACGGCCAGAAACGCCGCCGCCTCGCCCTTTTGCAGCGTATATTGCGCAGTATAGACGTTTTCCAGGCCCGCCATGCCCAGGGCGTCCGAGACGGCAAGCTGGATCGTGTCTTTTTGCAGACCTCCTTTGGGGAAGAGCGCGGAATCCGAAGCCACGCCCGATTTTCCCGGTCCTCCTGATCCTCCCGATTCCGTGGGCAGCGCGGCAGCGAGGCTCTGGGCCATGCCGGCGAGTATCGGGCGTACCGCCGGTCCGGCCTGGTCCGCGATAAACTCCGCATAGTAGCGGTCCTTGGCGAAAAAGAGGGCGTTTTCCGTGGCGTAGGCGTTGGCCGTGATGGTTAAGGGATCGCCCCCGGCCCTGCGCTGGCCGCTGAACACCGCGAAGGCGTTGTCCGGCGATCCCATGGCGTACAGAAAGACCTCCACGCGAACGGCGGGACCGTCTTTTCCCGTATTTGCCGTGAAAGCCTGGACGGCCATCTCCTGAAAACCGGAGGCGAGATAGAGTTCCGCCTTGCCGTCGATCTTGTCGGAGAGCGTCTCCGCATTGAAGACCTCCACCGGCGACGCGGCAACAGCCCCTGTAATGGAGCCAAGAAACGCGGCGGTCTGTGAAGCGGGGACGGTCCCCGTTTGCTGGGATTGCTGGGCTTGCTGGATGCCGGTCTTGCCCGTGGGCGTGGGATGGCTGAGCGCCACCACGACCGCCTGGTTGTATTTGGTCTGGGTTACGGCGAGCCAGACGGCCAGAATGACCAGAACGGCCAGCACGGCGTATCCCGCCGTTCTTTCTCCGGCTCGTATCCGTTTGCGTTTCCAGGTCATTTGGATATCTTGCGTCCCCGCTTCAAGTCGTAGCGCGGCGTAAACGAGAGATCCTCACGCAATGCGTTTTCCGGGGTCTTGGCGCTTGCGAGTTCGCCGTTTTTCAAAATAAAGCGCAGCTCCCCGCTCACCCGGTAGCCTTCTCCTACGGCCTTTTCCAACTGCTTGAGGGTGGCTCCGTATTCGGCGTCGGCCTTGTTTTTGTGGAACTGCCAGCGCCACTTGAGCCATTGTTCGGGCGTCATGGAACTCTGATCGACAAAGACGTAATAGACCACGCCGTCCGGCCTGTCGCACTCGAGGTAGCGGGTGAATTCTATGGGCTGGCCTGGATTTTTGTCTGAATCCTGGTCAAGGCGCGCCTTTTCGCCCTCCTCGATGAGCCACGTGGTGGGGCATTTCTGCGCCTGAACGAAATCCTTCACCGTGCCGAAGAGGTAGGAGGGGTTCATTTCGTCAGCGGTGAAATAGCCGGAGAGAAAGGCGTCCGTGGGCGCGAATTCCACAAGCCCCTGGGCCTTGCGCAGGGCCTGCGCGTTATCGCTTACGGCAAAGGCCGGGGTCAGGCAGACCAGGACGAAAAAACCCGCCAGAACAAGGAGCGCTCGCGGCATAGACCCTCCCGGAAATCACGTCTCAAACGGTTCTGGCTTTGATGGTAGTGGATATACCGGAATGGTCAAGCCGCTTTTTATTCGATCCACGAAGGGTTTAGCCTATCTGTTCCCCACTGGCGAAGCGCGGTTCATGGATCGGAATGATGATGTCAGCCATGTCCCGGCAGTGCAGCACGATGTCGTAGGCCTGCTTCAAGTCCAGGCAAGTGGAGGGCGGAATGACCTCCATGCCAAGCCCCTTTACCTCCTTGGGCGGGAAGAAGTTTTCCATGATGCAGCAAAATCCGGTAATGAGCGCTTTGCCCTTGGCCGTATCAACAAGGACGCTCATGGTGCCTTCGGTGTGGGCCGGGGTGTGGATCATCCAGATTCCCGGAACGATTTGCGTGTCCTTGGTCAGGACAACGATCTGCCCGTTTTCCTCCACATCCAGGATGAAGTCCTCCTGGTAGCGGTAATCCAAAGGATGCGGGTTATGACAGACTTCCAGTTCTTTTTCGTGAACGTAGAACGTGGCGTTCACGAACTTGTAGTCGTTTTCGCAGTGGTCGCGGTGCAGATGGGTATGGATGACGATATTGATGTCTTCGGGGGCAAGTCCGAAGCGGGCAAGCCCTTCTTCGATGGTCTCGATCTTGCCCTTGATGAACTCCTCGCGGTCCGGGCTGACGATGGGCTTAATCTCCCCGGTATCCACCAGGATCTTCTTGTCGCCGCCTAAAATAAGCCAGGCGTATATGGGGATTACGTAGGGCGTGCCCATCTGGTGCTGATAGGTCATGAAACCTTTGTCGAAACGCTTGGACCCGGCCACAATCGGGTGAATGGTGTACGTCTGGGACATATTTCCTCCAGCGCATTGAGCGCAGGAAAGAAATAATCACGCCGATGGCGTTATGCAAGTATGTCAGAGATCGCTGACAATGGCTCGACCGGCTGACGGATCGCCTGCCTAGCCGATAGTGTAGGCCCGGAGGGCTGGCATGGGGAAGAAAATGGGAGAGGGTGATTACGTATTTATTGTCATTCCAGACAATCCTTGATGGAGACAGAGGTTCTATAGAGTTCATTCCCGTATTTATCTAAAAATATACTTTCAATTACATCGTTATTTGCAATGTATTTGAATGAAGGACTATTATCTTTACAAGCAGCATTAATTATTTTTTCCTGTACAGTCATGCGATCTGAATCTATCATATCTTGTGTCATAGAATATTTAGATTCATATATAAGTGTATATTTATATATTATTAAATGATGATATATTTTAACTTCATCAAAACGTATAGTTTGACTGAGCATTTTGGGAAGATTTTTATTAAGTCTATATTCTTCACTGTACCCAGTGTTCCAGAATTTAAACCCTATGAGCACAATATATGTAAATAGGATTGGAAGCAAACCCAATATATACAGGAGCGTTTGGTTAGAGTCTGTATTTCTATGGACTACAAGAGTATCGTCGTCCCACATTGTACGTCCTGTCTTTTTCAACCGGTAATACGACAATCCAGCGGTAATAAACCATACGAACGGAATGCCCAGGGCAGAACCAATAAACAACACCTTGAGTTCTCGCACCAGAGCAAACCCAAATCCCATGGGACGGCCGTCCGCGCGCAAAACCTTGACGCCAAACACCAGCTTCCCGAGAGTCGTGCCAAACCACCAGAAAAGAAGGGCGTTTAGGATTGCTACAAAAAAAAGAAAAACCGCGCCGCCAACTATAAAGTGCGATTTATACGACGTAAAAATGTTCCCTGGATCATAGGGGTAATCCCTCATGGCGCTCGCCACCCCATCAAGCAGTCCTAGGACAGCGCCGCCAACCAAGTTATCAAGGTTGCGCGCAAAGAATCTTCGCCATGGATGGGGGGTGGTGTCTGTCCAGTCTTTGGCGGAGACAGACGCGGCTGGGGCCGCTTGCGTGTTTCCGCCGGGAACTTGCTGTTGCGGATGGGAGACAGGCGCGTCCGGGGCTGCTACTTGGGGCGCTGGGATTCCAAACATCGGCCGCCCGCAGTTGGGACACGATGGGGCTTTATCGGAAATTTCGGAATTGCAGTCCGGGCAGTGGATAAGTGGCATCGCATCCTCTTTTTCGGCGTATTTCCCTGGCGATTTCTTAGGCCTGCCGACAAAAGACTTCGTTAATGCAGTATTCTTCTCCATAGTTTATGCGTACTGTCAATGGGTTTTGTGGGGCGACTGGAGAGGTCAGCAACAAAAAATCGAAATCCCGTAAGGTTTTTATGGACCTTGCGGGACTTCGGTAAATTGTCGTGTGGTAGCGAGGGAGACTACTGAAAGCCGGGCCTAATTCCTTGCTATTACTAACGTGAACCTCATTGTTCGTCAATATGGTACCCATTATGGTGCCTGTATTTGATTTTTATCGTCGCTTTTTCTTTTTTGGAGAGTAGGGGACATACAGGGCTTTCCTGGGACGATTTCCTATAACAAGCACATGCCAACGGGGTCAATTTTGAGGGAAATTTGGGTACATTTATGAGACAAATCGAGAAGTAACGAAATATTTCCCAAAATCACCTTGCGCCGAATGTCAAAATTGACATACACTTTGCTCTTTCTTTGGGGCAAAAGCTATGTTAACATTTATTAAGAATGTGCTCGGAGTCGGCAAATCCCCATCGTATCCTACAGGATTCGCGTGGGATACATGCCACCTTCCAACATGAGGGTTAAGGCATGGCTGAAAGCAGAAAATATCCACAACTTGACCTCAAAATCCTTTATGGTAAGGCCGCTGCACGTTGCGCCTTCCCTACCTGCCGGAAATTTTTAATTCTTGAAGCGACCTCTTCCGGCAGAGCCAAGCAATTGGGTAAAATCGCTCATATTGTCGCACATAGCCCCGCAGGCCCTCGTGCCGACGCGGAGTATCCGCAAGACAAACTAGACACTTATGCCAACTGGGTTTTGCTCTGCCCGACCTGCCATGACATCGTAGATACTCAACCCGAAAATTATCCGCCCGAGACCTTGTTCAAAATAAAGCAAGAGCACGAACTGTGGGTTGAAGAACAATTGGATAAAGAAATGTCCAATGTTTCCTTCGCCGAGCTCGAAATTGCGGCAAAAGCATTGTCTACAGGAAAATTCAGCGAACCAGTTGATTTCCATGTAATCCCCCCGGAACTAAAAATCACCAAGAACAACCTCACGCAAATATCGCGTACCTATATTACCATGGGGCTTAGTCGCAGCTCTGAGGTAGAAAGATTTTTTGCAAGCATGGCCAAATTTGTTGATCCCGACTTTCCTGAACGGCTGAAAAACGGATTCAAACAAAAATATTTAGAGCTGAGCAAAGACAGTTCCGGCGATGAACTCTTCATGGACATGCTCGACTTTGCAAATTCAGGTAGGAGCGACTTCAAACAGCAAGCAGCAGGTCTCGCCATCCTGACCCATCTATTTCATCTATGTGAGATTTTTGAAAAATGATTATGCCATCCAAATACCTTAGAGAAGATGAAGCTCTTGTCGGGGCAGGCGGTATTCTATTGCAATGCATTGAAGGCCGAAGAAACATTTCCAGCCTTTGGGAAGATGTGAAGGCAAATCATGCTATTTCCACTTTTGAACGTTTTATTCTTGCCTTGGATTTCCTGTTCCTGCTCGGCCTTATCGACATCAAAAATAATGAAATTATGCGAGTTGAAGCATGATCAAAAAAATATATGCAAATGATAAGCGCTTCAAAGCCGTTGAATTTCAAAAAGGCTTGAACGTTATTCTTGCTGAACGCACTGAAGACTCAGGCGAAAAAGACACTCGAAACGGAGCAGGAAAAACAACTCTGATCAACGTCATACATTTCTGCCTCGGATCTGATGTTAAAAGCCTCAAGCTGCCTCTCTCAGACATTGAGGATTTAGAATTTTATATTGATATTACCATAGGCTGTAAAAATATAACTGCAAAAAGATCTACAGCAAAATCAAATTATATAATTGTCAATGGTGATCTCGCTGATTTACCTGTCTCAGCGGAAAAAGATGATGACAGCGGAGAGTTTTTCTATAAAAATGATAATTGGAAAAAATTGCTTGGCCTTTGTCTTTTTGACCTACAAGATGGACTCAAACCAAAATATAAACCTACATTCAGAAGCCTTGTTTCGTATTTTATACGTCGTGGAGTAGACGCATATTCTCGACCTTTTATACATTTTCGCAATCAAAAAACATTTGATTTGCAGATAAACAATGCGTACTTGCTCGGATTGAATTGGGAACATGCTTCAGAGGCACAAGAGATTCGAGATAAATCTTCGACCCTCAATGCTCTGAATAACGCAGTTAAAGCAGGAATTATTTCTTCGCAAGGGGAGATGGAGGCTGAACGAGTACGCCTTGAGAAAAGGATTGCAGAAGAAACTAAAGCAATTGAAAGTTTCAAGGTTCTTCCACAATACAAAGAACTACAAGAAAAGTCTAACACTTTAACAACTGCCATTCATCAAAATTCAAACCAACTTTTTACATTACGGCGTAAACTATCACGCTACGAAGAGTCTATCACTTCAGAAACACCTCCAGAACAAAGCAGTGTTGAAAAACTATACGCAGAATATGGCGTATTCTTTGCAGAGTCGGTCAAAAAAACTTTAGATGAAGCAAAAATATTCCATACTGCTGTTATCGAAAACAGGAAAAAATTTCTCAAAACAGAAATCACAGAGATAAAACACCAAATTACAAAAATTGAAAATGATATTAGTGCATTCACTGAAGAGCGTGCGAAACTCATGAGTATCTTGCAGACACATGGTGCTTTGGAAGAGTTCTCCCTCCTGCAAGCTCAAGTGGTTGAAAAACGAGAACAGCTAGAAGCCGTCAAGATTAGGCTGACCGAACTTAAAGATATCGCAAAACAACAAAAAGAGATTAAAGCGCGCAAGTTAGAACTGGACACCAAAATTCAACGTGACTACGAGTTATCTCGCCCCAATTGGGAAAAAGCCGTAGCTCTTTTTAATGAAAGCTCTCTTGCCTTGTATGATGAACCAGGAAATCTGATTATAAATACAACTGAAAATGGTTATGACTTTGATGTTGAAATCAAACGTAGTAGCAGTGAAGGCGTCGGCAAGATGAAAATATTTTGTTATGATATGACGTTAGTCGAAATTTTTGCTGAGAAAAGTGGCATTGATTTCCTGATTCATGACAGCACTATTTATGACGGTGTTGATTCCCGTCAAAGAGCTCATGCTTTACAATACGCTCACGAAAGGGCCAACGAGCATGATTTTCAGTACATTTGTGCTATGAACTCAGATATGATTCCTTATGATGATTTTACAGAAGGATTTGACATCAACCAGTTTGTGCGATTAACTCTTGGCGACAAAACCCCTTCTGATTCCCTCATGGGGTTCTATTTTGAACTGAAAAAAAGTTCTACGTCTGAGTCAGAATAGCCTTATCTCCTTTTATCAATTTTTATATTCTATAAATAATTTCAGTAATTCTTGAAAATCTTTTGGCTGATATTTCTCAAAATTTTCTTGATCCACGAACACAAAATCAAAGACTGTATTTCGCTGTACAGTGTTGATATCATCACACCATTGCTTCAGACGTGCCATTTTGGGCGGCACGTCCAAATCTTGCTGTCCCTTTGTTTCCACAATGACAACTTTGTTCCTGGGAAGTTTAACAATAAAATCTGGATAATAGTTTGAAATATCGCCATCTGCATTGACGTAATCCAACTTGAAATTCACTGCAAAATAATTCTTGGCGTATGAAACGATATCGGAACATTTTTCAAGAAATCCCGCAAAGACCAACTCAAAATGGCTGTCGCCAACAATGCGGTTGAACACGCTCTTTTGAGGTATCAGGTATTCTTGATCTTTCATTACAAAAGGGCGGGTCTTACGCAGCTTAATCGTGTCGCGGATTTCAGCATCGCCTTTATCCCTTACCGTCAGGGCATTGATCGCTTTTTTTAAGGTTTCAATAATAGTTTTGGTTGCTTCAAGCTCTGAGAGGTTGCCCAATGTGTTGGGGTGCTCCAGATCAACTCCCTGGGTAAAAAGCTCGTGCTGGATAAAGCTTTTTACCATGCCATACAGCACGTCGTAGCCACTGAACAACCGTAACTCTTTCATGATGGTCTGAACAAAGTACCCGACGACGGTACGATAATCGGCAATCCCGACGGTATCGAGTATGGTGGTGTGCGTTATCTCGCCACTGGTAATATCGCGGAAAACGATTTCACGCTGTTCTTCCTCGGTAAACTGGCGGTAGGCTACCTTTTTATGCCCCAAGGCATGAATATCCAGGTCGGCAAGAGTTTTGTATTCCCGGTATACGCGCGGCGTCAGGACTGGAATTTCGATATCCAGGGCGCTTATGTCCTTTTTGGCGTTTTCGTTGTCGATCTCCACGACCAAGGGCGTTTTCGGCCCTGTGCCTGCGCCCATAGCCTTGCGTTCGAGTTCCACACCTTCTGCCTGGATGGACTCCACAAACTCCATGAAAGCATCTGTACCCACAACACTGACGTATTCCTCAACATCGCCACGATACATTTTGCGCAAACCCCGGCCTAAGGTTTGCTCCGGCAGGATATTGCTCTTGGCGGAATAGGCCCGCAGACCGACGATGGTGGTCACGTTGCGCACGTCCCAGCCTTCCTTGAGCATCAGAACGGACACGATTGCTTTATAGGGGCTTACGTCACCGTCGATTTCATTGGCCCGCTTGCGGAGCAGTTCCAATTCCTCTTTGACCTTGCCGGAACTGGCCTCGGAAATTTCGCCGTTGTTTTTGGTGTGAATGACCAGGACGCCACCCTTCAAATCCGGGTAGTGTGCTTCTAGATACTCAGCCACATCGTCGCAGTTACGGGTGTCGTCGGTCATGACGAACAGCACGGCCTTCTTGCCGAGCTTTTGATGTTCCGCGTAAGCCTTGCGCCATTCAATGACGCCCAAATCGATGTAGTCCGTGTATTTTTCCGTGTACTTTGCGCTTTGCCGCTCCATGAGCTTAGACCGGCTGGGCGCATCCGGCAGCACGGGGTGTTTGACCACGTTCTGATAAATCGCCTCTACCAGTGGATAGTCGGCTATGGTCTGAACAAAAATAGCACCGTTGTTGTGCTTGGGCGTGGCTGTCACGTCAATTTGCAGGCTTAAGGCTCCACCTTTTTGCAGCAGACGGTTGTGGATATCTTCAATGGATTTGAACCAGGCCAATGAAGCATCATGAATATGGTGCGCCTCGTCGTTTAAGATCATCAGTTCGTCAACGTCTCGTACAATCATGCCAAGATCCATCTTGGAATCCGTGGTTGCGCCGGTAGGGCGGTTGCCAAGGAAATACGGCATGGTGTTTTCGTCTTCTGGTGAGGGAGGGATGTCGTTGCCAGAATAGACGCGATGGATATTGGTCAGAAAAATATTGCCGGTGGCGCGGGTCACATGCACTTCATCCTGCTTATGCAGGGTGAGTTGAAAATCGTCGCGCCAGTTGCGCCCGTCATAGCCGTTATCCGGCAAAACCGGGTCTTCAAAGAAAATGCGTAGCCCTTGAAAATCTTTGTAAATGCGGTCAAGCACAATGATATTCGGCGCAATAACCAGAAAATTGCGGGCCAGTTCGGAATCCGACTCATAGAGTTTATGGAAGTAGCTCCAGGCCAGGGCAAGGCCCATAACCTTGGTTTTACCGCTGCCGGTGGCCATTTTGATCACATAACGTCGCCACGTCTCAGCAAACATGCTTGCAAACACTACGCCGGAGGAATCAAAGCGCATCAGGTCATTTTTGTCCTTCGCACCGACAACGTCACACAGATAAACGATGGTTTCCAAGGCTTCGCGCTGGGCGAAAAAGTATTTGAACTCGCCGGAAGTGCCGTCCGCCTGTGGGATAAAATGCGGCTCTTTGAACCACCAGTTCAGCAGACTCCTGCTAGTGCCACTCGCGTCCGCATAACCTGAATCGCGGAATTCCTTCACCTTGCTGCGCAAGGTCGCCACCAGAGGCGGCATGAGCTTTTCCATGCTGGTTTCACGCAGGGATTCATCGGCAGGGAACCAGCGCACGGAAGGGTCAAGAATGGCATGGGGGGAGTCTGGAAAATCCGGATGCAGGGCCATTACTTCTTCCCTCCCACGTTCACATCAATGATGGTCATGGTGTCGTTGCCGAAGATGTCCACCACCTTGACGGCCACCTTGCGCCTGCCGCCGGGCAATTCATGGAATACGCTCTTGAGTTCCAGCTTGCGGTCTTTTTTAGTGCGGAAGCTCTGCCACTCGTTTTCAAAAATGAAATCGCCCGTCCAACGCTCTTCAATCTCACCGTTATCCGGGTTCTTGAAGCGGATAATCTCGCGTTTACTCTCAAAATCAAAATCCACGGACCAGTAATCAATCCAGTCTGTCCAGTGCCGGGTCAGGTAATCGCGGGTGACGATGCCGTTTTTATCCTTGCTGACCTTGATAATCTGGCCTTTTTCCACCACGATTTTGCTGCTTTTGTCTTTCAGCGTTTCTTCGGCGGCGGCCACGGAATCCTGTGAATAGAATACAGAAAAGTCCGTCAGCTCCACGGCAATGCTGTTTTTGTGATAATACGGCTTCACCTCGATGAAGGAAACATCATGGAAAACCACCTGATTCTTTTCCACTGCCCGCTTGTCGAACACCTCCGCCGGAATGTATTTGGGCGCGATATCTATGCCCTTGGCTCGCGCTTCATCCAACACGTTGGGGAACAGGCCCATTTCAAATTCAAAGCCTAACACATCCACTTTGGTGATGTGATGTTTGCGGCATTCCAAGATGACTTCTTCCACAAATAGGCGAGTGACGGGCAGGTTGACCGGCCCGATCACTACCATGCGTCCGGCCCGTTTACCGTGGAAGGTGGTGAAGCCCTCTACCTTCTCCGCCCGGTAAGCACGCAGAATGAGTTCCAGAAAGGCGGCTTCCTTGGCTGCAAGCTGTTTTTGCTTTTCCTCCTCGCGCAAATCCTGGTTCACGCCCACATAGTGCTGGCGCTCATATTTGCCGAGGTTCAGAATTTCAAAGGCCCGATAGTTCTTGCTTTCTTTTTTGAGCTGGCGTTGTACGCCGATCATGCGCTTGCGAGTAGTATGGATAGCGAACTTGCCTAAGTCAGTGGCTATCCATTTGCGGCCCAGCTTTTCCGCCACAGCGGCGGTGGTGCCGGAACCGCAGAAGAAGTCAGCTATGAGGTCGCCTGCGTTCGACGAAGCTTTGATGATGCGTTCGAGCAAAGCTTCAGGCTTTTGAGTGGGATAATATTGGGTCTCTTTCGTTACACCATAACCACGAATTTGTGAGATATCAGACCAAATATCAGAAGTAAGGACACCTTTGCTTTCGTCAAGATAGCGTATATATTTTATGGCATTGTCTGTGATGCAGAGTCTTCCTTGAATATCTAATTCTTTCATCTTATCTAATGAATAACGCCACCCATTAGTTGGGCATTTTACTCCTTTGTAAGTATACATCATATTTGGACGCGGATTAGGACTGGAACAATCTGCTAAGTTATATCTTCTCCCATTTGATGGATCAATATGTTTGTACCAATCATCTGCTGTCTTCTTTGGTAATGGTTGATACTGCGGATTCCATATTCTATTTTCTGATTTTGAATAAAAAATAATAAAATCAGAAACTATACTATACTTGTTTTTCGAATCAGAGTGTGAATCTGCTCGCTTCCACACAATATCATTAACAAAACTTCCTTTTCCAAAAACTTCATCCAATATCAGCCTAATGTATCCACTTACTCGCCAATCGCAATGCACATAAATACTGCCATCCTCGGATAGCAAATCCCGCATCACTGTCAGTCGTTCATAAATCATACTAATAAAACTGTCCGCCCCTTTCCCCCAAGTATCTCGATATGCGATTTCTTCCAGAATGCCCGGCTTTTTTGTGAACGTATCATCCCCGATTTCAATATCCATGGAAAAATCCGCGCCGACATCAAAGGGCGGATCAATGTAAATGAGTTTCAACCCTCCCTGTTTTTCGATTTCATCCCGCATGAGACCGCTTTTGAGGGAGGAAAGGATGAGTTTGTTGTCGCCCCAGATCAGCTTGTTCGTCCAGCCTCTGAGCTGGCGACCTCGCGGATCAATATCAAAAAGGTTGAATTGCAGGCTGGTGGGCTTTTCCGCGCGTGGTTCGTCCACCTGTTCTATGGTTTGAAAGGGCAGAACAACATTGCAGACTTCATTGGTTTTGCCGTTCCATACCAGTTCCACCTCACGCTTGTCGCCAAACAGTAAAAAACGGTATTTGTCCGGCAGGGGTTTGTCGGCCTCGATAAAACGGATAATTTCCTGCTGCTCCAGCGGCGTAAGACGTGGCATGAGGGGCCTCCTTCGTGCAGGGAACGATGGCGGCGATGGCGAAAAGGTGTACTTTTCCGCCATCCCCAATTTTGTCGCTTCTGTTATGACGATTAGCAGAGAACTCCTTTAATTTCCAGGAATAAATCTCGCCACAACCTCCTCGTCTCCATGGGGCGGAAAAGTACACTTTTTTAACATGGTTATGATGTATCCGCCTTGAATGCCGCCGCGCGGTGACGAAAGGTTGAACGCGCCATTCCGCAACGCTTTGCGGCTTCAGAAGTGGTAAGCCAGCCTTTTCTCCAAAATTCATGGAGTTGCAAAAAATCTGAAGGAAGCGGCTTTGGCTCACGGCCAAAACGGACGCCGTTCTCCTTTGCGGCGGCGATGCCTTCAGCCTGTCTCCTTCGGATGTTTTCCCGCTCGTTCTGAGCGACAAACGACAGTACCTGAAGCACCAGATCGGCAATGAAAGTTCCGAGCAAATCCTTGTCGCGGCGGGTGTCGAGCAAAGGCATATCCAGAACAAGAATGTCCACCTTCATGTCCCGTGTAAGAAGACGCCACTGTTTCTGAATCTCCTCATAGTTGCGCCCCAGCCGATCAATGCTCGTGACGCAAAGTTGATCCCCAGGTTTCAGACGCTTGAGCATAGCCTGATACTGGGGCCGTTGAAAATCTTTTCCCGATATTTTGTCAGTATAGATATGCTCCTCAGCAATAGAATGTTCACACATTGCTATACGCTGGCGGCTCTCATTCTGATCAATGCTGGAGACGCGGACATATCCGTATACTTCACCCATTGGTTTACAGCCTCGAGGTGTTTTGCAATCCATCTCTGGGCGTATCCGATCTAATGACAGTCGATCCCGGCGTATGTACCTCCTGTGCCGCCCTGATTATTGCCTCTGTCGGTTTTACGGGGTTCACTTGAGGCATTTCCTCTCGTTTCTGCGGCGCGGGCCTATCCGGTTTCGGTTCCCGTTTCCGTCTGAACTCGTTCAGGTATTTCGCCAGGGTTGGCGCTTTCACATCAATGCCCTTTTCGTGCAGCTTCCCGGTTATCTCCTGGGTGTCGAAGCCGCGCTTCCTCATCCGTT
>Ga0123354_10002719_pt1 | contig 23714 bp, 17 predicted proteins | sample TergutLab28metaG_2_FD_97872 | JGI IMG/M metagenome (GOLD analysis project Ga0123354, IMG submission 97872) | Labiotermes labralis P4 segment gut microbial communities from Petit-Saut dam, French Guiana - Lab288 P4 | ecosystem: Host-associated > Arthropoda: Insects > Digestive system > Gut ... | reverse complement strand
GGTATCCCTAGGAAACTTGTAAGGTTAGTAAAGATGAGTCTGACTGAAACATATAGCAAAGTCCGGGTAGGCAAGAATGTGTCTGACAGGTTCCCTATTAGGAATGGTTTGAAACAAGGAGACACTATCACCAATGCTTTTTAACTTTGCTTTAGAGTATGCCATTAGGAGGGTTCAGGTAAACAAGGATGGCTTGAAACTAAATGGTACACATCAGCTTGTGGCTTATGCCAACGATTTTAATATACTGGGAGGAAGCATACATACTCTAAAGGAAAATGCAGAAGCTTCAGTAACTGCTACTAGGGAGAGAGGACTGGAAGTAAGTGCTGATGAAACTAAGTACATGGTCATGTCTCGAGATCAGAATGCAGGACGAATTCAGGGTGTGAGGAGTGATAATAGTACCTTCGAGAGGATGGAAGAGTTTAAATATTTGGGAACAACTTTAACAAATCAAAATTCTATTGCAGAAGAAATTAAGAGCAGATTGAGGTCAGGAAATGCTTGCTATCATTCATTGCAGAACCTTTTGTCTTCCGGATTGCTCTCCAAAAATTTAAAGATCAAGATATATAGAACTATAATTTTGCCTGTTGTTTTGTATGTGTGTGAAGCTTGGTCGCTGACATAGCGGGAGGAAAGGAAGTTGAGGGTGTTTGAGAACATGGTGTTGAGGAGAATATTTGGACCAAGGAGGGACGAGGTAACGGAGGAATGGAGGAGATTGCATACGAGGAGCTAAATGATTTGTAATCCTCACCCAATATTGTGCGGGTGATAAAATCAAGAAGAATGAGATGGGCAGGGCATGTGGCATGTATGGGTGAAGAGAGGGGGGTGTATAGGGTCTTGGTGGGGAAGCCGGAGCGAAAGAGACCACTGGGGAGGCCTAGGCATAGATGGGTGGATAATATTAGGATGGATCTCCGGGAGGTGGGATGTGGGTATATGGACTGGATTGGTTGGGCCCAGGATACAGATAGGTGGCGGACGCTTATGAAGTGTGTAAGCCAATACTGAAAATTGGTGTCTTAGTCTGCTTCTGCTCTGCAGGTGTATTGTCTTCAACTTGAAGGTTATAAGTAGGGTGTGTATTATAAAGGCACTTCTTGACACATGTACCTTGCTGTGTTTTCTGACTGTTATTTTGGATCTGTGTAATGTAGTGGTATGAATGCTGTGACTAGAAATAGTTGCACCAACTGCATGTTTGTAATTGTAATACAGGTGGGCTGCTGTATCTGCAGATCCAGTATCCGCCGTTTCAGTTATCCGCGGTTGGCCATGGCTCAAAAAAAATTTGGAAAATTAAAGAAATAAACAGTTCCTAAGTTTAAAAACACACCAATTGAGAACGGGCCATAACATGGTGAAAACCAGCAGCCCAAACGTGCCCAGTACTTGACTCATCTTCCTTTGTCCCTGTGCCCACGCTTCCTCGCAAACTTGCCATCATTCTGCTTCTAGCATTCTTGCTGTTTGAATTAGTTGCTGCGTTATCGCAGTGTTTATGTTCAGAAAGCAAAAAGAAGAATGGAAAAATCGGTGAATACACACAATACGCTAAGATATTTTTTAACAAATAAAATGTTCTTTTTACAGGTTATGTACAGGTACGTACATATGATTGTCGTCGTAAAATGTGTAATAATAACACTTTTTTCATTGCTTGTGCAGCTCTCTGATGGAAAAGCATGATTTTTATTGTTCTGTCACCCTTGAAACTGTACATGATACTGTACAGTACACGTACTGGTTTTTTCATTGCTCAATCGTCTTTTGAGGTTTAGGCTAAAATGTCAGAATCCCTTACTTTCATACATACAAGAGAGAGAAAGAGAGAGAGTACACTGTAAATGTACAATGTAGTGTACAGTACACTTTATTATTACTTCATTTAATGTTGATAATGTCTTACTGTGTATAATTTATCAATTAAACTTTACCATATTTATGCATGTTACACGAATATCACGTTATGTGATATATATAGCGTTCGGTATTATCCGCGGTTTACCATAACTGCGGTAGGTCTTGGAATATATTACCCGTGGATACGGCTGTCCGCCTGTATATTGTTGTCATACTGCAGTGTATGGTACATCCTTGCCTTTGTACTGTGAAGGATTAATCTTGTATGTTAATGATACTATGAGAAGAGCATAAATTACAGAGTTGAATACCATGTAATTTCTGTCATTAAATGTTTTTTTTATCCTATACATTCAGTTGTTACTGTTATCATTGTATTTCTGATATTTTTCACTTGTATTCTGCCTCCTTAAAGATATGCACCACAATTTCAATTGGTAAATTGTAATTTTCTACTACAAATAATAGAGAAACATGTATCAGAGATTATTCCAGGTAGTAAATGCACTTGACCAATTGCTCTCCCAGGACTTGTTCAAACAGCTTGTGGACAGCTGTTTCCACATTATTGTTGTGCATGAAGTTTCTGCCACCAGGATATTTTTTGGGACCAAAGAAATATAAATTACCTGTACTAAGTCCAGAGTGTGAGGAATGCACTAAAACTTATGCATAAAGGTTCAAGTGTTTTGAAGTGCATGGGTTACTAATGGGCCTGCCCTCTTTGTATTCTAATGCACAAAAACTGCCCATAAGGGTCTCCTTTCAGCATATTATCTCTATATAGCTTATCAGGTGTTCAGAAAGCAGTTCTGTGTATTGTGTTTTTGGGGCAGGAGTAAGTTCCCTATTTAGCTATCATATGCACCCTCTCCAAAGCAGGATCCAATCATGAAGAATGCTAAAGCCAAGGTGGAAACATCCATGAGTTTCTATGTTATCCTATAAGTATATGTGTGTGTGTGTGTGTGTGTGTGTGTGTGTGTATGGCCAGACCACTGCTTCAGTAATTTCCACAGTGGTATTTCTTGAAATTATTTGGGATGTCACTGTCTACATTGTCTGGATGTATATTTTAATACCATCTGCAAACAACCATACACAGTAAGCATGTCTAGCCATACACAGATGGCATTTACTCAGGAGCAGTGTCCTTGGCTCATGTAAAACAGTCATGCTGTTGTTCGTACACATGTTCAGGTGATCTCTGAACTTCCGACACAAGTGTATTGCAAAGCGTTGCTGGTGCTGCCAACTAGTACTGAAAAATATCGCTTTCTGCTTATTGCAGGATGTACATGTTTGTAAGTTACTTTGCCAGTGTAGTAGGCCTAACTACAGATGCAACATTGAATGGACAAAGGTTTACATATGTGTTTAATGTTCTAGGCCGGTTGGAAAGAAAATTTAGCGACATTCATGAATGAGCTAAAAAATCTGCAGTGCATTGGAATGACAACAATGGGTGCAGCTCTGAAGCATGCATTTGATGTTCTCAATATCAATCGAATGCAAACTGGCATTGACACTTACGGTCAGGGTCGTTGCCCCTACTTCCTTGAGCCATCTGTCATTGTTGTCATCACGGATGGCGGGAAACTTTCGAGCAGTGCTGGTGTTCAGGAGGATGTGAGTTAATTAGATGTCAGTCAGCTGTCACCAATGAAATCTTATGACTGTTCTGTTATTTCTTATGAAATTGACTTGTTAGATAAGGTGTGTGATGTCCGGAATACTGATTAATATTACATATGTTGTTATTCATTAAACACAGAACTGAATTTTCCTTTTCAACAAATTTCATCATAAATTTCAAGAACACATAAGCTGATATCTAACCCACAGTCACTGTAGTGTATGAGTGTAAGCCACCATGGTGCTTACTGGAGCACTTTTCAGTGTCTGCATCATTTTGTCTCTGTCAGTCCAGGCCCAGAAATGCAGGGATTATCACTGTTCTTTCAGTGATTCTACATTTACAAGAAATGGGTTGTCTCTCACCTAACCAGCCAGTAATGGACATTTATATGTATTTAATTTATTTATTTATATATTTGTTTACTTACCTATTTATAAAGTACCCTCTGGCAAGTAGTTTTATAGCTGTACATTGCTAAGTTGTATATACTCAGCCCTCTGCTTTATGTTATTTCAACAGTTGTCTGCTTATGTATCACTTTCCATCCAAAATCAGTAATCCAGTTGCACATTGACATTCTTCTAATTGTGTTGGTTTGGCTGTGGAGTGGCAGTGCATGCACACAACACACTGCTAGTCTGTTGGTGGATGCATTTGTGTAGATGGCAAGTAAATGTAAATTGCATTTTTGAATCTCTGTCTGCCTTGATGCCACATGGAAATTAAACCTGGATTTCAGCACTTGTCTGACCTGTGGTCTGGTCACAATATATTCTTTTTTGCAATATGTCTGTACACAAAATGCAGCTTTTGTGAAGCTAGGAATTTTTGTAGGAGGACTCTTACAGTGTGATGTTTCTGGGGTGCTTCTGTTATGACACCTTACAATAATTTAGTTGATTTTTGCTTATAAGTTTCCATTACAATCTTATTCTTCCAATTTCTGTCTGAAATCTTATTCCATGTTCTTCCTTGCAATAACATGTCCTTCTGTTTTTCTGTCCTTTTCTCCACCTGATAAAATGTATGTTCATATTTAATAGTAGGTGAAGGAAAAGAGCACATATACCCAGTGAGGTATATGATAGAATAACCCCCAGACATAAATTCTTGATAGTCTGTATAGTGAGTAAGAAGATGTCAGTTGCAGTCACCTTTCATCTCTTGAAACCCTCGTGTGTAATTTTATTGTTTCACTGTGTGATGTGGCTGTTCCTTTTTTGACTGTCCAGTACCTACAAAGGTTACATTTTATCAGGTAGGGGCTGGAAAAAACAGGGTATGCTGTAGCAAGAAAGTAAATGAAATGAAATTTTAGGCTTGGATATGTGCAAAGGTAAGTTGTATCACCTTTTCCAGCATATGCTTGCTGATGGACAGATAGTCAATAAATGACCAACCTTCCAGTAAACCCACAGTTTCAAGAACAGATTTCACTTCCCTCCTCAAGGCCCGAGTATAAATAAGCTGTTTTAAGTATTGGGTTGGGATCTAATATCATGGCTTTGAATACGTCACTGCAGAGGTTTTATATTGTGAAGACATTTGGCCCATCTTGAGTCATAAGCATGTAAATAAAAATTTAAAATTGAAGATGATGGTTAAAACACTTAAAATGCTACACAACATTAATATTGCAGTGTATTGTGCATTGTTAGTGCAACATGTACATACACTAATTACTTCAGTCCTGGTGCTCATTTGTCATACCACCATGCAACTCTAGAGTTGGAGCTCCACACATGTGGCCATAAATAAATGTACTGGAGTTTGTTAGTATATATGCATTCAGCCCATGTTTTACACCTTATTTGCATTCCTGAAAAAATGGGCATAAATCAGAAATGAAATTCCAATAAGAATTAAGGGGTTAGCATATAATACATCTAGTCGAAGAGTTGTATGCCAAAAATGAGAGAGCACAAATTAAGAAAAGGTGTAGAATGGCAAGAGCATTGAAGCAAAAAAGGGCATAAAATGAAAAGATATAAAACAAGGGCTGGGTGTGTATTTTACTTTGTTTACATTGTGACAAACAGTGCTTCACATATTCTGGACACCTAGTTGCTATGGGTTTTTTAAATTACATTATTGGGCCGATATTTTAGTCCTTCTGTGGCCATTGCACTGAAATACTCAGTGCATTGAAGCCAGATGTTTTCGGCAACCTGTCAGTTAAAAGCACTGATGGCGTCAGACAGGGGTTACTGTGGCAAAGTAAAGAAGATGCTCATTTGAAAACTGTTCTTTAAAGCAATTAGTCTGTTACATTGAAATATGTTTCACTGCATGATGTTTTATTTATATTGCAGAGGAAGTTGTGTTTCTAACTATTCCAGGCATCCAAAGCTTACAGAATTCTTACAATTTATAGTTTTTCGTGTACCATGGCATATTTCATAGGACGCTAGCATGTTACTTTTAACTTAACCTTGCTTGGATTACAAAGTGGAGATACCTGATGTCTGTTGTCTCTGTTGAAATAATCACAAGTGTTATCATAATTTTTGTTTGTATATATCCATATGATGATATGATTGATTTGCATGTTTGTTATTTGAAATAACTCAGCTTTTTAATTGGCAGTAAGTTTTTCATTGTTGTGAGGCCATGATGTAATGGCAAAGTATTTGCATTTTAAAGAGTTTGCACTTTATTATAACACCAGCATCATTTGAGGTGATTTATGTCAAGTTTGTTTTAAATTCACATTTTTTTTCTATGACTTCTTGTAAAAAGCTTTTCATCAAACATGCTGTATAAAAGAGTGCACACTTAATATTTGGCCTATGTATTATCTTTGGTTTCATTGTATCTTGGTTTGCAGTTAGATTTAATAGAAAAGAAGAACCCAAATCATAACTTAGCCCTTTGCCGTGCACTATGTTTCCAGTACTGCCTAATCTGAGAGACCCATTATGTGTAAACTGCTTGAAGTATACCATGGTGTTTGCAGCGTGAAGAATAAAATGTGTTGTCATGTGGGTTCCTCCTGTTGGACACACTCATATGAAGTCAGATTTTATGTTTCATTCTTGATCATATTTTATTTTCATTCAACAAGTAGTTGGCATTTCTTCTGCAATATAATGTGATAGTGAAAGCAGTTTTTACACTTCAAACAAAATCTGTATAAATGTGTGTCATCCATGCTCGCTAAATGTAACGTATTTCCCCATTGTGCACAGTCATCTGTCAACACATGATCCATAGTGTGTAACCTAAGAGTTGACAAACAGTGTTTTTATGTTCCATTGTGACAACAGGATGTTTGTGTTGAGAGAATGGCTGTTGCTGCTATTGTGAAGCATACAAGTGAACAGATCCTCAGAACCATTATTTTTCTGTGAATTGTAACTGTTTGTAGAAGAACTGTGACAGACTGTAGATTATAAGTATGATATGCTGTGTCACCCATTGCAAAACATATTGTAATTAGCTTTGTATATCAAGTGCGGCAAAGGGTTAAATGAAGGAAAACTGGCAGGGAGAAATAGAACATTTGACAGTGTAAGGGCACCATAACCACATTGCCACAGGAACTGGAAAGCTGTGAGTGTTTTTGCCTCGCAGACAGCATTGTTAATGTGCAAGAATACACTGACTAGAAATGTTATGTTCCAGTGGTGAAAGACTTTCTCATAATTGCAATAGTCAATCACTGACCTAGAGCGTGAGACTGGCTGGCTTCACAGCAGGCTTGGCTGGAGGCTAATTAGAGTTCCTACCTGGCTGTATGGCTGGCTGGTGAGTCTAGCCTGGACCCTTAACCTATGTACTTAGTTTATCCACCTTCTGTTAGGTGGTTTGACCAAATAGGATGTTCTGGTACTCTACCTTTTTTGGAAAGATAGAGTAATTACAGAACATACTAATGCTCTGAAGTCTTGTAATGATGAAGGTTAATGTGGAAGAATGGATTCCAGGGTCCACTAGTAAAAAAATCTCCCTTAATGTACATGTCAGTTTGAGTGAGTAGAACAGAGACAAGTGAAAATTATTGAATCATGTTGAGGTATCTTGAAAAAAAGATGAAATTGTCATTGGATGTGGCCATTGATGCAAAATCATAGGAATCTAGTTTCACAGTTTTAAAATTGAGTATATTTTGTGCTCTGAAAGCAAAATTTCTGACAACCCTGGTTGGTTTTGTGTTGATGGTATCGGTATGACTGGCTTGGTGAAGGTTTTTGGAGTCCTGAAACAAGGTGCTGATTTTGATGTGAGGTTCTACGTACTTGACATTTTGGAGTTCAATAGTGGGTTTATTTTAGAGGAATGCAACATTTTGGAAACATGTTGTTATGTTCAGTGTGTGAAGAACAGGATCCAAAAACTGGGAACAGGATTATTTACTTTAAGAAGTATTTGGTGCATGCAGTTTGGAGTGAGAGTGAGTATATGTATGGAAGCAGTGAGATTGTTACAGGTCATGCTTTCTGAGAGCATTGTTGCCATATGGAATGAATTGGTTGGAGGTTTGGGCATATGCTCTATGTGAACAGTGGAAGTAACATAAATGTTCTAATGTCTGTGTTGCATATTACAACTGTTCATAATTTACTGTCCCATAAGGATACCGTGAAGTGGGTAGGTGTCTTAATATTGGAGTAAGAAAATGACAGGGCAAGGCATTCTCCAGTGGAAAAAGGCACATTTTCCAAATGCATTCTTAGTCATTTACCCTATTGGCCTTGACAGTTACTGAATACACAATTTGTCTGTTGCAAAGCTGCTCCTACTGCATCAAGTCAGAATTATTTTTCCCATTGCTTTGTTAAATATTCACCATATACAGCAGATAAGCATTCAAGGATGCCCTTGGATGACAGTATTGCAATAGTTAGAAAAAATTGCCACAGACATTTGGATGGGAGTCTTTGATGCACAAGGTGGCATATCCCATTTGCAAAGAATCCCTTCAGCTGCTGTCTGAAACACTGTACCACAACTTCCAGAACATTGTTGCGTGATGTGAATTTCAGGGCTTTCTGTAATGATAGGAAGGTGTGAAAATCACAGGGTGATAAGCTGAGGCTGTGTGTAGCATGTTTGAGCAACTTCGGGCACGCAGCATTAAACTAGCTTTGAACTCTGTGGAAAAAATCTCAGAAAGCATCTTCCTGCTGTGTGACAGTGTGTTGCCATGTGGTCCATGCAAATCAGGATCACCTGACTGTCCTGTGGTAAGAGCTCAAACATGCTGCAGACAGCATGGACTTTTCACCACAAAATTTTCATATATTTGGACCATTAACAAATCCTCTGAGATTCATGTTGGCGATTGATGTGCAGGGGAATGTGGTGCAGTAGTTGAGGCAGCAGTCAGAGTAATTTTGTGCAGATGGCATCATTGGCACTTCCTAAATGTCTGTGGTGATTTTTACTGATTGCTGTGTGAATGTCATGGGTTTCAGTTGTGCACTGCACGTGTATGTATGTTAAAGTACAAGTTTAGATCCTAATGAAGTATAAATGGTATTTCATGTCTCAGTTTGTTGTACAGTGTGCTGTTTATGAGAAAACTTGTAAAGTTTGATTTGAGTATCTTGTGCATTGGAATTAGCTTGAACTGATAACAGATAAAAAATTAGTTCTTCCAGCATATTGAATGTGACTAGTGCCACATTTGAGCATAGTATATTCAGTAGTTTGAGTTTGAAACATCGACATGACCTCACCTATATTCAGTGCTGTCTTATGCTTTTGCATCAGTTCACAGTTTTGAGGAAAATTGTAATATCCATTATTTGTGCAAACCTTCAAAAAAATAAGCATCACTTGGTGAATGCTGAGAGTACTGGGGGTTTAGAAGCTGTGTGTCGTGTTAGAATGTGACCTGTTATTACAGAATAAAAAATTTTTTACTTTAATAGTAATAATAATAATATTTGAAATTGTGTAGTAAGTTATATTTGTGTTCCTATGTCTTGCATACCAACAAAAACAGAAAACTAGTAACAGTGTACATTTCAACTTTTTCACTGTCATTTTTGTGGTCATTATAGGTGATTTAGTTAGTATCAGCCTATTTTGTACTTCAGGTTACTTACAAAATACGAAAATCTGTTGTGCTGTGTGATTGGCTCATGTATTTATTGGATGAAAGAAAAAGGAGGACTGGCATGATAGTATACTGCATTGAAATTATATTGATGGTGATGACCATCTTGAAGTTGGTAACGGAGGGACGGGAAAAATTGATAGTGAGCTATATTGGAGGATCCGAGGCTACTTAGATCACACTTTTCTGTGTTGAACAGCAGAGGATAGCAGCTGCTACAGAAGTACTATACTGTTCAGGCACTGATGTGACCTTGCCATGAAGAAAAAGGAGGTGGCTGCAAAGCAGATACCCACTTTTTTAAAACCATACATCCCATTTTATGTCATATTATAAAGAAAGAGACAAACAAACAAATGACCATCAGGCACAACAGTTTTTATATAATATCAATATAGCTACATGTTGTGACCTTATGGGGTCATCTTCATGCTAGCTTTAGAACATTTTAAAGGACTGTACAAACTGCACTCATTGGAAATGAGATGTTATCTTACACATTATATTCATAAGTTTTGATTTGCTTTTTTAACATATTTCAAAATTTTAATGTAGATAGAAATGAGACAATAAAAATGAGATGTATAAAAACTGTTAAACATGCCACCTCTAAAATTTTAGCAGTTTTTTACAATTCATTTTTATCTTTTATCTGCATTAAAATATTGAAGTATGTTAAAAAAAGAAAGGCAGAAATTGTGAGTATATTGTGTAGGAAATGAGATCTCATATCCATTAAGTGAAGTTTGTATATTCCTTTAAAATGTTCTAAACCTTGCCCAATGATGACCTTACAAGGTCAAAATATGTAGCTGTATTGGTATTATATAAAAACTGTTGTGCTTGATGGCCATCTGTTTGTTTGTTTCTTTCTTTCTTTACAAATATGCACTACTCATTTCTTCAGAAAATAAACTCTCATTTACAAATCTACATTAACTTAAACACTGTTTTTACAAGATGTTTTTATTTGATTCCTTATTGTATTTTCTTTAACTGGTTATTCAATTGTCCTTTGGTCATGTTAGGTTGGATAATCAGGACTGTACTTTATAACAACAAAAAATTACTTCAAGGCCATTGAGGTGTTCAGAATCACAAAGAATAATTGATAACATATACAATACCAACAAAACACTCAAATAGAAGTTGGTTTAGAAGCCATTTGATTAAAAATTAACTATCCCATGTTTCTGCCAACAGATGTTGGAACATCAGGTGTGTACCATATCTGGTGCTGTATGATTATGTGGATTAAAATGTCTAGTATAATACATACAGTGTTAACAGTGCTTGTATGGATGATGAATACTTTTGAAAAATGGGGGTACTCCATTTCGGAAAACATTTTTCCACTTTTCCATATCTTAACTGCAAGAAACAAGTAGATGCATTCCTTGTTGGAAATTAGAGGTAATGATACCCTTCATTAGGATCAGCATGTATTAAAAGGCTTAGGTATTTGTCACAGTTAAAACTTGTGTAAGTCTGGATGTGTGGCATATTTGGAGAGAGCATCAGCAGTGGTGCAAGGAAATTGTTGGCATCTTGAGTGTAGAAGAGAAAGGTATATCTTGAAATACTGTACTCCAGAAACCTTTTTACTTGCAACATAAAATGAGTGTTGTTATGAATAGATTTCACCAAACTTTGTGGTATTGTGTTTCAGTTTAATTTACCAATGCATTCACCAATTCCTGGTTCAGAACTTACACGTGAACCATTCCGTTGGGACCAGCGACTTTTTTCACTTGTTCTGCGGTTGTCTGGCACACCTGCATTAGACCGTGATATCGGTTTGGTACCAAGTGATAGCTCGCCTATTGATGCAATGTGTGAAGTCACTGGAGGTAATACTGCAATAATTCTTGTAATTTAGATGCTATAAAAATTGAAGTATTCCCTGAAGTGCGTAATTCACTTGTGTAATATAGGTATTCCCATTTCTTGTGATCATGGTAAGGAAATATGGTGACATGTGCTAATTTATATTTGGTGTTTGTCTGAGGAACAGCATCTAAAGAGTGGCATGTAATAAATTATCATACTTCATTTTTGTGTGAATTTCTGAGAAACTACCTAGAGTTCCAGACAAGTGCAATGGATTGTACTGTCACAGTTGTAATTCAGAATTCTAACACATGTAAGTTTCAGGGTACATCACTGTTACAGTAATTACTAAGACTGTGGGATTTAGGTGGCTTGCCAGGTCCAGGCTGGGGTTAGTTGGGTCACAAGGTCATCAAAAGGAAGTGGGTATGCAAACCAGTGGTGATGCTAAATAAAACGCAGTATGTAGGGGATATAGCATGAGTCCATTTGCTGCAGTGGCTTTGATGAGGTGGCACTAAGTATTCTGCAGTTTATCAGTTTACAACATAAGGACAAGTTTGTTTTTTTTTGTGGCAGAACATGGACATTAAATTGTGTAAGTATATAAAATTTAGTTGTTAAATTTTGGTTCATTTATGAAATTGCCTTTATGTATAATCACTTGGTGAAAATAGGTGACTTGGTAAATTCAGGAATGAGGTCTGGAGCAAGACAGATTCATGTCCTTGCTGTCAAAGTTTCCAATGGTGTCATGGCACTTAGCAAGTTTAAGTATCGTTTGTCTGCAGTGGTGCTTGCCAGTTTGTTTATGTGATAATGAACTCAAGTTTGTTAATCAAGAGTGTGACATACCTACTTGTTGGCTGACCAAAGGTGAATTGGCAAGGGTAGTAATGGATGACATTGACTTCAAACTATTTACATGTTCAGGATGTACAAAGTCATGTATTTATAGCATTATCACCATTTGGCTGTCATTTCGAGTTTGTAACAAATTAACCATAACAGCAACAACATTGCTTTTCTTTTAATGGTAACAAACTATACTTTGGCAACCAAAAGAATAGGAGTGGAATGACAGAGATGTATAGTCCTTTCTTTCATTTTCATTTAATAGTTGTCATGCTTTTTTAATTGAAGACAGTCTTGTCTAACTATGATTTGTACTTTGTTTAAAGCTTATGTGGCAGCAGAATTGTTATATAATGACAGAAATTTTGCTAAAAGTCATGAAATGAACCAGAGTGGGGGGTTTTCTCCCAGTTGTATCGAACTGTGTGTAGTACAACAACATGGTTCTCATGTATTAACACCTTATTGGAGCTATGAAGTGGTTGACTGAATTGGCTCTTAATTTTATTTTAAAGCTTACTTTTTTGCCAATACAGTACTTTTTAATACTTGAAATTTTAAGTCTTTTTCATATTCTCTGCCCTTGCCCAATTTTTAGAACATTGCCTTGTAGTAACAAAACTGCTGAACATACATATATAATTAATATACTCTTGTGCAGTGCAGATTTGTGTCAAAAGAAGATTATATTTTTTTAACCTTGCATGGTGGGTAAGTTATGAATCTTCTGAACACTTGATTTTTTAACAAAATGCAAACATGTGTGAACAGGTATTTTCAATAGTTTTAAATATTACATTTCTGGTTAGATGTACTATAAATGTATTCCATGTGTGATTTGTGGTTTTCACAACTGTGCGTATGAAGATTCAGGTCTCCTGGGATACGATGCCATGGCAATGAGCCCTCGGCAATCGTTAGCAACCAGAATGGCATTGTATCTAAGTTATTCTTTTGCTTGCTTGCAGGGAGATCGTACTGCATCACATCACATCGTATGCTGATGCAGTGTATAGACAGTTTGGTACAAAAAGTTCAGAGTGGAGTAGTGATCAACTTTGAGAAAATTGGGCCAGATCCACCGCCAGTTACAGCTGAAGGTAAAAAGTATTTTTAAAATTATGTTTTGTTGTTTTCTACGTATCTGTGTTAGTATGATAGTGCCCATTGACACGTAACATGGAAAATTAGACGATTCCCATCCCTTAGCTGTGGTTTCTGTAGATAGCCCTCCGTTTGAATCACTTGTGTACATTGTAGCCTTTGAAGGGTAGTTTTCAGTCACAGTTTCACAGAATGTGAACTTGCCTACCTTTAAATGTTACCATAAAAAGTTCTTGAAAGACTGTTGGATTGTGACAGCAGTGCTGCTACCTAGAGATAACTTTGTGTTGGCAGTTTGAAACTGCTGTTAAGGCAGAACATTTCTTCTGCTGAAATTGTAATGGAGAACATGCATTACTGAAGATCTCAGAAGAGTAACTAATGGCCACATGCTTTTTTTTTAATGAGATAATGAATTCCCAGTATATTCTTACATGCAGGAGCAAAAGCTGACTCAGATGTGACCATCGTTGAGAATGATTCAGAGAGTAAAGGAAATAATGATAAAGAATGGGATAAGGATTGCAATCCATCATCTGAAGAAGACAACAATAGCAAGGGTAATGGGGTACGTATGACAAAAATTATTGTATACCCCTGCCTCGTGATTACAGCCATGACAAGAATTTGGTCAGCTGTGTTTTTGTAGTAGTATAAAGTGAGACCTGCTAATGTAGGTAGTTCAGCTTCTTCTGTGTAACTTCATAGTAAATACTTTAGGTTTGTATTTCCAAGCTGCTGTTTTCACTCTGGTTATTTTTAAATGGTACACCAGTTTGCAAGACATTGCTGAGGAGTCAGTAAGCTGCATATTGCAGAATACAAAGAATTATACCATGTGTGCACAACTCACATAACAGTGACAAGGTGGGTTATATGAGGCTTGCACAGAATGCTAATTAATACAGTATACAGATATACAGTGTAAATAGTTACAATGTAAATATATCAGTAACACACCTTTTACAGATTAAGAACATATAGTAATAAATTCTTCCACAGAATAAAACAAGTTTGTAATGACATTTGAGAAAATACTTATGAACATTTTACTTGAAAGTAAATAGTTGATAATTATTTCCTTAAATTTCATTATAGACTTCAGACTTTTGATTTCATTAGATAGTTTTTTTTATATATAGGCACACTGTTGTAAGCAATAGTCTGTTCAAATAATTTGGTGTTATGCCTTGTAATAAATAAATACGACTTACTGCACACAAATGAAACATAGAATGAGTTCATCTACTTAAGGACATTTTAGTAAACTGAAGAACTTCATAGATGTATGTACCAGGTAGTGTCATAATCTTTAAATTTTTTAAGTATGGTTTGCATCTTGTAGTGATTGCAGTATTAGCTATTAACCTTATTGCTCTTTATTGTAATTTAAAATTTTTTAAGGTTTGTAGATTTTCCCCAAAATAAAATAACATATTTTGAAATGAATGTAAATGTGCAAAATACAGATGTTTGACAATATTTTTGTTTGCAAATGATTTAATTATTTTAATTGCAAAACAGTATTTACTTACTTTATTTATTAAATTTCCATGTATGTGAATTGCCTCCAGGTTGTGATAGTGAATGTGCATTGGTGTAAAATAGTGATGTTGCAGTATTCTGGGTTAAATGATGTTGAATCATAACTTTCATTCAGCTGATTCAGTATTGATGAGTGTGTATATCTGGTGGCCCAGGATATTTTGAATCTCAGTGTGAGAAGAAGTCCAGTGTTGACTGCAGTCAGAGATTTTTTTCATTGTTAAATACAGATTTGTGTATAGCATATGCATTCTTATTAGTAGTATTATGGGGTATAATGATAGGTGTGTTTTACCCATTTAATAGGCACGTCTGGGTAACAATGTACCAGGCAGTAACACCATCAGTTCTTTGGCACTGAGTAGCAGTACAGCATGGCACACCTGTAGACGGCTCATCTATGTGCCACGGTCAGCACAGAAAGGTTTTGCTGTCGGATTCTGGCCAATTCCTGAGTCATTCTGGCCTGACCTTAATTCTTCTGCTTTAGTAAGTAGTATTGATATATTTGGTGGGCAGGTTTTGATTGCTTTAACATTTTTGTAGGACCATTTGGCTGATCGTTACTCCTGTTTATCTCCCAGACAGTTGTACGAAAACAGCTTGTCATAAAAGTAAACTGTATCTTGTGAAGTGGCAGTCCAACCCTTGGTGCTGTAGTGAAATCCGTGGTGTACTCTGCAGAGAACTGGAATTAAGTGGCCGGCATTACTTTTTACGGTAATTGGCGACAGCTTAAGGCGAAACAGTTTTCTTAGCTGTACACTGTGTATGTTGACTAAGGTCAGCATTCATTGCCAAAGGGTTAAAAGATGAGTGTGAAAGAACAGCCAAGTAATAACAAGTACTGTTTACATTGGCAGCACTGAATCACCATGTGTCAGTACAACGTGATCTCTGTTTTCTTTGTAATGCTTCACACCAGTGTTGCTACTGCTTCAGTAATAAAAGACAATTACAAGCATTTCTGCTGACACCATCTTCTTTACAATTCATTTCAGCCTCCCCGTTCAGCGCATCCCAATGTGAAATTTACATGTACAAGTCAGGAACCAATGGTAATTGAGAATCTGCCTTTTGACAAGTATGAGATGGAACCAAGTCCACTGACTCAATTTATCCTGGCCCGCAAGCAGCCCACAGTCTGTTGGCAGGTAAACTATAAAAATTATGTATTGGTAGTTAATCTTTTTTATATTTTGTACTTATATGTTAGCTTCAGTGCTCCTCAAACAGTGGTTTTGATCATTCTGGCTAGCATAATTTTTTGATTATGTATATTGTATGGTTGAAATGACATCTCTTCAGTTTCAGTAACCCATTATATGTGGTACTGAATTTTTTTACTAATTTAGGCATGTACTATTAGTAATATTTGTAGAGTACAGTTTGTACTCTACAGTGTGAGATGGGACATGAGACAAATCCCCTTTGCTCCTATATTGGATCGTGAATCAGAAAAGTTTAAGAATCACTGTTTTGTATTAAATTAGTTTTTTGCAACAGTTTATTTAAAAACAAATAAACAGTGACTACACTATAGATTGCATAACCAAGGATTCAGGGTTTGTTACCTGGCAGGGGCAAATTTATGTCTTCTCTGAAGTGTCCAGACTGGCTCAGAGCTCACCCAGTTTCTTGTTCATTGGGTATTGGTGGCTTTTCCTCTGGAGTAAAGTGGGTCTACTTTCCCCTCCCCTCCATTTGACTTCATGGCATCCGCAGGGACAAAAACAGAGTCCTTGTTCAGTGGAGTGTTAAAGGATTCCAGAATTTATCCTGCTAATTCTGTATATGAAAACCAGTGACTTTTGTCTGCTGGGGTTTGTATGCCACAAGAAACATGGAATAAGAGCGTGGTATTTGGACATTGTACATAATTTGCTCAGAATTATATCTAGCAGAAGATTTACATACTTTGTAAGCAAGTTATGTATTTATTAAAATGCTGTGTCCCTTTGTGTAGGTGTTTGTTGCGAACAGCTACAAGAACTCTGAAGTGGGGCACCCATTTGGATATCTGAAGGCCAGTACAAACCTGACGTGTGTGAATCTGTTTGTAATGCCATACAACTACCCGGTGCTGTTGCCTTTGCTGGAAGAACTCTTCAAAGTCCATCGCCTGAAACCAACCAATGAATGGCGTGCACAGTTCCAGAACTACTTGCGGACCATGCCAACATATTATGCGGGAGTGAGTTACTACTGAAAGTGTGGAATTTGATATCCACTTGTGTTGCAAAACTACAGAATAAAGTATTTGACCTTTTGGCTCCAAAATTGTATGCGGGTTGTACATTGAAAAGTCTGGGAATTTAATTGCCTGTCATTACTTTTTATGCTCTTGGTGTAAATTCAGGCATTTAAGCCACAAACAATGTGTTGACTTTTTTTTTATGTTTTGCTCACCATGTATTTCAGTATAATCTTAGTAATTGACCAACTTAATGCACAAATTCTTGTTTTATAATAAGTTTATTGTATTCCTCTACGTGTTTCAAGCACTATTGTGCTCACCAATAGGAGGTCAGAATTGTATTATACAGCATCTGGTATCATCACACACTGTAGGTGGCCGTCCAGTGCATTGCATGGCCACCTACAGTGTGATGATACCAGATGCTGTATAATACAATTTTGATCTCCTGATGATGAGTGCATTAGTGCCCGAAACATGTAGAGGAATTCATTAAACTTATTATAAAACAAGAATTTGTGCATTAAGTTGGTCATATACTAAGATTAATGTGTTGACTGTAGTCTGCGTTCATATCCAGAGGGATAATGAAGATCAAGTTGATTGTGTTTGGGATGTAGCCAGCTGAAATGTTTGCAGGTAAACTAGTCATCCTAATGGAATTATTTTTTGGTTTTCTTCAATCTGCAGGTCACTGCATAGGTAGCACCTTTAAAAGCGACATTACTGCTAGCTATTAAATCCTATCATTGTCATCTTCCCTTCATATGTAATGCATAATAACCTCACCCGTTGAATGGTGTTTTAACCTAAAAACTTGTAATGAGAGATCTAGTGGTCTTCAAATAAGATACCAGAATCATTCTATGTATCCCTGATTTTATTGTGATCCAAGTCTGTGTGTGGACTTACCTTACATAGATTTGTGCTTTTGTGAAAAAATGTTTATGCTTTGTAAGTATTATTTATATTGAAGAGGGAAAATTGTAATAGATTCTTTGATCATTATAAGTGTATGCATCTTAGTAAATAATTGCTTTTACATTTTGATAAACTTCAGTCAATCCATAGCAACATATATTGTGACTTAATGAGAGTGATATCAGCTCTTTTCTTAAAGTAATGTTTCTGTCTTGAATTGGGTATGTGTACTAATACAGGCTGTTAATGTATTTTAAGTTTTCATTGTTAAGAATTTGCAAGAAATGTTAGGTGGCTGGTTTCATGAATAATTCCCAATTTTTTGCTACTATGGCTTTGAAGTGCTGTATGTAGTTATACGCTTGGGATAAAGTAAAAGTAGATCCATTCAGCAATGAATAATGTACCCTTATATTTATTCATTGGTACAACATCCACTGACAACATTCATTGACAGTGCATTAATATATTTTATTTTCATGGTTTAAGAATGAGCATTTATAAGCAGGGAAAGTACAGCATCTGAAATCATATTCTGTGGTCTTTCTACAACAGAATAATTTCAGTAAACTGAAAAGCAATTTGAAATCCCTTCAAACATTGATCATATGTTTGGAAATACAGTGCCATCTTGAGTAATGGATATTTATTTCTTGGCCCACGCCTAGCCTGATTTAAAATATCTGGTTTCCTGGATTAAGTGAATTTCTGTTTAGTAAATAACCTGCAGTTAGCATAAGACTTAAGCATAGGTGGAAGGATAATATTGAAGTGGATCGTGAACAGGCTGGGAGAGTATGGACTGGATTAAATCTAGCTGTGGATTGGGACCAGTGGCAGGCCTGCATAATTATAGTAAAGAACATTGGGTCCCATAAACTCTAGGGAAGTTCTTGGCTTGTGAAGGCCCTGGGTGTCTCAGGAGGGACTCTGCTCTACGAAACTAATGCCGTTTATTAGTGTGCAAAATTTCTGACATACCTTGACTTGCATCTTGATTTAGTGTGATTATGGTGGAAAGAACAATTCATATCAGTATGCACATTCACATATAGTTATAAAAAGCGCTAATTATTTTCATCTTGTCTGCATTTATCAGTTGGGCTGCCACTGGGTGGATTTTATTGAAATCTCATGTTGGAAGCTTTTTTGAAAGTCTTAATGTAATTCATCTCCATGCATTAATAAATAAATCACACATGAGATTCAACGAATGCACAAATGTTAAATTATATTTTTACACACAATTTGTTGTAACTCTGAATGATTCAGTCTGTCTTGTTAATTTTCAGGGAGTTACTTAACATATATAAAAACATGGAATAAATTCATTAAAATTTGTCCATACAATGTCTGCAGATATTATGAAATTCATTTGTAGCAGTGGAGAACTGGTTCATAAGATGCTGAGGTTGTAGTTTCGTAGGTTTTCGCAGTGGTTCATATCAGGAGGATATCAAGTTTGTTTTGGTAGCCAACACGGTACTGAAGCAGACTAGATGGGTGAGTTTGAATTCACTGTGTTAAATAACTCCCTGAAGAGGATCAGGATAGATCAAAACATGTTATAGTTATGAGAGATTGTGTGTAAAAATATAATTTTAACATTAGTGCATTATGTTGGTTTTAGTATATGAATTTTTTTAAAGTGTGTCAAAACAATCCAAATTCGGTTCAAATCAGGCAAAAATATCGAGTATTTTGCATGAAGAACTAAGTATGTTTTTATGACAAAATTGGCCTAAAAGCAGTTTTAAATATTTCGTGACTTTGCACTGATGCGTAATATATTTTCATATGCACTTGTTGGTTTTATTCTCATAGTGGCATTAAAACACTGTTGGCATGATGTGCAACAGTACAAAAGGAATGAGTTGTTGTTTTTCTGTGATTACGTGAACATGTCACGTAATAACTACGTTGCCTATATTATTCCCTTTACTAGGTCATTGCCACCCAACCATAACATGTAGACAATGATGTCACATTTTAACACACACTGAAGCCACACTGCTTCTACCAAGCAAGTCAGTGTTTGCCACGAAGGAGGTTTTTTCTGGGCTCCTTAGTCACACATGGCAGATGCTCAGTTCCCAGCTCTTTCAGGTTGCTTGCTTCAGATGCATTGCAATTCATTACTTATTCTGGCATTTTGACACTGTATAATCTTGAGTGCCAACAGTGCCATTCAGCAGTCCACAAATGAATATATGCTTGCCGTTTGTGGCACCATAGTTTCGTTAGTTCTTAACTGAGGTCCTTTCAGTTTTTATTTGATAGTTGTTTCAGACATTAATTTTGATATTATTAATTGATATAAAGTAATTACTTTGTTCAGGGTCTTCACAGGAGACCCATTAGAAGAATAATTTTGTGATGTTGCTCTGCGTAACCTACTTTAGTGAAAAATCATGATTTATTGTAAGAAAACTTTTTCTTCACAGTACTTTGGCAAAGAGTCCAGAATGCAAGGAACTTTACCCCAGTGACCAATATTTTGTAGTCATTTTTCGGTGCTTTTGTATCAGAAACTTGTACTAAAGTAAATCTTGGGATGTTGATGTGTTCTTGTAATACATCTTTACACAGTCCCAACACATTTGACATAAAGTCCAAATACAGTACAACATATCTCACGAATGTAGGTTATTGCAGAATTTCCCATCTGGTGTATTACAATCATTCTGGTTTTTATATCTACTATTGTTTTACTAGTTTTAAATGTGAAATTGAGTTTTGCTGTCTGATTCAGGCCCTGAGAAGAGCTTTGACACGGATGGGAGCCCAAGGGAGCCTGTCACAATCACTTATCCCAGATAATTTTGACAATTCCCTAAGCTACAGTGTCCTAAACTACTTGAAGCGGTTGAAGAATCAGGCAAAAGTGGAATTTGATCGTCTGTGCAGTGAGGTGGGGAGCAAACCTCCAACCGTCACCTCAGGCAGCAGTGGTAAATCTGCTGGTGGATCGTCATCCAGTGTAACAGAAGGAGTGAGAGTGTTACCAAGATCACCTCTCAAAAAAGATCTCGCTTCACATCCTTTACTGCAAGGTATTTATAAACTATAATGTATATTGAATTCCTTAAGTAACAGCTCAATGGTAATAATTATTCTCTTGGATTTATAATTGAACAAGTGGAAGTTAGATTATATATCTGTTCAAAACACATTTGAGTAACATCGTCATTTCAGTGATGCATCTTCCTTCATATTTTGGTTACTTAGACTCTGATGTGTACTTTTGTATACCATTCAGGTATATGTTGTATGTGTTGGGGAAAAATACTGACTTTTGTGCAGCTGATAAGAATGAAAATATGATGGTTTTGGTAGACAGTAACCTGTAATTGGTTCGGTATACATTTTTCAATTTTAGAGTGAACTTAATCTGATATTTATATGGTCATCCTATAGCTGTCACTAAAATTGCAGGATTCTGAGCCAAATGATGTTGATTAAAAACTTTCGTTCTACTGAAATGTTACTGAAGAACTTTTGTTACTGATGACTCAGAATGCTTTCTGTTTTGTTTATTGTGCATCTGTCCTTCCGCTTGTTTCAGCTTCAGAACTGCTGAACAGATTTTGATTAAAGTTGTTATTAGAGGTTTTTACTGAAGGCTGTATAGCCATTTCAGTTTTCATGAAGCTTGGTAGTGTTGACAGTATACTTCCATTGAGTAGTGTTACATAAAGAAAGCATGTGAACATTGAACTGCAGTACAGATTGCAGTTGTGCTGTGTGTAACTTTTTTTTTTATATTTTCATACTAGGAACAGCAACTTAATACATTTAATTATTATTAAAAATCTGAAGATGTGGGGTTTTTTTTTTTCTTCTTCTTCTTTGGGTGCTTTCACCACAGTGTCTTCCCTGTCCCAATCTTTCAAATTTTTACTGTTTGTGTTGTGTCTGTGTAAAATAAATGTGTGCGTATTCGTGCTCATTGGTTATAAATGTGTGGTATTTTTAGATCTGGTGAATTACTTTACATAATACTTTGCAAGAAATTGTGAACTGACTTAACAACTAAATACATTTCCAGGTCTGGTTTTATTGTAGGCCGGAATGTGAAATACCTGACAAATTACTGAATATGTAGTCAAGTTCTTCTTGTGCTTCATTCATAACATGGCAGGTATCCCTGGTTGTAGTCCCATCAATCCAAATCCCGCTTGTATGTGACTCACATAATTTTGTAATTGCTTCACTGCTGTTTGGCATAGGAAGACCATGGACATCTCACCCAGATTACCAATTTAATTTAAGTAAATTAAAAATTATCCTGTTTCTGCCTAATATCCTGTCCACTCATGACAGTGGATACATGCACTAAATGGAAGAATTGTTGCTTGCTTAATGTTGGGAGCACCTTATGGTTTAAAAAGTTTAAGATGTGACCATTCTTCATTTTGTTGTTATTACCTAGAATATTACATTTGGCCATGTAAAATTAACAGAAATATTCACTTTATGACTTTTTTTAAGTTGCATGGATTATCTTATTACATTCACATCAGATTTCATTTCTGATAACCTGGATGTGAAGCCACACAATTCTGGCAGGGTTTGTTTTCTTTCTGAATATGTTGTCTTGTATTTTGTGTGTTGCAACTGTATGAAAAGTGTATGTTTAATTAATGTTCATGTTTATTTCCCATAGACAAGTTTACATCATTGCGGGAGCAGTTGAATGAGTTTGGTGGACATGTGGTTGGTTTGATGCGTGGGCACAGCCAGAAGGGTAGGCAGAGTTACCGCAATCCATTTGACATCCCACGCCATTGCCTGCTGGATCAGGTGGTTCGGATGAGAGCAAATTTTCTTCAGCCTGCACTGGCTCACACAAAACTAATAGATGATGGTAAGAGGTTTTCTTAGTATTGTTGAGTTTTGGAAACATTGTCAAAATTTTTGTCTTTGTGTTTTTAGTAAGTTGGAACTAACTGGAAACAGAGATTGGAAGTTTGCAATGACTTAAGAAGGAAATTTATGAATTGGATATGATGTGTCCTGAAAATAACTACATTTGTTTCATGTAACTTGGTTGTGCCTTAACATGTTGAGTTTTGTGTACATGTTGTAAAGGTCAGGATAGCTGCTTAAATAGAATTTTCTAGTAATGTGGCACCTCTGAATGGTGGAGAAGCATATGACCGTGGTATCTAGAACTTGGTTCAGCTGATGGTAATCATGCTGGTTGCATGTGTCTATGTAGAAATCTGTGTAATGTTTCCCAGCATCAGTAGGTGTAGAGGGAGCACTGCAGTCTCTGTCAGAGCGAAAATAATTTTGTAATCTTGGATAGCAGGCACTTTAGCTCAAACATCAGCGGATGTGTTAAGGGGGAGTTCCATCTGACAGATGAAGTGTACCTCTGAATTCCACATCTTTATGAGTAATTTCAGTAATAAAAACTCTTTCATTACTTTCTTTCTTTTCTACCCAGGTGTTAACAGACAAGTTAGTTTTTTGGAAATGAGATTTGTGTGTGTGGAATCATGTTTAATGTCTGATTGTTTTTGTTGTCTTAATGTGTTTCTCTTCATATCCTGTCACTGCATGTAATCTTCTCCCTTCAAGATTCTGCTTATTTCTGTGTTTTCCCTGAGAGATATAATGATTTTGCTGTATTTACAATTTTGCTTGTTGTGTGTGTGTGTGTGTGTGTGTGTGTGTGT
>Ga0123354_10002718_pt1 | contig 23715 bp, 12 predicted proteins | sample TergutLab28metaG_2_FD_97872 | JGI IMG/M metagenome (GOLD analysis project Ga0123354, IMG submission 97872) | Labiotermes labralis P4 segment gut microbial communities from Petit-Saut dam, French Guiana - Lab288 P4 | ecosystem: Host-associated > Arthropoda: Insects > Digestive system > Gut ... | reverse complement strand
CGAGAGGGTGGAAGAGTTTAAATATTTGGGAACAACTTTAACAATCCAAAATTCTATTCGGGAAGAAATAAAGAGTAGACTGAGGTCAGGAAATGCTTGCTATCATTCGGTGCAGAATATTTTTTCTTCCAGGTTGCTATCCAAGAAATTAAAGATTAAGATATATAGAACTATAATTTTGCCTGTTGTTTTGTATGGGTGTGAAGCTTGGTTGCTGACATTGAGGGAGGAAAGGAAGCTGAGGGTGTTGAGAGAATATTTGGACCTAGGAGGGACGAGGTAACGGGGGAATGGAGGAGACTGCATAACGAGGAGCAAAGTGATCTGTACTCCTCACCCAATAATGTGCGGGTGATAAAATCGAGAAGAATGAGATGGGCTGGGCATGTGGCGCATATGGGGGAGGAGAGGAGGGCGTATGGGGTCTTGGTGTGGAAACCGGAGGGAAAGAGACCACTGGAGAGACCTAGGCATAGATGGGTGGATAATATTAAGATGGATCTCCAGGAGGTGGGATGTGGGTATGTGGACTGGATTGGGCTGGTCCAGGATAGAGACAGGTGGTGGACGCTTGTGAGTGCGGTAATGAACCTTCGGGTTCCATAGAATGCGGGGAATTTCTTGACTAGCTGCAAACCAGTTAGCTGCTCAAGAAGGACTCTGCACCATGGAGTAAGTAAGTAAGTAAGTAAGTAAGTAAGTAAGTAAGTAACTCTGAAAACCGCCAATCATACATGTAAAAATAGACACTTGGGCATGTCGGACAAACACGCATAAGAGACATGCATCCGAGAACTGGGGCACCATGGGCACATCTCTTTACATTCAAACAGTTATGTTTTAATAATCATTTGTTTTAATTTTATTCTAAATTATTTTGGTAATACTATACATCATTGACTGTTATTCAAAGTAAATTACGTATATTCTTGATTTCAAATTTCACCGTGTTCTGAATGTTTTATTCTTTCTTTTGGGTGATTACTCGGCGTCTGAATTTTATGTGCCGACGTTTCGGAACACTGATCCATATTTATAGGTCGTGTGAACAAGACCTGTGAAGATGGAACAGAGTCGTATTAAATAATTTAAAACTAGAATTTTTCTTTAGTGGAAACGTTGTACGGGCAATAATGTTAGGGTAAAGTTCACCCTCAACAGGCAGTGAAGACCCAAAAGGGAAGTGGATGTGTATATCTACCCTTTCTTTAACCTCAGCGCTAGATGGGGTGGGTGGTCAACGTCACCCCCGTTTGCTTTAGCACCGGGAAAGACCCGGTATCCATGTACAGTAGGTGGGTGGGCTCCAGGGCCGGTCTGGCCTGGTGCGGGATATCTCGCCCCCACCAGCATTCTATCCCCGGACCGTCCAGGCGGTAGCGAGTCGCTGTACCGACTAGGCTATCCCGGGCCACTGCAAGAATATTAGCACGATTAATTTCAGTTATTACATGGTTATTTTCATCGGAAGAGGAAACTTGTATTCCTATTCAAGAAGTAACAGCAGAAATTAACAGAACTGCTGAATGGTAGCAACCCATACACGGCATATTCGTAGCTTATAAAAAGGGGTTTCGCAGATTAATTCGATAAATAATTAGGGAAATTCTACAAAATACGGAAGTTCCACACCACCTAATGAATGCTGTTTTAATCTTAAAGCGCTAAGACAATAGCAATAATAAAGGTGTTTCCAATGCATGTATAATTTTTTAAATTCGTGGTTCGATAAGAAAAGCTTGCATATTTTGCGCGTTGCTTTTGTTTTGACGACACCGTTAGAGAATGGCAGGAGAAATTTTACACAGGGCATTTTATTACAGAAAGTACCTACGAAGTTATTATGCGCACAAGTTAAGCAATTATGGTACAGTGAAGTTGGCATAAAGAAATGGACGTGTTTGGTATGTAAGTTGATAAAAATACATAAAATATCAGACTGCAAACAGTGAAAATTAAAGCCGTGTTTTTATGGGTTAAACTTCTACAAAAAAAAGGTAGACGCAGAGAAGATACAATAGAGGTGGCCAACTAATCTGGCTTGTACTTAAATATGTTTATTACAAGATATACATAGAGCTATTTAAGATTTAAAATATTGTGACATTTTTAGTAGGTTGTAGTTCGGAGGATTACTTAAATTTACGAAGTATGACTTTGTGCAAAGAACGTCAGCTGTTTGGAATAAAATACGAACTTGAAGGGGCCATACAACTTGCATTACAAAATTTAAAATAAAAAAAAAATACGTAATTTGAACATGCATAATAAAATGTTAAGTCGATTTGCTTCGAAACGCCTGCGACGTGCATCATAGACGCGTTGTCTGGCACGACATTCTCGTAGACCACTCTTGCATTCACGAGTCTTTTGTTTCATGTAGATTTGTAGCGGTGAGTTTCCAGGCCTGTCTTTGGCGAATCTCTTCCAATTTGCACATTTAATTTCATCGGTTTCTTCACGCTGCGTTATAAAGCGATTTTCCTACAACGGGACTTAACTTGTATTCTAGGAAGGCTACAGCACGACTGACTGGCTGACGTGACAGCCAGCCAGGCACATACATCGCCTGCACGATCACCCTTCGTGACTTTTTTGTCCCGACGCGCTCAGTCTGGTAGGTGATCCTCTTTCGGGAAACGGGTATGGTTTACCGAATCACATATAGTTTTATTTATTTATTATTTACTTGTTGTTTTATTTACTCAATGTATTGTTGATAAAATAAAAAAATGCGCGCTGTATCGAGTTAAACAACTAATCATATTTTTTCAAAATAACACAGTCCCTTGTACTCCCACCTACACCACACTCGTACGCGACTGACTTCCTTACTGGACTGCTAGCTTCCACTATCAGCTCCTAACTCTTTCCCCCCGTTTAAATCTCTCCCCTCCTACATATCAACAAAGGTCCTGAATGTACGTTAACAGATTAACCTACAACGCATGGCCATGAACAGTCCGTAACTGCCGGCAGCAATCCTAATAAACAACTATACTAAAAAAGATCGGCTACAATCGTAACTGTGGATCGCTGTTTACATGCGTGGCAGAATCAGGGAAAGTAAGCACGAAGTAGGGTTGAGCATTACAAAGGTAGTTTGTTAAGTTTGCAACTTAACCGGGGGTGTACTCCTTCATGACATTACCTGCTGACAGCAATGTTGCTGAAGATTCAGATGGTCGTAAGTAATTAATGTTCAAGGTCAAGTAGTCCAAGACGTGTCCTTAAACAACGATACCCTGACTGTTACGATCCACGAGGCGTCGTTAAGCGTTTACCAGTTGACACAGCGTAACAACCCACAGTTCTATATTTTCAGTACATTTTCAGCCTTCCAGCCCCTTTTCTGTCACTGTGAGCACGCCGCTCGTATAATTTAGCAGCTTTGTTATGTGGACGTTTTGGAGTCCTAGAGAGACAGTGAGACAGTTGCAATAAGGTAAGGTACATCTACAGTGTTTCTTTTCCTTTCACGTTTCCAAATACCTGTCGTTTCCCTCAATATTGCATGTAAAGGGAGTGTAATGGAAAGTATATTGCACTTCGTTGATTTACAACTTCGTCTTTCAGATGGAATGAATACTTAGGCTTTCCCGTCAGTCTGTATGCACACTTGTTCGCTGTCATAAATCAGTACTGCTCCATTGTTCTTTTTTCTTAGGTCTCTATATTGATCGTAACTCCTGTTGTAAAGCACGCGGGGGTTGATATTTGTTGCAGAGGACAAGCCGAAACCGTCCGTAACCAATTTTCGTTCTTTCTCTTCCTCTGTTATGGCATCATTTGGTGATTCTGTTTTTCATAGCTGCTTTGTTGTTTGTCTTGAAGGTCCACATGCACCTGATGCGTTAAAGTCCACCTGTACGCCGTTACAGGAACTTACTGCAGTATGTCATATAAGAATTACAGTGCGTTTTGCTCTCTATGTAGCCTAAATCTGTTAGGCTAATAGTGAAACTTCTTTTTATTCCGTGACTTCAAGCTTCCGCCTCGATGTAGATGAGAACTGAATTCTTCTGGACTATACGCAGCGGGTAGTTATAGTTTCGTACGGATGTATCGGGACAACCTATCGGTCCCATCTTCAAGGGACATTAATCCAAAAAGTCTCTTGAAGATTGGACCGGTAGGTTGTCCCAAACGTCGGTAAGAAATTACTACTACTCGCCGCATAATAGCCCATAATAGCGCAGTTCTGTTTATTTCCATTTCTTTCCTACTTCTTTTTATTTCTGTAGATCTTTAGTCACGTTCCAGGTTCAATGCCAGCCCACAGACAAAATACTCTGATCAAAGATTTGTATCCTTCCTCATTCCCTCCAGATAAATGGTGGAATAAGATACTAAATGAACCACAACAGTTTCCTTACACATCATTTCATTTTTCTGTTCACAATTATCATTGTACTGGACCAATATTACCTACTCTACTTAGAAAGTGTCTTTCGCTACACAAAGAAGAGATTTTCATAATTGATTGAGGGGATGGACACACACGCGGTGTTCGTTACGACGGTTTTGTAGAAAGAATGTCAGTAAATGTGAAACTTTACTGTTGCGGACCAAAATTAATTCACTTCTGCTGTCCTGTACACGTGTCGTCTGAACCGATAGAAAGCAGAAGGTTAATCCAGAAAGCAGAATGTGCCTTGTGTTCGATTACAGCGCGACAGGTCTAAAAAGATTACATGTGGAATGTAATAAAGACTGCTGGAAGCTAATCCAGCGACTTGGTCCCACCATGACACTGATAATATCTTCCACAGCGTGTGACTTTGAATTTATTCTTTCTTTTGCATTTGTACCACACTTTCACATTGGGCATGATGGGGTTTACAACTAGTAGAGTTTGCTATGGTAGGACAGATTTCTTATAAATTAGTAAGGATTAGAAAGGAAGTGTCTGCTACACTTGAGTTTGTACGTAGTGTCTAAAAGGAATATCTTATATAGATGGTATCCCCAACCCCCACCCACACACACACACACACACACACACAAACACACACACACACACACACACACACATACACATACATATACGTTTATGCCTTAGACCAAATTACTCCATCGATTTTGATTAATTGATGTTTAAAGTCCTTCTTCTTCTTCTTCTTCTCCTTCTTCTTCTTCTTCTTCTTCTTCTTCTTCTTCAACGCCACTACAGTCCAATGCGGACCTTCCCCTCTTTAGTGGAGTTCTCCCGTCATCTCTGTTTTTTGACCTCTCTTCTTTCCAATTCGTAATTTCGCATTTATTAATATCTGTTTGTACACAATTCCACAATCTGTTTTTTGTCGTCCTCTTAGTCGACTTCCCTATTGTTAAATTCTTTTACTGTCCATTATGTTAACATGACCACTCCAATTCAACGTACTTATTCTGACGCATGTATTGAAAGTATCACGTGAAATAAATTTGTCGGAGTAATTTACTTTATTTCCGTACGGGCTCCCTATTGCATTACACTACATATTTTGCACTACTTATTTTGCCATAGTAAATTGGTGCTCACGAAAATTAAGGTACATGTATTAATGTTAACTTGAATTTGAAAGATTTTCTATACTTACTAATAGACTTTTCCCTTCAGATGTATGATTTCAAAAATATACCAATAAATACACCTGGATGTATGAGTGTACTTTTATTCACCACAATTAGAGTGTGTTGACACATACAATTATAATGTGTTGACACATTGTAATTGTATTCATATTCTTGTTCTCACCACCCTGATGATGGTCGCATGAGTGGCCGAAACGTGTCGGTGATTCATACATTCATTCATACACTCAGGTGTATTCGTTTGTCTTTTATTTAAAATATGTTACATCTGATAAATACACGGAACATGCAACACATTTTCCCTTCAGATTTGTCGCCTAAATCCTAGTACGAGTTTGTCACCATCCTTCACAAGAATACTTGCTGCGTATCCGTCCCATATCTGCTTACATTAATGTATCATTGTGCGGTATGTGGTTAGCAATACCACTTGATTCATTTTTCTCCGAGCCTGTTCAGACAGATTCCCTCTTAAGTTCTCAGACATTTTCAGTGTCCATTTCCTTAATCATTTCAAAACCCAGCTGGTACCTTATGTAGTACCAAGTTTAACATTAAAAATTCTACATACTTCTCAACAGTGCATTTCTGTGATCTGTATAGTTTTCAGCAAGAAAACTAACCGAAAGGATCCACACCCGCTACCTATAAATCAATTAAAGCAATAGGCATCCCACCAAACTTAGCTTAACAAACGCGCGCAAATGATAATGATGATGAGATCTCAACATTGCCACGCGGTTTATGCATATAATATATAAAACTGTTATAGCAAGAAAGTTGTCAAAACCTGACGATGGCCGCCACAAGCCGAAACATGTAGTTTTCCATCATTTAGCCATATATTTATAGTTGTGTTTTTGACTGAATTTTCCTCACCTTACAGTTTCCCTGTTTAAGTAGTGATGATTTCTTATAGTGGTGACGGAGTATGTTCAGTTCAGGTACGACCTGCATGTTCAAATAAATATAATTCAGGGTAATTCTTACACCGACTGCCTGAATGACCGACTGACTGAATGACTAATGGTTGCCTCGAGACTTGGTCTCGGACTTCCTTTAAAGAGATAATGCAAAAGACAACTTCTCACGCCTTCCTTAGCCTTAATGGTGCAGTTGTTAGTACGTGGTAACAGTATATTTACCTTTAACTGAACAATACAAATTGTCGTGAGCAGTTTGATATTAAGATGATTTATTGGTTCTTGAATGTTCGCCATTGTGATCACAATGGTCTGCCAATGAGCTGCCATTAGCTTCACTATGCAAATGTCAAACTGCAAATATTCTGTTGTGAAAAACTTAAGGTTGAGCAATCAGTAATGTGATGAATACTTTTAGTGTAAAGGTAAAGCAGTCCCATTAGAGGTCTGGACAGGCCCAGAGGGTTCCAGGAAGTTAAGGCTCCCAGATTTCGTGACAACGGCGTAGGATGGTGGTAGGTTGTCAGCCTTACGCACCGGCCATCTTTATCCCCAGGAAATGCTCCTGGTACTCATTTCTGTTGGCGGCTGAGTCGACCCCAGGGCCATAGTGCGATCGGAAGGATTTTATGTCAATGAAAAATCCACTGACACCGGCTGGAATCGAAGCAGGTTCCTTCCGATTTGTAGCAAGACACCTTAACCACTGTGCTACCGCGGCCCCCCACTTTTAGTGTAATGTAGTGATTTTCTTACTGAGTTTCACGAAACAGTGGATGAGTCTGTAAGCTATGAATTTTCCTGTACTTGTGACTCTTTCTTAATGGACTTTATTTCTCAGAAGCCAGTAGGAATTCACCCACTATGCCTGTCGGAATGTTAAATCGTTGTCTGCACTTAAGGACAGATACACACTCATTTCACACAAGAAAGTTCTTTCTGAAGTTTTTATAAGATGGACAGTCTACCATCTTCCCGTTCCCACTCACCGTCTCCGTATCAGCATCGCTGATTGTGCTGTTTCTTGCAGCTTGTTTAGAGCTCATGGCCCCTTTGTTTTGGATATTTAGGGTTGGTTGTTACAGGCATAATATGCCTTCTGGAATTTTTTATGCTGAGGGTAAAGATAAAACTAATCTCAGGGAATACACTATAGAGGTCTTCAAGTCACCTTCGGCATTTCCAGATGTCTGAGGTTCTATAAATAAAAAAAGAGGATACACAACGCGTAATTAATCCGGTAATTTCCCTTTATCCATAAGTATGAATCGCTTCAATATCAGTTGTCGAAGCCGCGTGATTGCTCGTGTGTGTCTGTCTGTTGATACTGTCCGAGGCACCTGAACGTTGTTTAGCTTAAATTCAAGTAAACAGCCTGAAAAATTAGAATCTGTGAAAATGACTCTCTGTCGTGACGGAAAAATTAACGTGTAGGTCTCAAAGACCCAAAGAAAAGTGCGTGTAATCTAGGACAACACGCCAAAATATTTGTTTTCGTATTTTGCTTCAGATTTTTAAATCCATCAGGAATACTATTTGGCGCACAGGATTACCACTGCATGACTTGTTCCCGCGGGAACTAGTAGGTCTGTACTATTACTTTAGCTGAGGTTGATATCAAACTACCCAATTTTCTCTACGAATATTTGCCACATGATTTAGCTTAGGACTTCTTTGAGCAAATAAAAATTCTTGCCCCTAGTTAACTAAGGCCTCTCCTCAGAGGCAACGACAGTGAGGGGAGTGTAATCTGTGAATACTTAATGCTGTCTGTTACGCGTTCGTTTGAAGCTATTATTAATCCAGTAGTTTCTTAATTCATAATTTAAAAAAGGCGCATTTTAATGAGGACCGCTTAATTGCTTCTACTCCTCCTTCCATCTACATATACTAGATTACTGTCGAAGGGTTCCTGTTTGTGTTCATATTGGGATCGTTCGACTGAGAACTGAAACCCGCCGTTCTTGAGAATATTTATAAGTACCGTATATTCTCAAATCTATTCCGCACCCGAATCTAATCCGCACTAATTTTTGCAGATTTCTTAAACGAAAAAAATGTTAGTTCGCGGTTCTAATCCGCACCTTTCCTTCAACCGTCCCTTGCCTACAAGGCAGACTGATTCAGTTATGAGTGATGACGGCGAGTCTGATGAATAATAAATTATGAATATATAATGTATTATATAATATTATAAATAATGAATAAAATAATAAGTTATTGTATTGTATTGTTCTTACGGCACGTACAGCAGCTCTATCATTTTTACAAAATCCAGTTCACGATCGCGAATCTAATCCGCATCCGATTTTTTTAGCCCTCTGAAACTGTAAAAAGGATGCGGATTAGATTCGAGAATATACGGTGTATAGGGAAATATGTGCTACTTGTTCTGAGAACCAGAATATACGTACAAAAACACTGTAAGGTCAGAAAACAGAGGGCTTTAACACAGTGCATTTAGTAACCTCTGTGCATTGCAGGCTTAAGCTACACTTGTGTACGAGACGAGGATTCGAGCGACGAACTCTACTGTGAGCATCTATAGCCTGCATTCTGTATGCTCTACACCCTATGCCCCAGTAGCTATGGGATGGGTTGTGTAAGCGACTGGACTAATACGAGCTATATTGCTTCAGTTCTGTGGCCTCCTCTTGGTTGCTTACTTTGTCTTTTAAAAGCAGGATGAAAAACTAAGTCCAACATTAGCTTCCATTTAAACATAAGGATTTCCTGTTAGCATACTTTCTTCAGCCGTATGTAATTTTTGAGCCATTCGATGTTCTTTATAATTTTCTTTACTTCTCGGCACAAGTAAGTAGAGGTTTCAGAATACGAATTTCATGACAGTAAGTAGTGGTTTTCTGTTACTGTGTTCTGTCAGAACTTTACGTTAGAAGCGTACATATTCAGAACTCTGTTATTTAAAATGCAAGTAATTGATAGTGGTAACAAAAAGTGTAACTATTATGTTTATATACGGAATCTTTAATTGAAAGTGATCAATTATATGTAATAACAAGGCAGTTTTCCTGACCTAAATGATCAGGCAGTTGTAAGCAATTTTCAGTGCTTCAACAGGATGAAGAGACCTGCTAAATCACCGACATTGCACAAGCAGAATTTTCTTATAATTCTGTTCCTTTTTAATTGTTTTTGATACAAATCACACAGTCATGAGGCATTTACGAACTATTCTGATGTTCAGAACTGACGGAACTAGTGTCTGGTCTTTTACAACCGCTGTAGTCAAGGTGAATTAAATTGTAGTTTTTTTTTTTAATTTAACACATCCACTCCATAAGAAGAGTGCAAAAGTTTGAATCACTTTGGCCATTTCTTCACGGCAGTGATGCGAAGCTTTGTTTTAACGTTGCAACACTGTTTTTTCTGTAGCCTGTCATGAAGGCACAGAAGTGGAGTAGAGGTATTGCTCTAATCTTTCTTTAACCTCGGCGCTGCAAGGGGGTGGGTTTTCAACACCACGCACCGTCCGCTTTACCCCAGGCAAAGACCCGGTACCCATTACACGGGAGGCTAGGTGAGCCCCAGAGCCGGCCTGAACGGTTGCGGAAAACCTCGTCCCCACCGGGGTTCGAACTCCAAATCGTTCAGCTCGTAGCGAGTCGCTATACCGACTAAGTTTCTTTGCTCCACACTCAAGTAATACTGTATACCAAGGGTAAGGAGAAGAGTATCGCCGACATATGCTCTTCCCCATCCAGCGTATGTCCCTCCTGCTACCCACCAGTCATCCGGCCGTTGTGTCTGCGCAACTGGTAATGATAACCTTGTGATAAACTTCGCCAGCCACAAACTGGTTGGCTCAGATCGGGATGTCTGGAGGCAGACAGAACTAAGGTAAAAAGTGGGAAGACTCGAACTTCATCATCCACAACACCCGCGAGGCTTATTTTTTGGCCTCAGTATAGAAGAGTGTCTTTAAACAGTTTTGACCTGAAAAAGGGTTACATCTGAGTGCTTAGGAAGACGCATTTCAGAGACCGACTGAAAATGGTGTGGTACTCTGGTTGCACGTGTCCCGGCTTTAATATTCGACGCTGATCCGTTATACTCGTAGTTCTGTGCTGCAAAGCAATAAACGCAAAGTTCTGTAATTTATTTTACTAGAGGTAAAGGCTACTCGACTGGAACTAGTAAACAGCCTCATGCATATGCAAGTGTTAAAGAGGTGGGCACTCGTGAACGTCTGGACTAGCTGGGATCTACAGCACAGAGTGTATAAGCTTAGCGGTAACACTTTGCTCTTGTGTTCCAATCTGTACAGGGCTACCAGCTTGACCGATTAAGGATCCCCCCCACCAGTTAGTACAAGTGATGAGTTGCATCTTAAAACGGGTCACATCTGCTGTCTTTTGGATAATTTCGGACTCTTCGTTCAAACCCATTGCACTGGTCCGCGTTGTAGTTCTATAATATGGAGAAGCGGTTTAAAATAAACCAGTCATCAAGCAACAAATTTTGTTAGAGTTAACGAATAACCCTCAGAATTTTTCCATGTTTTTGTTAGCCTTGCAACGTGAAAGCTGGTGTAATATTTTCATCCAACCTTCGATTGTCTATCTTTAATTATCGCTTGCTTGATTTGTGCGAAACAACACAATCTGTTTTGCTCATGAAACTACCGCTTGTAACACAACCGAGGGTTACTTCGCCAGTATCGGAATATACCATCAGACAGGGTCCAGAGTTCTTGCCATTTTTCTGTCCCATTTTTACTTTTACAAGCGGGCTATTACGAAGAAATTTCGCTATCCAATCCCGCACACGTTTCATGTCTCTCAACTGTTGTGTTCGTAGTTCATCCTGGCCTCGTAGCTTTTACTTCTGGCGTAATAACAATAAAGTTTGCCCTTTCTTTATCAAGACTTAACATGATATGTAATGTCCTAAATTGTTCTCGTCATCTTTCTTGTATACAACTGTTTTCATAAGCGCTTTGTTTCGTTACATTCGAAATGTATGTTCTGCTTTTGAAGACACAGTAATTTATAGAATACAAATTAGCTAGCAGAATTATTACGACAGACGTCACTGTATAATGCAAGAACAAAAATAGCAGCTTTTCTGTCAATATGTAACCAAATATGGAAGATAACTGCAATTGTATCCGCTTTAAAAGACAGTGGGAAACGAATTTGTTATGGTATGTAGAAGTAATATGTAATTCTGTTTGATTATTCCCTCGATAGATATTTCTTTTTTATTCTTTGCTCTACATTTGCTTAATATTTTTCAGATGATCAATAGTAGTGAGAACGATAGACCATCATTCTTTCGTATATTATTTTATTTGACTGCTTCAGTCAGTTTACATCGGAAAACATGTTTAAGGAATGGTGGAGGAATTACTCAAAAGTGTTATCTTGCATGTAATGAATACAATCATATACGTCAGCACTACTTATTTATTAAAACATAGGCTACATGTTTCGACCCAACATTAGGTTATCCTCAGGCCTGCGGCAGACAAGTCATTGGTGGTGTGTGTATATTGGGATCCCTATATTGGGATCCCAATATACACACAGCACCTATGATTTGTCTGCCGCAGACCTGAGGATGACCTAATGTTGGATCGAAACATGTAGCCTATGTTTTAATAAATAAGTAGTGCTGACGTATATGATTATATTCATTACATGCTCATTCTAGCACTTCGTGGTGCCTTCTTTTAAAGTTATCTTGCATTTAAGCTATATGGGCGGAATGGCAGAAACTGTAAATACTCTCATCCACCGGGTGAGAGTATTTGCAGTGTTTACAGGTTCATATTTTCACCTCTTCCACATCCACTCTCAAATATCTGGGACATGAACATTTCTACCATGCTGTCAGCGCTGTTCCTGTCTGACTGAAAATTCGGAAACAGTGGATCTTCCGGGCATTGGCAAGAATTCACAGAGGGCGTATCTGTCAACATTTAAGCGTCTGTGCACACAGTACAACAAAAATGTGAACATTCGTCTTTGCACAAAGAATTTTCGATATCCCAATCTCATTGTTCGAGTGGTTCGGGTTTGCATCGCGGTTAAATCACGCTTGCTCAAGGATCTGCCAGTAACTGTTAGTTTTCCGGGAAAATGCTGTTATAAAATTCATATTTTGTGATGAGGGGAACAGTCAGACAAAAATAAAAAGCCAGAATTTAAGCTACACCATAAAATTATAGTACTTTTTTTTTGCTAACCTAGTTTTCAACTTCTCTCCATGCACCTCAAACGAAACGAGAACTCGAAACACCCCCCAGTTAAATGTAGGGACAGGGAATTATCCGTTTCTCTTCGCGTTTAGACGGGGTTTGCGACCTCACCAGCCACCAGACTTTACCTGTAGTCTTTCACCTTTGCTGTAGACAGTTTCAACTGACACAGTTCCAACCAACTAAATCCTGAACACATGAATCATAGAGTGCTGCGAAGATAAAATTGAGAGTCTCGAATTTTCTTGACAAAAGTAGTAACATTAATATATGTTACAGTTTTTACATTTCTTAGATGCATCACTTACTTTAATTTACCCGAGAGTGTACGCTTGAGTCTGATGGACAGCACACTACAATTAATTTCTTTCGGTTGTAAGACCCTATGACATGGTCCTGAAGATTTTATTTTCTATTTTAAATGGACTCTCTTTTTGTTTACATAAGTAGTTTAGTAGTACTTAACATGCTAGCCAATCCTCAAGTCGAGTTTCATTCAAATGAATGTAGTTAACCTGTCCCAGAACTCTACTTTGAATTACTGGTTGTTATTTATATAACACTCTCTGCTGTTTCTGTATCCGAAGGTCAGTTATGGTGTAGTAAAACAAGCGTATTTGGACACCGCTAAGCAGCTGTCATCCATAGCGTCACACATTTATTCCCCGAGATCCATTTTAATATTGTCCTTCTGTGTACTTCTTGTACAACACAAGTAGTTCTTTCCCTTCAGTTCTTTCCACCATATTTTTCTCCGTTACCCCCATAAGTGATACGTGTTACTTTCCTTCTTTAAATCATGTAATTACGTATGAGTTGTGAATTTTCTAATAAAACGTCTTTCCTCGATGTGCGTTATTTTCTTTTGATTTTGCCCCTTATCTTGTTCTTATCAATTACGAAAATGTGAAATGTTTATTGAATGTCTGATGTGCCTTATCAGGCTGTTCATCTGCCCATCACATGGCACGAGAACATAAACAAGACAGGCAATTAACGTATAACGTAACATTGAGGCGCGTTTGTGCGACCTTTGTTGGAGTGGAATCTCAATGAGTATTACGCAACCTGAGTATGCGTTTTTTTAGCCTTAGGTATCCAGCATGCAATGAGCATGCGCTATATTGTCATTTGTGGCCTGCCCCGTTCTAGGGCATTTTTCCACATTATCTCATACGCGGCACTATTTTCGACAAAAGGTTATTGAACATAAAATGTGTTTTGATATTCCCTACAAATTTTGTCTGAAACATTTCTCATTCTAAGTAGAAATGAGCAAGATATCAAAAGTGTATATTGGTCTTCACGTAAGGTATCCTTTATTCTTGCCCGATTTTAATGAAACTTGATGTTTCTCGACAGATTTTCGAAAAATCACCAAATATCAAATTTCATGAAAATCCGTCCAGTGGGAGCCGAGTTGTTCCATGCCGACGGACGGGTAGACGGACAGACATGACGAAGCTAATAGTCGCTTTTCGTAATTTTGCGAATGCGCCTAAAACGGGGTCATACACTCGTGTCTTCAGGGGGTACGAACTCTCGATCTGTCTTCCACAGATCCAACACATTACGATTCCCAATCCGCGATCACTTTCATCGACCTCTTTCTTTCTCACGTCCAAATAATCTCCAGTTCTCAAACATACTCAATTATATTCTTCCCTTAGGTTAAGACACCAAGTTTCACGCCCATGTACAACAAGAGGTTTATGAGGCATATTCTGAATACGGAGAATAGTATTTGGATAAACGTTTTCTTCACCAGAGCTTCGTTTTCCTTTTTTTACTTACTACAGGATGATACCTTGCGGATATCCACAAACTGGAGTGCTGGAAGCTGCAGCTGGAGTGACATAATTACTAGGCCAACAATTCTGTTTCCGGGATCAAATCTTAGGTATTGGAAAAGGGAAGAACAGAGAGAGGGGGGGGGGGCCGTCACTCAACGTTTTGACTATCTCTTTCTCACGTTTTGCATATTTGCTGGCGTAGCGATAATCGTCTGACTTTACATTCGGTTGGTAATTGGTTCGCATACAGGCCTGGGACTGAGAGTCCAGATCGACATACCTAACTGTTTCTTGTCATGCTTCCAGGATAGTGGTCTAGATCTTAATAGATTTCGCTATACATGAGCTAACACATTCGTAGGTGGGCCTAGTTGACAGGTGCTTCTATGGAAGTTTTTAAGGTTTCACTTCAATTTCCAGAACGATCGCTGTGCCACGTGATATCGGACGCTTTAGTTCAGTCAATACTCTTTCTGTCATATTACGGTATGATGCTGATTCTACTCCACATTTTCGGCTATCAGTTTAGGGTTTTGGGGCGCGCGGTGGCGCAGTTGGTTGAAGCACTGCGCTACAAGCCGGAAGGTCGTGGGTTCGATTTCCGATAGTGTCGTTGGAATTTAATGATATCATCCTTCCGGCCGCACTATGTCCCTGGGGCTGACTCAGCTTCTAACAAAAATGATTAAGGTAAAAGTAAAGTGATCCCATTACAGGCCCGGTGTGTCCCAGAGGGTGGGTAGAGGTATAGCTCTACTCTTCCATGACCGATGTACTAGAAGGGGGTAAGTGGTCAGCAGCACGCCCCGGCCGCACATTACCTCCGGGAAAGACCCGGTACCCATTTTACAGGAGGCTGGGTGGGCCCCAGGGCCGGTCTGGACAGGCGGAAAATCTCGACCCTACCGGGATTCGATCCCGGACCGTCCAGCCCGTAGTCAGTCACTATACCGACTGAGCTACCCGGCCCTCAAAAGAAATGAGTACTAGGAACATTTCCTGGGGGATAAAAGCGGCCGGCGCTTAGGGCTGACAACCTTACCACCTTCATGTGCCGACTGTTTTGAAATCTGGGAGCCTCAACCTCCTGGAACCCTCAGGGCCTGTCCACACCTGTAACGGGATTGCTTTACCTTTTTATTAGATAAAACGTGTGACATATCATTAGTGTTACGTATCCCGTCCATCGAATCTTCATCGTCTTCATAGTATATTTGAAGAGTACGAATTATTAATATTCTCATTATATAACTTCCTGAACACATTTTTCACATCTCGTAGCTCAAAATGCCTTTCTCGTCTCTGTCTTCATAGGTTCATTCTTTCTAAGTACCGACACGAACACTTTACAAGACGTGAAATCTGTCAGTTTTAGACGCTGGTATTTACCGTGTGCACTTTCTGTACACGGAGAACTTGTGGTGTACTCCAGTCGCATTGGTACCAACGTTATGGTCATTGAATGACGTTTACTGCTTCGACTAAACGCAGAGGTATAGTGACAGAAACTACAAAAATGATTGGAAGTTTATAGCATGCTGGCCAACAAAGTAATAAATATGACTAACTCATTATGTATTTATTTTATGCCCTTCTCACTAAGACGTAAAGTACGTCTTTTCTTGCATCTGTGGGCGTGTCTGATAGCTGCTGCTTCTATCAAGTTGAATGCGGATAGGGTATTAGAGTGATTTATGTCCACGCCAAATAGGGTAAAGCCAAGACAATCGCCACTATTACTGCTAACTAACACTACAGTCTGTGCTTGTTAATATTGATCCATTCACTGTAGTAACGTGAAATATGTTCATGTCGTCTTCAGGAGTCGTGAAGGCTCCTTGATGACGTCAGTCGTGTCTCACCACCTTGATCTGAAAGTGAAAGAAGCCGTTTCTAATCTCGTCGAAACAATACTTTATGTAGTTTTACGAGTATTGTGCAACATAAAGTTATGTTGCTGCTGGTTATCCTATGACATTAATATCTGCTGGGACGTACATGTGAATCGGATATCTCAGTGGGAAATATAACCTACCTCATGACTCTTTAAATTCTGCATACAGTTTTAAGTAGAGATATAAACTAACCACGTAATGTACGCAATAAATAGCAGTGCGGACAACCACTGCTGTCATAACTTTAATCTCGGGGAAAGTGCATTTTAATGTTTGTGTGTTCTACGAGTATGCATAAAGTGCATACAAGGGATATTGAAAGACGAAATCATATCTATCGGTCTAAATATTTAATTTCGTAAACTTCGCAATAGAACTAACTAAACTAACTCTATGAAGCAGAGTCCTTCACGAGAAGCTAATAAGTCCTTTGCTAGTCAAGAAATTTCCCGCATTTTATGGAACGCGAAGGTTCTTTACCGCATTCACAAGTGCCAGCCATTTGTCCATATCCTGAGTCAGATGAATCCAGTCCATGCCTCCCCATCCCACTGCTTGAAGATACATTTTATTATTATTATCCTCCCATGTAAGTCTAGGTCTTCCAAGTTCCCTTTTTCCCTCAGGACTTCCGACCAAAACTATGTATGAACTTCTCCTTTCTCCAATAGGTGTCTCATACCCCGCCTATCACATCCTTCTTGATTTGGTCATCCGTATAAAATATTTGATGAGAGGTACAGATAATTATAACTGCTCTTACGTAATCTTCTCCACTCCCCTGTTACCTCGTCAATCTTAGGTCCAGTATCTTCCTCAGTACCCTATTATTAAACAACATCAGCCTGTGTTTCTCCCTCATTGTGGGAGAGACAAGCTTCACACCCATACAAAAAAAAAAAAGAGGCAGAATTACAGTTCTATGTATTTGAACTTTTATTTTTGGGTATAAACCTGGAAGACAAAGTTTATGCACCAAATGATAGCAAACATTTCTCAGCTTCAGTCTGCTTGTAATTTCATCGTGAATTGAATTTTTATCCGTTTGGATCATTCCCAAATATCTGAAACGTTATACCTCTTCCGACGTTTTATTACCTAACCTTATGTTGTGATTTTATCCTGCAATCTGGTCTCGAGACATGACCATATACTTGGCTCTCACAGCATTTACTTCTGGACCACTCTCCTTACTAGCGATTAATAAAGCATTTCGCTAAAATTGATCCGCGAAATTTGCACACGAATTCGTCCAGCAACTTTAATCCTCTAAAGACAAGTAAATGTAATTTGTATTTAAGAATTTAGTTCGTACATGTCAAAGAACATAATCCCTCTCCATTACAAAAACCAGTTGTTTTAAATCAAACAGGCCAGTGTGTTTTCTTTATCAAAAAGTATGTAATCATCAGTCTGCAAAAGCAATGAAGTGCAAAGGTTCAGCAGATAACTGCCAAGTTAAAATACGCTTATCTATAGAATGGCGCTGCGAAATAAAAGAGGCTTAAGATAGGCTGAAGTTGAATACAGAGCAACTGTAAACTTCCGCAAGTAAAATATGATAGACTGTTCTGTGTGTCCCACCTGTGAATATCTGAAGAACATAATTATCTGACTTATTTATTTAGTAACAAGCTTCGGTCTGCAGAATACTGGGAGATCGTTCCTGCAAATGATTCAGACTTAAGGAACCACCGGTGTTACTTTTCACTATTTTCGTGACTTTTGTATGTGTAGGTGTTCCTTGCAGCTGAAATAAAACCAAGGAATACCTTCGGATGGAGAATGACAGCAACTAAATCAAATTAGATTTGGTTTCGTTTGGGGGGGGGGGGGTTTGGTCCTCGCAAAGGTAAATAGGTATTCTGTTCATGAACAGGGAATCGGGGAAAATATTTGAACATAAGAAATGGAGCAAGAAGCAGAGGATGATGAAAATTATACATTGAGGGAGTTTATAATTTGTACTATTTACTGAACGCGATTAAAGGGATGAGACTGAAGACGAGTTGTTATAACTATTTGAATCCCGATAAATCCCAGATTGAATTACGATCCAAATTTAAAATTGTCAGTCTCATTAGCATCAAACCTTGAGGATATTTGTGTAATCTGTGTGGAGCTATGTCATGGGAAAATGTGTATTATTCGTTAATACAAGGTTTATGTAGAATTTAATATGAGACCGTGTCCCGTTTGCGCAATATTTATTGCTCTGTCTGATGGTAACAACTGGCGAGCTGTTACATGTAATTATGCACGAGGAATTTCGTACCAGTTAAAATTGACAACGGACGTTATCTGGCAGTATGCAAACGAAGAAATTGGTTTCAGGCAATTTTCTCGCGCAGCATGCAAATGTTGTGGCTTGAAACTAGCGAATTTATTCCAGATATGAAAAATCTCCATGCATACGCTGAATGTCGAGCAATTAATTTGTAGTGACTTGTGATGGGTGAAGTGAGGAAGTGGTCAGTTTTCTTGTGGTAACTTCGGTCACCTGGCTGTTATAATTTGGGCCAGTCTGTGTAATAATATATCATTATTCCTGATATACCAATTATGTGACGCTACAACCAGCAGACACGTTGATTACGACATTAGTTGGGAGTTTATATCTTAAACGTTTGGAGACTGACGCTGATTCAGTTACATGTAACACTTCAGTTTCAGAGAATTCAGCCCATCTCCGGTCTAAAGGTTAGTCAGATGATAATGTATACGGAAATAATGGCTATTTATTGCGAAAAATCATACGATAGACCTGAATGCGCTCTTTCTCAAAGTTTCAGCTTTTGCCACTGGGCTCTGGTCTTTAAAGGAATGATGTGGTTGGAATTAGGGTAATGGGACTTGTTCAATTTAGCTTTGAAATTTAATAATATATCCCTATCATTTATAATATTGTCATTTTTTCCCGCAAACACCGATATTGTTTTAACTGAGCTCTGTTTTTTGTGAAAGTGGATTGCGCTGACTGCTGTAACGCCCTTCCCCTCTTTTGGTCCTGGAGACGTAAAACAGCGGTGACATGCCATCACCCATAACTCCCAACCCAACAGATGCTTGCTAAAGCAATTTGTTCGTGCAATGTTATTATCCTCGTATATCATTCATACTCCATTCGTAGTCACACTTTCGTACAGCGACACACTGCGAAGCAGGATGTGTGGTCATAACTGTGATTTCTCCAACATCTCACGACTGGGAGGTTAGTTTCAATGGAACATCATTGCTTCCTTTCCTTTTAGCTTCCTTACTATTTCAATAAAAGTGGGCCGGGTAGCTCAGTCGGTATAGCGACTAACTACGGGTTGGACGATCCGGGATCGAATCCCGGTGTGGACGAGATTTTCCGCCCGTCCAGACCGGTCCTGGGACCCACCCAGCCTCCTGTAAAATGGGTACCGGGTCTTTCCCGGTGGTAAAATGCGACCGGGGCCTGCTGCTGACCACTCACCCCCCTCTAGCGTCGCGGTCATGGAAGAGTAGAGCTATACCTCTACCCACCCTCTGGGCCACACGAGGCCTGCAACGGGATCACTTTACCTTTACCTTTCTACTATTTCAATAAATAACTTTAGCATTCTTATATCATATATGTCGCTATGTACACAATAACACGTTACCTGTTACCTATTCTTAAGTGACAGTAAGAAATCAAAATTACAGTCACGAAATAAAGTGGAACAGATTAAGATTTAAAAAATGTTAATTAAATACAGCACAAATTTTACTAATAAAGTATTTTCTTTGCTTTACACTGTAGCTATTTTATCGCAGATTTTGTTAATATATGGCAGAAATTTTCACAATGTTTTATAATATTTAATTTTCCAAAGCGTGTTCAGATAGCAGACATAAGTCATATTTCAGAACAATATATTTTCCTTCGAATAGTTGTACAAATTTAATGCTGGCATTACGGCATTGTTTTATATTGTGTTACATCTGTCGAAACAATTTAGGATTACCTGTTTTTTGTACAATTTTTTAATTTACAGTATCTTAAAATCTTATTTTTAATTCGGCGATCGTTTGCAGTTGTCGACTTCATCATCTTTTACCTTTCCTTCTCTTTTCGCAAGCAGCAAAAATTTAAAATTTACAGTGTTGTAAGTACTGCGAATTTTATGCCGTTTGTTATGGGCGTGAATCTTGGTTTTTCCCACAAGCTGAAGGATACTTATGAAAGGTGTTTGGGAAATTAGTGCTGAACAGTATATATGGACTTGAGAGTGAAAATAAAACAAGGGTGGAGAAGTGACCTAATTATTACTGTTTATGAAGATTATTACAGCAGCCAAATGAAGGATTAAGAGATCGACTTGATAATTAACTTTCACTGATGGATGGTAAGTACATAACCCCGCAGTATTTTAGTGTGAGAAACTTACTGAAATAATCGTGTTTGGTATGTGGGCTTAGGTGCTTGGATAATATTAATATGAGTCCGAAAGAAGTGGAACGGGAGGGTACAAACGTGACTCGTCTTCCTCAGGATAATGTGCAGTGGTGGGCTGTTGTGAAAATGGCAGTGAATAGTGAGATTAAGAGTCAGGAGATTGCTTCATCAGCTGTGTCTGTACCATAGTACTTGTCTGTAATCGCAGGTCTTAAATAATACATTGTCGTAGGAAAGGCTGGGAAATGTGACCATTATTTGTCGTACATAGATGTTAAGAAGTCTAAGACTATGGATGAAAGCAGAAACAGTTTAGTTGTTCTATCCTCTTGAATCTATTTCACGATTTCAGTTATTCAAGGCAGTATAACAGTTGACAAAATGTTATTCAATCTACATTATTACAACACATGTTCAAATTAAAGCTTAAGCAAATAAAAGAAGCCCGTAACGATAAAATGACTATTCGATTTCTGGATAGAAAGTAAACATACCTGCCTGCTTTGTACATGGAGGGCTTGATCAGCCAAGAAGAAAATTGGCCGTATCGTCAGGCTCTTGATATCCGTCCGGTCTCTAGGGCTTGTTTTTTCTGCAATCTGCTGTCAGTTCCAGCCATGTGAGGACTGCAGGCCAGCATTAACGGAAATCGAAAACTGAGGACTGAATTACAGCAGATGACAGGGAGCTTGGTCTTCGTTTCTGTATGGACAACACTTCGTTAGTTGTTACTCTGAATGGGGCGAGCTTGGGGCTTTGCTTTTCCTTCTGCTACCTGCTCTATAGTAAAACTTTTAATGAGTTCGTGTTGTGTTACGGGTTAAGTACAATAGTAAGGTCATTTCTGTACATCTTTGCGATTGTTATGATTAAAATGCCTGCTGCAACTATTAATTGCGGATCATAATCGGCTCTTTGCACAAAGTGAACTATATAAACGCATACAAAAAGAGCAGCCCTTTTACATCTACGTATTTCGCCTGGGAACCTGCTGAAACGAGTTTCATTGAATTACTGTTAGAGGATATACTTTGGAAGTTGTTTATGTAACTTAGTTCTTGTCGGTACAACACACTAACATGAAACCCTCTCTGAAGGTTTGTTAATTTGTGGAATAGTACCATCAGGAAGAGAATATTACGTCGCTACGTAGTGTATAATGTGAATATCAAGTATCATTCCTTTGTGCAACGCCATTTTAAACATTTTTGATATGGTTAACATTACAGGTAGACCAAGTAATAATAATAATAATAATAATAATAAGGCAAGGTAACCGTAATGTGGAATCAACAAATACAAACTGACAGAACTATCCCCAACAACAAACCAGACGTTATAATCCGTGATAATGAAAGGGGAACATGTCTGTTAATAGAGTTGCAATCTCAGGAGACAGAAATGTGACTAAAAAGGAAGCAGAGAAGATTCTAAAATATAAAGATCTTACAATAGAAATACAGCGCATGTGGAATGTAAAATAGAAAGGTGATACCAGTAAAAATAGGGACGACTGGGACTATTTCAAAGTCATTCAGAAAGTACGTGAGCAACATACCAGGAAAACATGAAGTCAAGGAACTCCAGAAAACAACCATATTGGGCACTGCACACTTACTTCGGAAAGTACTAATGTAAAAGTACAATAGATTCAGCACTGAAACTAACGATATAAGCACCATGAATAGTAACAACAGAATAACTCCAACACTGTATTCCCTAGGGACATAGTTTGTCTCAGGAATATAAGTATGAATACCCTGCATAAAGGAGTTGTTGTTGTTGATGATGATAATGATAATAATGATAATAATAATAATGTCTGAATGGTTGTGGCAATTATTTTTTGCGGTAGAATTCTATACGCAATAAATTAACATCAAGGCCAGTGAAATGTGACACACTGAAGGTGTACAATATGCATTCCGCTGGAGCACACGCTTTATTTCTTGTTCTTCTATTTTAATATTAGCGTCAGGACTTTAAACGTAACGTTTTTTAATCTAAAATGTGTGGAAGAGCTTTCATTTGTTGACACCGTTATTAAAGGACTGAGCTGGCAGGTTGAATCTGGGGTGGAAAAGGAGATTCAGCTGACACTACACAATTCGAGAGATGCGCTGATTTGCGACTTCGCGTGCTGCAGACTGAGAGACATGGCTTTTGGTTTGGGGGTTCTTTTTAAAATAAACTGTTCGCTATAATGAAATCGCTTATTTGTTAACCTATGTAAGTCTCATTAACACAATAACTTTATATGCCTACAATATTTCCTGTAGCTATTTCTGTACATTGATCACCATTACTTTGCGTAACTGTCGTATTGTGAACTAAATGGCTACCAAGCGAAGAAAAGTGGTCGACATAAGTCGCTTTTGCACTATAATTTCGTGTTATGCTCGCTTAGAAACCGTACCACATGTGGAGACTACCTAGCGGAGAAATGATTCTCCCTCTCTTTCTGTCAGTGTAGACCATGAAGAATACTGTCGTCTGGGGTGATGGGTTTTCTCCTAAACTTCCCTCAATTTTTAGAGAACACATGGGCTCGCATATCAGGAGACACTGACTTGTATTTTATTCTTCACACACACGCACACACACACACGCACACACACACACACACACACATACACACACACATATACACACATGTTATTGCAGAGATTTTGAACAATTCATCTAGTGTATTGCACCTATAAAGATATAATTTATTTCTTATGGTCCGTTCGAATCACACTTCAAACAAAAGCTGTGGACTTTATTGAGACCTAGTATCCTGTATTATATATATATATATATATATATATATATATATATATATATATATATATTATCATAAAAGACAAAGAGTATGTTTGTTTTATATAATATATAGATTGTACTGTGCGTTATATTGTGT
>Ga0123354_10002717_pt1 | contig 23716 bp, 9 predicted proteins | sample TergutLab28metaG_2_FD_97872 | JGI IMG/M metagenome (GOLD analysis project Ga0123354, IMG submission 97872) | Labiotermes labralis P4 segment gut microbial communities from Petit-Saut dam, French Guiana - Lab288 P4 | ecosystem: Host-associated > Arthropoda: Insects > Digestive system > Gut ... | reverse complement strand
AACCCGAAAACATTTCAAGATTTATAAAGTTAAAAGAGGATATATACCGGAGTAAAAATTGGAAGGCATTTTGGGAACCTTTTTTCGCCCCCCCCCCCCCCCCATTATTATTTCCGTGGTGACAGTGGCAAAGAAGGTCTTCAAAACATTGGGTTTCTTCGACTCCAACTTACTGCGGCTGGTCTCCGGGAACATCTCCTCACATCCTACGTTGTTGAATTTCTGTATATGGCTAATATTAGCTACTTTTACGAACCTGTCAATAATATCCGTACGTATTTATGTCAGTACGAAATTTTCAAATCGGTGTTTCTTGTTTGTAAATATTGGTTTGTGAAGAGTTTTTCCGGATATTTTGAATGAGTTGCATGGGTCTAGATATGAAACTGATTATCCCGTCTTTTGTTTACTACTTTCAGCACACAGATGGCAACACAAGAAACAGTAATTGCGTACTTCCTAGCAATTAATGTACAATCGGACACGGCTAAACAAACGAAAAACCATGATCATACGTTAGCTGGCTATTATTTAAGAGTACGTGTTTGTCTGACGCAAGTATTCATGTTGTACTTGTCCTTTACAGGAAAAGTGACTAAGTACAAATTCACCGTCACATTCCAGTGACCCAGTCTGGCTGTTTCTAAAGGGCCCAGCTGAGCAGGAACCTTTAGACATGGTGAAGGAAACGTTTCCAATTTCGAAGCTTTCTTTTTTACAAGACGGTAGGCACTACCCACAGTTACAGTAATGCTGAAGACACAAGTCTTTTGAAACGTAATTTCATATCAGCCGTAACTGTGTGCCGCCTTTTTGTGAAAACGTACTGCGTCCATCTTTAAGGTTTAGCAGTCAAACGTACGTGCAGTACGGTTCTCCGAAACGTCGGAAAATATTTACCTTTTAACACAGCATAACGACCAATAAGACTTGGGCCTTTATCAACACAACTGTGAAGATTTCACACCATAAAACAGTTATGCTTGCTGGTAGATCTGTTCGTTGTGTTGTTTGTTGGTCTACTGTCAGTGTTGTAAGAGTGAGAGTTTGCTTTCGGCAGTTCTGGTGCTCCATTCTTTGTGGCTTATGTAGCAGCGCTCTGAGGATCCGGACTGTATAAACTCGACGTACTTGAATTAGCATTTTTTAACATGACACATCCCCGGTGGTGTCAACAAATCACAAATATGTACATTAAATCTGCAACACACAGCAATGTTTCTATCAGTTTATTCACGGCTACATGTTTCGGCTCTAACTGCAAGACATAATTGGGCCTTTTAGAAACTTTGATATGGGAAAAAGTATGTACTACGGAAGAGAGATTATGCAGTATATCATTCAAAGTTTATAAACGGCAGGGAGATGTCTCACAGTTAGGGCCGAAATATGTAGTCGTGAATAAATTGATGAAACTAGTGGTATGTGTGATTTTATACATAACACTTGTGGCGATGAAGTAATATGATACAGAGCATTGGTGGCAGTTCAATTGACAGGGAAATCTAAATAAATCGGAAAAATACCATTATCCACTGCCACTTATTGACAGCAAATTGCATACGGCTCACCCTGGGATTAAAATCCGGGTTTAATTTTACTAACTTACGGAACATGTGTTTATATGTCAAAATATCTAAGAATGTACTTTAAGGTGCAAAAATTTTTTTGTTACAAATAACATTAATTTGAAAGTTGATCAAATTGATCCTTTGCCTATTTTCATAGAAGCGCAATGAACAGAGACATGTGGAGATTACTCGCAACTTTGGCACCTGAAATAAAGTACATGATGTCCAAAATTAATCTCTTTCCGATGAAGGCTGCTTCACATCGAAACCTGTTGCGTTGTCTACGTACTGTTGAAGATATTTCAAAACGCCTTTTGTTTTACAGGAATGTACTGTAATTCGTTTACAGACTGTCATTTCGAGAAATCACATAAGGGTGGAGACTGTGCAAGTTATCTTGTCTGTTTCTCCGTCACCTAATGACATCTATGCTTCCCAGCTTAGACAGGAACCCGTGGTAATATGATAAATGATTGGCTACAATAGAGGCAGAAAATTACTCCTGGTTCCTCTCGTACAACTACAGAAACTGAACAATAGAGCGGTGCACGGTAAAAAAAATAATGACTATGCCCACACGGTAGCCTATACTATAACTTTTCAACAGACTGAAATTCTTGTGAATAGTATTTATTTTCAGATCATTCCTCAGAGAACACCTAGCACTTTAATTATAAACCCAGTGGGCAAATGCTGTTTTAGGAAGTAACTGTCGTTGATTTTCAAAACATAGGAAACACAGAGTCTAAATAAACTGTGTATGCGAATTGCAGAATTTTTAATTGTTAATCCTGTTGATACGTGTAATAAGGCAGCTCGCAGTAAACGGTTGAAATGATTGAACACATATAAAGGTAAAGGTAAAACAGTCCCGTTACATGCCTGGAGTGGCCCAGAGGGTTCTAGGAAGTTAATGTTCCCAGATTTCATGACAACGGCACAGGATGGTGGTAAGGTTGTCAGCCTTACGCACCGGCCGCCTTTACCCCCAGGAAATGCTCCTGGTACTCATTTCGGATTGAACACTTATAGGTCTGCTAAAAGGAACGAGTTTTTAGATACTTCCATTTTACACGTTGTGCAACCCGATCAAATAAACGTCAGAGTCCCTCTTTTTCTAAAACATAACCGCATAGTTTCGAGCTGATATCGTGTTTGTATGTCACGCAATCAATTTTTCCGTAAGAGAAATCTTAGTTTATGATTTTAGGCATTCGATACTTACGCGTAGAACATTTAGCAACCATATAAAGACGCCATAACTTAAGGAATCCTGATCTACAGACACATATTGTTCTTTAAACTTAATAAAGAAAGGCCTCCCCATTGTTGCACCGTGCACTTCGTAGAATCACTTTAATTATTAACCAACAAATGCACTTACATAAAATTTCACATTAAAACACTTAAAATCGCTCCGACATGTTTCGATCCTAACATCATCCTCAGGGAGCTAAGTTGTTCCTTGCTAAAGTCATTTTAAAAATATAAAAAAAAATAATTCCATTATATTAACAGGGTGTTGTGGCAGCATATCATGTTGTGTAAGAGTAAGTTGTTGGGAATGCGTCTGGCTATGGTATGCGTCGTGTGTTACGTGTTAAGTGTTTTAATGTGAAATTTTATATAGTGCAATTGTTGGTTAGTGATTAAAGTAAAGTAAAGAAAGGTGTGTGTGTTGTTATGCTAACGTACTAGGAAGATATAATGCATAAAAAGAGGCATTTGCTACGCTTTTTGGGACAGATTCTAAATTGCATGATGAGGCAGAAACTTAGCTTGCGTTTCATGTAAAATAAGTTGTTAAATGACACCAACGTTTACTGACATGTGCCTTCAAAGAAACGAAACAAAAAATGTGAACTATTACATAGAACATAATCAAGAACTTCCCTGCCAACACAACGGCAAATGACAACACGCAACGGGCACTTAAAGCAGTAAGGTATATTGTTATTGTTATTATTATAATTATAATAGTGGTAGTAGTAATAATAGTGACATTGCTGTTAGATTTTAATTGGATATTAATGGTGTCTGCACAGACAGAACCAAAGTGTATTTTCCCTTAAACTTACTTTATATTTACCCTCAGCACACACAGTTTGTGGGCCGGGATAGTTCAGTCAGTATAGCGACTGGCTACGGGCTGGACGGCCCGGGGATCGAATACCGGTACGGGCGAGATTTTCCGCACCGGTCCAGACCGTCCCTGGGGCACACCCAGTCTCCTGTACAATGGGTACCGGGTCTTTCCCGGGGGTAAAGAGCGGCCGGGGCGTGACGCTGACCCCAAACCCCCTTCTAGTGCCATGGTAAAGAAAGAGTAGAGCTATACCTCTACTCTACCTATGGGCCGCACGGCCTGCACAGAGTCTCAGTGCCTGTACAAGGGTGCACTTTTACACAGAGTTTGCATCTTGTACCACCAGATTTAATAATCCACAATGCTACGTTGTAGCTACACAGTACATTGGTGTGTTTAGTGTAGGTCTCAGAACAAAGAACGATTACTTCCCTATACAGAATAAAATTATTTGCTTTTAAAAGCGAGACGAAGAACGAAGTATATTAAAATAAACAGACAAATCACATCTAAAATCTATTTTCTGTATTTGTGGTTCATTATAATATGATTCGGAGAGTGTTTACTGTGCGGAGAGCTGAGTCCTTGCTTAGAATTTGTGTGACTCTGAGCCTGTAAAGAGTTAAACACGGCAATTAGTTATACAAATATTTCTCTTCATTGGGGATTTAAATGTAGCATATTTATGTTACGCAATCATGTGTAATTTTTATATTTTAGCTTTTAATTTTAAATGCATGTAATTTTTTTCTTTTGTTTTGAGCTTTATGTTTCTTCTCATTTTGTTTGTATTGCTCTTTTCATTCATGCTTACTTTGTAATTACTCTTTCTGTTAAGTCAACAAGTACATGGCTAAAGAATTAGACATTATTATCTTGATCTAATGTTTTGTCTATTTTCGTCTGATATTGTATCCTTCATAGTTGAAAAGTATAGACGTTCCTTCTGCTTGGAGACTTCGAGGATTCTCCAGTTCACTCTCTCTGTCCACTCATATTTATCCTTCTGCTAGATGCCAATCAGCTACAAATTTGGTTTTAGAAGACAGATTACGCAGCCTAATATCTCAGGAAAACTTCACCTTCACCAACACTGTTGTATAAACCTCAAATCTTGCGACTTCATTTGTGTTTGTTGCATATATTACCCACATATAAATAAACAAGAAATTCTATATGAGATTTACAAATCTCCTTCACCGGACCCAATTTGCGGCAGCAGAATTCTAATTTTTTTACAGATTACGTGCAAGGTTGATACGTTGGAGGTGTTCACTGCATTATATGTACTGCTGGAAATGTTCACGGTACTATATGTACCGCTGGAGGTGTTCACTGTATATACGTACAGCTGGAAGTGTTCACGGTACCATATGTACCGCTGGAGGTGTTCGCGGAACTATATGTACTGTTGGAGTTGTTCACTGCACTATATGTACTTCTGGAAGTGTTCACGGTACTATATGTATTGCTGGAAGTGTTCACTGTACTATATGTACTGCTGGATGTTTTCACTGTACTATACGTACTGCTGGAGGTGTTCACGGTACTATATGTACCGCTGGAGGTGTTCGCTGCACTCTATGTACTGCTGGAAGTGTTCACTCTACTATATGTACTGCTGGAGGTGTTCACGGTAATATATGTACCGGTGGAGGTGCTCACAGTACTATATGCACTGCTGGGGATGTTCACGATACTATATGTACCGCTGGAGGTGTTCGCTGCACTACATGTACTGCTGGAAGTGTTCACTGTACTATATGTACTGCTGGAGGTGTTCACGGTACTATATGTACCGCTGGAGGTTTTCACGGTACTATATGTACCGCTGGAGGTGTTCACGGTACTATATGTACTGCTGGAGGTGTTCACTGCACTATATGTACCGCTGGAGGTTTTCACTGTACTATATGTACTGCTGGAGGTGTTCACGTTACTATATATATTGCTGGAGGTGTTCACTGTATTATATGTACTGCTGGAGGTGTTCACGGTACTATATGTACTGCTGGATGTGTTCACGGTACTATATGTACTGCTGGAGGTGTTCATTGTACTATATGTACCGCTGTAGGTGTTCACTCTACTACATGTACCGCTGGAGGTGTTCACTCTAATATATGTACTGCTGGATGTGTTCACGGTACTATATGTACCGCTGGAGGTGTTCACTGTACTCTATGTACTGCTGGAGATTTTCACGGTACTCTATGTACTGCTGGAGGTGTTCACGGTACTATATGTACAGCTGGATGTGTTCACGGTACTATATGTACTGCTGGAGGTGTTCACTGTACTATATGTACCGCTGGAGGTGTTCACTGTACTATATGTACCGCTGGAGGTGTTCACTGTACTATATGTACCGCTGGAGGTTTTCACCACTGTACTATACTTACAGTAACACCTCCAACCTATCAACAAGCTGCTCCAGCTTACTTTTTACAATTCTCTCTGCTATACATATTCTACGCCGATGAATTTTCACCAGTTATTCTACATGCCAGAGACCTATATACTAAGCATTCCTTTTATACAATTATTGTAATACCTGATGATGGGCCAATAAGCCCCGAAACTTGTAGTAATTAGTGGTTCTTCTAATATTATTTTAGCTGTAATACAACTGTGTGCATTTGTTGGTTTAAATTATAGTAATTGAATTGTAATGTGCGGAATGGAAAATGTGAATATATATATATATATATATATATATTATCGGTATTAGGAACTGATATAACTAATTACATATGCGAAATTTTTTGTGTTAAATCACGTAACATCGAGTCTAGAGTGCTTAAAATGTTAAGAGGAAGAAAAGTAACTGTTGTTCTGATCCTGCTGGGAGGCTTGAAGTCTTGGATATGCCCATAGTACTAATGCAGAAGTCTTCTGGTCCAAATTAAGAGAAGTAGATTTTGTTGCCGGGCTAATTTTAAGACATTTCACTCCCATTGTGTCATTAAACCAGTATGTATAGTTCAGTATATGGTCCTACACAAACTTACAATACTAGTACACTTCGCCTAAAAGACGTATGCTCTAAGGTTATGTATGACTGTACTGAACTATATATAGCGTACAGGTTACCTGGCTAGCCAAAAGTGTTTGTAAGCCATGTTTCTCTGTGTTTAGTCTGGGATAAAACACGTTTCTTTTTCCTTGTACTCCTAGTGGCTTAGGCTTATTTGAATGAAGTTTTTGATGTCGTTAAGATGAAATGGTTAGAAGATAAGAAGGGATAATAGATGAAAAGAAAGAAAATCAAGGAGGCGGAAAGACAGGAAGAAAGATAAGACGGAACAAGAGAATAAAAGAAAGGAGGGATGTAAAGGTAAAGTTCACCCTAGAACAAGACATGAAATTCCAGAGGGGGAGAAGAGGTATAGCTGTACTTTTTATTTAAGCTTGGCGCTGGAAGGGGGTGGGTGGCCAACCTCACGCCCCGGCCTCTTTACCTCCTAGGAAAGAGACACAATATCAATTATACAGGAGGATGGGTGGGCACCAGAGCCGGGCTGGACGGGTGAGGACCGTCCATCCCATAGTGATTCGCTGTACCTACTTCTCTATCCCAGCCCACGAAAGTAGGGGTGGCCGACAGTGAAGTTAAGCCTGGAAAGATCAATTAAACTAATTCTGTAATCAAATAAATAAGTTGAGAGACTTCGATTCGTCTACGGCTTTTGCTATAGGAGGAGAAATTATTTTTCGGAATGATTATTTGCTATCGGGGTGAATAAATATCGCACGCTGTTAAATTGGGCCTACGAGATCATGTTGCCTCACAAACTGCAAACAGCAGGTTGACTGAGGTGCAGAAGGCAAGTGGTTACTAAAGAAGCGAGACAGAGGAAGAAGAGTAGCAAGTAACAAATTTATTTTGTTTCTGCTGGAGACAGCAATTTTATATGAAATACAGCTTATACTGACGAGAGAACAACAGATCCAGTACTGCATCTTCGATAATCAAGCTTCACATTCTACTACTGTATATTATTTTGACACTTTATGAAACTATCTGAACGTAATACAACTAAATTCTGTCTATGTATAATTGCAATAATGTATTAGCGGAGTGTAAATAATTACATATTAAAGATTATAATATACAAAACGCAAACCGTAATAATTTGGCGTCATATTAAGTGAAATTTTAATAATATAGTCCATGTACGTATAAGGTAACAATGTGGTGCTTTCGCGTAACCATTCTTGTAGTACAAGCGAAATAAGTATTAAATATTATGAGTGTGTGTGTTTCTGTATTCTTGCCTTAGTCGTTCGGTATGCAAATCGCCTCTTTTATGCGCCGTGTTATACATTGTTATCTGTGACATTTACGGCCGTACCCACATTGTCTCACAAACTGCAAGATTTTCGGTAAAAAAGTTATTGAACACAAAAGTGTGTTTTGATTTTCTCCATGTCTTTTGTCTCTAAAATTTCTCATTCTAAGAATATTTCAGCGACATGTGACCATAAATGTCTTCATGTAAATTGACCGTTATTTCTGTCAGATTTTAATAAAAATTAAATTTTCTTGATATATTTTCGAACAATACACAAATATTAAATTTCATGAATATCCACCAAGGGGGAGCCGAGTTGTTCGATTCAGACAGACACGACGAAGCTGATAGTCGCTTTTCGAAGTTTTGAGAAAGTGTCTAGAAATGGTTTTACTTTTGCATTAATACGGCCGGATATGAAATACATTGTTGGGTTTTTAAACTGAAAACCAGCCTTTTAAAAGTAACTTCTTCCCGCGATAGTACGCATCATTATCATAATCTAACACTTATCTGGCCACGTGCAGATTTCCGACCTCGCTGCACTGTTTCTTCACGTGCCTTCTTCCGTTCCCAGATTCGCGTGCCTTGAAAATTTTATAATATTCCGAGTAGTTTGTTTCTTTGGATTATTATGACACGTTGAATTCAAGTTGGTTCTATTTTTTTTAGTTAGTTAGCCTTCTAAAGTACTGTGGTAACTATAGGTAACACCGTAAGAAATTCTGCCTTTTTCCACACTGCGGGTTTCGATTATTCTGTAACTTCACCATAGCAAATATACATTATTTCCGTAAACATCATTCACAGACTGGGTATTATTATGTCCACGGTGTTCTCTCTGACGTATAAATTGACGTGTTAATGGCCTATAGAATTTCTTTGAACGTTAGTCTTCTAAGTGTTCATTTGGATCTCGGTTCCTGGAGATTCCTCACAGGTGTGTTGTGCCCTTCGTAACATACCGTGTTGCTGTCGTTAAAAAAAAATAGTCAAGATGGCTGTTCTGGACACTTGGACAACGTTTTTTAACTAACAGAATGTTGGAAGATTATCTTGTGGATCTGAAAGCAGGCCGCCTTTAGACAGGACGATATTTTCAACAACCCCCACCAAAAACATCTTGGATGAAATGTACAGGAATTGCAGTATTTTGTAAGCTAGCTAAGACTAAAATTAGGGCTTATTAACGAATTGATCTGCATTGAGACCTGTATCAAGTGCTCGGCAGATTTACCTACTTTGGTCTGTCTGAATACTAAGACAAGCGTTAGGCTGCACACAGCTTGTCTGAATACGTTGCAAAGTCGTTCCCCTTCCCACGGTTTAGATGGTCTTTAGTGTACGGTGGTCTGCACCCCAGGTTTGATACTTATATAGGTACATACATACATGTACATAAAGTACATGCATATATGTACATACATAACGTACGTACATACTTACATACATGTACATAACGTACAAGCATATGAATACATACGTCCATAACGTACATACATTATAGATATATATATATACATACACAAATGTACGTACGTACATACATACATAAATACATATATATATACATACACATATGTACGTACATAAATACATACACCCAATTGCAGTTAAATATATCATACATACGCACGTACATACGTACATACATACATATATACGTACGCACGTACATACATACATATATGCGTACATACATACATGCATGCACGCATACATACATACATATATGCGTACATACATACATACATACATACATGCATACATACATACATACATATATGCGTACATACATACATGCATACATACATACATACATACATATATGCGTACATACATACATACATACACACACACAAACACACACACACACACAGACACATATACGAATCCACTGAACTTAAACGTACGTCAATTCAGTGGATTCAAAAGTAACCGGAATAACAACAGAATGTGAAACATGCCACGATAATTGTAACATAGTCTGGTACAATTTAAACTGATGGGGAGAGAGAGAGAGAGAGAGAGAGAAGTAGACAGAAATATTAGCCAAATGCATTCATACATTCATTCGCCCATTCATGTGCATTCGTGCTCATGTGGCTGCAGCCACTTCTTGTGAAACATTATAAACCAACAAATGACGCAACATACCCTTACATATGCTGCTGGTACCACGTCGCGTAACTTATTAGAAAAACTGTCTGTTGTTTTCAGACAACACAAATTCATCACTCGAGTATAGGGAATTTGACTTCAGACTATCCTTTAAATGTGGGCTGGGTAGCTCAGTCAGTATAGCGACTGACTACGAGCTGGACAGTCCGGGATTGAATCCCGGTGGGGACGAGATTTTCCGCCCGTCCAGACCGGCCCTGGGGCCCACCCAGCCTCTTTTAAAATGGGTACCGAGTCTTTCCCGGGGGTAAAGTGCGGCCGGGGCGTGCTGCTGACCACTCACCCCCTTCTAGTGCCGCGGTCATGGAAGAGTAGAGCTATACCTTTACTAACCCTCTGGGCCAAACCGGGCCTGTAACGGGATCACTTTATTTCTACATTTTTACTATCTCTTAAATTTTTCGTCTAAATTGCTCCCTTTTATTCACAAGACTTTTGAGTTATTCGGATTAGCCTCAAAATGATCTAGGTGTGAATACTGCAACTCATTTGGCTATCACACTTGTGCAAGCAGCAGATAACGCAGAGGTGTAACCTCTTCATTACTTAAAATGAACAGAAGAATAAAAACTAACGTCTTGTTATCGTAACAGTAAATATGAAGGCTTATTCCACAACCTCGCTGGAGGGTAGATAGAGTGCAACCTTCTTGTGACATTAATCTAACACCAAATAACACAACCAATTTTTTTTTTAGGATAAGTGTCAGCAGCCTACTGTCGCTTCTTTCATACAAAAGCTCAGAATCTGAAATTCTCCTATGAAGGTGCTCTCAATACACGTTCGCCTACCCTTCCTGGCACATACCTGACATATGTCAGTTTTTTTGACTGAAACAAATACATTGACGCCAAAAAAATGTATCACATTATGCAGACCTCCTGAGGAAATTTATCGATACGAAACTATTTTGTTGTTCTTCTTCTTCTTCTTCTACGTCGTTTTGGCCCGTTTTTGGGCCAATTCCTCGTCGCTGCCGGTGTTTGGAGACAATTGAAACTTTGCGAAATAATGGTGCTTCATACATTTATTTTGCATATTTCCATGTGTGAAAATATATAAGAATTATAATTGAAGAGTATTAATCTGAACAAGTTTGTTTGAAGTAATGGCGAATTACAAGCTTTAAAAGCCCAGAGTTTATTAAATTTACAAACTGTTTTAACTTTAAAAATTTATTTTTCTCACAGATTGTACTTTTATTTAAGAGCCTCATTCTGTTATTAGAATCAACACTTTTATTTACCTGCAGAAAAGTAAAGAGTTTTAATGGACAGCCTCCATAGTGCCTGTGACTTGACTAAATATCTATATATGATTTACATGTGATTTTTGCTTCAAGCCTTTAAGCTTACTTATGAATTTTATTTTATTTTATTTTATTTGCAATGGAATGAGTAGATTACCCGATTGTCGTCTCATTTAAAATGACGCCGGATAAAGCACGTAACTTGCATATTCCATACAAAGGAGAATTTAGGAGTGTAGATTATCGCAATGCATTGGCAGTAGCAGATGTTTCTTAGTGCCGACAAATAAACTGTAATAATATTCAGAGTGTATCAAAAATGGTTCGACATGTTTCAATTAGAAATTCTTCGCAACAGAACAAAGAAAAGTTATGTCCGAAAATGAGTGGTTTTACAGATTTATTAGAAGATTACATTCAACAATAAATACCTTAACCATGTTTATTTTACTTACATCTTATATAGTACCTTCAAAGTAAACGTCCCCAGTTTAATAACTGTTGAGTTATTGCTGATTGTCAAGTCAAAATTCACAGCAAATGTCCTCGACCTGAACCAATGTACATATGAACAGTTCCAGTCGTGGACTGTCGCACACTTTCAAAAGGTCCCGAGCGGTTGCGAATGGTTTGACAGGCATCCAGAACGCGCTGGTGCAGTGTCTGTCCATTTTTAACTGCGGGTGATTGCACTAGATACCTGAAGATTCCCCACACATACAAATCTACAGGATTGAGTTTGGACGAACGTGGGGGTTGTATATAGAAAATATTTGTTTGCGGACATAAGATAATAAGGGGTTTTTTCCATATTTTGGTGTGGGGAACTCACTTCTGAAGTTTGCCCAAACATTTGTGATACACCCTCTATAATAACAGAAGTAAGCGATTCATTCATGTGAGTTACTCAAATAATCTATAAACAGAGCACAATTATTTTTACATGTTCGGTTCATTATTTTATGTAAAGGTTTATATGTTTTTATGTGCATAATATCTTAATTCCAAACAGCAACTTCTTCAGCACTTGTGTGTCTGGTTATATATGTACACTGTAGAACTCCACTTATCCGGATCGGCTTGGCCCTTCCCGTAAATGTGTCGAGAATTCCACAAAACTAACTTGCCTTGAAATTACCGGTTATCGGATCAAGTACAGTACATTGATATGGCTTCTAGAACTTCAAATCATTCGCGGTCGACAGGTCCTAGACGCAGGTACATACTGTAAATAGTAACAGCTGAACTTCAAACTGCCAATGTAGCCTATTTCAAAGAAAAATCCAATTATCCGGATACTCTGCATATCCGGATCGTTCGCCGTCCCAATTAATCCGGATAAGTGGAGTTCTACTTATTTGTTTATTATTACATTATATAGATCAATTATATATTTCTGGCCGATTGTCGAGTATACTATTACAGCTTCTAAAAGATGTGTATTATTATTATTTTGCACATTGATAATCTCATTAATCTCTGTTGCTTGTCTGAATAATTTTTACCCACTTTACACAAACAAATTTATTTAGGCCTATATTTAGTTTTTCAGACACTAGCTGCCAGAGATCATAGCAAGTGAAAACGTCATAGTTGTTTTCTCAATACACAAAATCACACTAATTCAAAAAGGTTTGAAATTTAGTGGGTCTATTTGATTTAATTCATATCTAAATAAGGAAGATTAACTAAGAACTAGCATAATGGAGTAAAGAATTTCTTAGCCATATAGTAGTTTGGAAATGTGAGGTTGTTACAGTTGTGTTGATGAAGATTCGAGTCTTCAGGGCTGTTACGACTCGTCAACTGGTAAATATTTAGGGCAACTAAATATTTAAGAGAAGTCTAGGGCATTCTTCTTCAGGATTACTCAATCGAGGAAAGAATTACTGTCATAATTATTCGGCGTAACCTAAAATTCCAGAAGATTTGAATTTTTAAACCAAAGATTTATCTTACTTTATGTAACTCTGATAGTTCATTGCCTTTTTCACTGAAGCGCGACTAAACGCGTATCATCAACAGTACTGGGTATTTTGCTTCTAACTGATTGCCCATAAAAAGCCTGTCGCAGTACGTTTCTATTTTTAGTGTCATTAGCTTCTCGCTTGTTAGTACTAAAAATTATCTTTGTGGTCTTTAAATCTGCCCATTTTCCATTATACGCTTTCCATAGGAAGATGCATACTTTTTATTCTGTAATATCATATATCGATCTTACCTTGGAAGGGATATCCTGTGAAATATGGTGCCATGTTTAATGTAGACACAGCCATGGAGGAGCAGATAGTCAGTAACTTGGCTTTGTCCAGAAGAATGTTGCAGTCGATTCGACAAAAAACTAAACACGATTGCAGGATATGTGCAGTCACAAAAGCACGTGTCCTGATACCTTGAACCATGCGCCAGTTGAAATATTCCCTATTCAACAAAAAAAAATCGCCCCCCTTCACACGCGGTAAAATAATACTGATGTAATTAACACTTCTGTAAATATTACACTTGCGTGGTTATCGTTGCTACATTAGAAACGACGCTAACAGTGAGCATTTTTATATAAAATTTTGGTGTAAAATAATTGTTACTTGTTGCCCGTTATTTGGTAATTCTTACGTGTTTTGAAATTTTTTTTCTCATAAAAACTCCAGTATCACAAAATTCTTATTGTTACGACGTAGGCACTTATTTTAAGGGCACTTTAAGTAAGTCATCTGCAGTTACGGAAGAACGAGACGAAGTGGAGCTGTCCACGTATCAGAGTCCGGTTGAATACTGAAAGTGCAGCTGCCTTCCAGGAGGCAGTGGTATCAGCAGACACACAGACTGCCCTTCCTTCTCCTTCTTTCAGATGCTGCAGTTTCTGGACCACGCCTCCTAAAAAACACAATTTACCATGCGCGATCGGCATCCCTTTGATCTTGACGTAGGAATTCTCTGATTGGTTGATTAAGTGACGAGAAGGTGGAGCAATGTATGAAAGAACCCGTGTAACAGCAGGTAAAAGATTTGGAATGTTACCCTACTCTTTCTCCCTCGCGCAGCTATTCTACTGTTGGACAGGTACCACACCGCTTAACACAGTCTTGGAACAGAAAATTGTTCGATGGATAATTGTTTTCTTTGAGTACGTCAGTTACGTTTTGTTTGTTACTTAGCTTGGAAGAGGAGAGGGAATGCACGGTAACTTGACATCTGTATGTGACCATGAGTCTAAAATATAAGGGTGAATAAGACGCAGTACATATATGTCTCGGCCATCAGGTGTATATCAGTTATAAACAACTAAAGCATTTGATTCTTGGTACATCATATTATTGCACGTGACAATGTTTGGGATAAAATACTAACTGCAGGAAATTCTATGAGGGGAAAAAATGTAGACCTATTCTTCATTGGAATAAGTTCCTTATAGTTTAACGAGCGTCATTTCAGAATGACATCCCATGCAAATCTGTCTTCTGATTTGTTTCTCCATATCTTGACACCCATCGATTTCAGATCATTCTCAATACAGTCAAACCACCTTAATTATGGTCTTCCTGCCTTTCTTCTTTCTTGACGGCCCTGTCATCAGACATTCTTACCAGATGGCCAGCCAATTCTGGTTTTCTTACCTTTATTGATGTTACAATATTTGGTTTTCTGTACGTAACCTGCAGTTCATCATCAGTTCGGATTCTCCATCCATTTTATCCTTTATTGGGCCATACATCTATCTTAATATTTCTGCTCCCATGTTTTAAATAATGATTTCATTTGTCCTGCCAATGCCCACATTTCACAACCATGTAGTATTTTTTTTTGTGTGTGTTGTATGTTTTATATTTATCTTTATTTCATAATTTTGAGCGTGCTTGATGAAATCGACTCCCTGCTGTTATTCTTGCTCGGACATCTTTCCAAAATCATGTTCACCAGTAACCAGTTAACTCAAATATTTAAATTTTGATACTTGTTGATATTCCTTGTAGTTAATGTTCTCTATTTCATGTTGCATATTTTTGTGTTTGTACAGTATTTTGCGGTATTCATATATTTAGTTTTGTGCACATTTATCCTCAGGACTATATCATTATTTAGTTCTTCCATTTTTTGAATTACTTCATTGATTAGATGCTTCGATTTCCCAATTGTTACATCATAATATGCATAGGCCAGGTACAGTGTGCTTTTATTAAATATGCTACCCCGGAAATATACTGTTATAATATGTATGATTTTCTACACAGTTAAATTGGAATAGTAAGGTAGCAAGAGAATCACTTTCAGTCCATTAATATTTTCAACACTGTTTGACAGTGTCCCAAAATTGTAGGGTACTCTAGACAACAACAATCCAATACACACAAAACTTAACATCCGACCTTTACACGTTCAGATCTATTCCACCCTGCTAAATATATCGGTCAGTCACCTTGACCGTCATGAGGCACAAACAATATACAGGTACAAAAGGAGAAATACTACAGAGGAGGTCTCTTCTTTGTATTTGATATATTAAGATGCATTAATATTACACCCAAAAGAGGAATAATATTGGATAAAATGTATAAGAACCTGTTTTTTCATTAAATTCCTTGCAAAAATCAAGGTAGCATTAGTTTGAAATTAAGAGATGATCTGTATACGTGCTGTGGGAACATGAACACGCATCCGGCTTAGGTGGAATAATTCGATATCCGCATTATGAAGTGCAGCTGGTGTTGGAAACTTGCTATCTTGTGCTCTTCTTACTTAGGCGTAAATATCCGTCCTGTGCTGCAAGTAGGAGAAAACAAATTTGATTTTATGGTCTAAATTATGTAAACATTACAAAATGTGTTTTGGTTCTAACATCCCACGTGTAATGAACTGAGAAGTGATGCGTTCTTCACCGCAGTTGCCCAAATTCGTGCTTGCAACAAAAAAATCGCTTTCTGTAGCAGAATTAAAACGTGAAAATGTAAGCTGCAAGTCTGCCTAATGCCTTATGGCGAATCCGACAGCCAGTTGAAATGTTAAGTAATGTGGCCATGTACTTAGCATCTTGTGACGAGTCAACCTGTCGAAATGAACCGCCTCTTGTATGTCACACGGCGTGACATATTAAAACAACTGCTTAACAATACCCCAAAACAAGTAAACAACTCAGGTCAAGGGACAAGTACTTAAAAAACTGAGTTGTCGCTTTGACAGTAAACACGAGTGTCCATAACAAAGACCATTCGATTAATGTCATAAAGATAAATAATTAGTATTTGTTACTATAAACGTAGAATACATATAAACAATAAACTCGAGATGCAATACTACCATCGCTTATGATGAAATCCCTATCAATCGAGGAAAGCAAATACCGGAAGACCATTACACAAAAATCTGGAACGCAAAATATGTAAACTCTGCAAATGCCTCCCACACAGAACTATACATACCCACCAATTTCCACAGACTTTCCCTTCCTCTATGGCCCAAATTCCTTCTCACTCAGTTCCTAACAAATCACGGAAGCTTCCGTTCATACCTTCACAAAATGAACAAGACGCCCTCTCCAAATTGCAACTGTCCTGGAAAGACCATACAAACGGCCTACCACCTTATGCTGGAATGCAGCTTATGGTCAAAAGACCGCCCATCAGTTCTCAAAACTCTCCCCCCAACTCTGGGTTCTGCAGTACCACATAAACACCGTCAGCATCACAAGCTTCCTCGGACGTATCTTCCAAGCACTTCAAGAAGATGTCCAAGGAAATTAAATCCGGCAACACTCCTAAAGTACCGTCCAAATACTGACCTGTACTCTAAAAAAAATGGTAAACTGGGATAAACTGTAAACATCTCTGTAACAACCCACTGTAAACATCTCTGTAAATACCCCGTGGTATACCCGGATGGTAAAGCACGGGTTGAAATCAATAAACGCATATATAAAAACAACAAACTCTGCGTGCAAAATGCAGATATTCCTAACATTAATATAAATGTTACACTCTTAGATATTATTGTGGTTTACAAGGTTAAAGTAGACTCAGGTTTTAAAGCTATGACAGTATGTTGATGTATTCAAAGTGTTCCGGGACTTTAAAACCGCGTAGCTTGATTAATATTTACAGACGTTTCAAAGCAATGTATCTGCTTCCAAAATTCGGTGATTATTAACCAAATTATACGACATAAAATCCTAGTAGACTAGGAAGCTTCATTTTGAAAATGGTCTTCCTAACAAGAAATTTCAAAATTCTAACAAGCAAACATGCTCCATTTGGTGCATTTCTTACAGGCTTACCGTAAATGAAACTAGTAGGCCTAAGTTTATAAGAAACACTAGCTTGAACAACAGCGAACTGTCGGTTGACGTAGGCCTAATAATTTCAATAATTTCACTCATGTTTTTAAGAAGTTTGTGACAAGAGCTGCTCATGACGTAACTACGTTCACACAAGCCGCTTCATGCGTTTGAAACGTTTATTTGCAAATTGATGATTTTCTAAATTGTCTCCTCTTACGATTATCCGATTCCTATTTACTCGTATTTTTAATATTATCATGCATTATCCCCTTATCGGCTGTCTTGGCGCAATCACCATATAAATATCGTAGGAACATAATAGATTATGATGTTCATTATTATAATTTTTCGTTACTTTTATTTTCCCAGTACAAACATTGTACACAACCCTCCATCATCATACACTGCCAATCCACTCATAACTCTAGCAAATTCTTTACCTACTGTACTCCCCCCCCCCGTGGCGCTGCGGCCCAACGGGGGCCTTGGCTTCCTCATTCTTGAGGTTTCTAGATCACACAAAACGACGCACCACAGTCGGTAAGACTCCTCTGGACGAGTGATCAGCTCGTCGCAGAGACCTCTACCTGACAACACACAACACTCACAACAAACATCCATTCCCCCGGTGGGATTCGAACCCATGATTTCAGCAGGCGAGCGGCAGCAGACCTACGCCTCAGACCGCGCGGCCACTGGGACCGGCACCTACTGTACAATACCAAACTTTATAACCAAATTAAACCATATTTGTCTCAACATTGACATAATCAGTTTCAATAAATCCTCTGTGTTTAACAATTCAAGATTTTCCGCTCTGTCGGTGGCGCCAAATTACCCTTCAAAGTCAAAGGCCTTTTTCTTTACTGGTCTAACATAAGCTTACAGGTTTTTGAAGCCCAGTAACTAGTTAATAATGTTAAAATGACTAACATTCTGTAGATATTGGCTGTTGCTACACGAGTACAGTTACGTGTCCGTGGATTAAAGTTTTGAAGAATGTATTTCGTCCGAAAGACCTGTAAAGACTTAAGACACAGCCCGCACTGCCCTATTACAAAAGCCAGGCTAGGGAAAAACTTGCTCTGTGCTGTATGTCGTATAAAATGATGAAAACAAGATTATCGAAAAGTCGCTCAAACCGAAGTTTGATACTTGCTGCTGGCTAGGAATGAGTGCGGTGAAGATGAATGTGTTGGAATGACTGTGCAGAAGCTGTGTAAGGGGAAACCCGTGTCACGTGACGCCATCTCAGCAGAGGATTTAAAAGTGTCTGCTTTGACCAACATGTCTTTTTGAACAGGACAGCTTATTTGGGTTGCTGAACTGTACCTGATTGTGATATCAAGCTACAAATTGTATTTTTAAATTAACCTTTAACTTTCTTATGTACAGCCTGATGATGGCTGTTTACTTTAGCCGAAACATGTAACTGTTTTTAAATTTTATTAAGAACATATATTCTCAATCGAGAAAAATACCAAAACTTTCAGTCGAATAAAACTTATATTCTCAATCAGATACGTAGGCTAGATGTTTCGGATTAATTAACTAATCCGTCATAAGACCTTTCATACAAGACAAAGAGCAGGGAAAATGTAATAACATGTCAACAAAAGTACATTCGCTCACTGTGGGACCTCACATTACAAATTATTATTACAATAAAACTGTAGTGTTTAAAAATGCATTAATATTATAACAAAAAACTACTATTTAGGGTTCAAAATATCATCAGTGACACATAAAAATGGATAAATGATAAAGTATTAAAATGTATGGACGAAGCAACAAGAGAAGTATAAGACTTCCCATATTATTTACAATGAAGGGGGTGGGTTATAAATCTACAAATTTAGAATATACATAAACACAGGTCCTGTTTTCTGGGCCGGGTAGCTCAGTCGGTATAGCGACTGACAACGGGCTGAACGGTCCGAGGATCGAACCCCGGTGGGGGGCGAGATTTTCCGCCCGTCCAGACCGGCCATGAGCCCCACCCAGCCTCCTGTAAAATGGGTACCGGGTCTTTCCCGGGGAAAGTGCGGCCGGGACGTGCTACTGACCATTCACCCCCTTCTAGTGCTGCGGTCATGGAAGAGTAGAGCTATACTTCTACCCACCCTCTGGGCCATACCGGGCCTGTAAAGGGTACACTTTACCATTTTACCTTTTACAGGTCCTGTTTGACGGAGTAAGTGTTGGTTTTATTCTGATAAACAAATTTATTTAATCCTCCAGGTATAGCACTTATACACTGAGAATAACATCAGCTGCAAGTGTTTGAGAATAAGATGGTAAGGGACATAATTATGGCTAAGAGGGAGTACTTTAGAAGAACCTGAAGAAATCTGCATAAAGAGGAGCTACGTGGTTTGTATCCTTCACTAAATATTCTTTAGGTGAACGAATGAAGGAGGATGAGATAAAGGGAGCATGTGGCAAGCGTGTGAGGAAGAAGAGATGCACACAATGGCTTGGTAAGAAAATCTGATGGGAGGCCTTGGAGTAGAGGGAAGCGTGATATTAAAATGGATCTCAAGGAAACAGGATGAGAGGGTGTGGATAGGATTTGTCTGGCTCAAGACACAGTTGGAGGGTTTCCTGTAAACACAATAATGAAATTTCAGTTTCCATAAAATAGGAAATATATCTTGACTAACTGAGAAACGAGAAGATTTCAAGGACAGTGCTCCATGGAATTAATTAGCTAGATAGTTCTACACAGAGATTGGCTTAACCTTGAATTCTGCACATTTCATCATTTGTTCCTTGGCTGTCTGCTCTCATCTCGTAATTTTCACTGGTTTCTGGTATGAAACTAAGCTCCATTTCATGTGCAATACAGATTCAGGGACAATTCTTCGAATTTAAAGTGCAGAGGAATATTTTACCTTCGACTTTAGGAACCACAACCACTTTCCTGTCTTGAATGTCCTCAGCCGGTTTATACTGTGTCCCTCTGTACACTTCACCCATGTAGGTTTTAACGAATTCTTTATTTCTTCCATGAACAGAGAACTTGGTTACAACCAGCTCTAACATTATAGGCCATTACTTGTGGGCCAAACCTTCAATAATCTTGGCCACAGAGAAGTCTGACATCGACTACACAATTTTCGTAAGTATTAGTCGTAACCTGCCATTAACGTAACTGTTAACTTTATGTTACTGTCAACCTCAATCATGAAATTTTATTTAACACAACCAATCCTTAAACACGCGCTAAAATATTATTTTTTGCATATAGATGTTTGTACGATTGTTAGCTGGTCGGAAGTAGAATATCCTGAGATCAGATTTCGAGAAATTTTCATCTAGATAGTCTTTTTCCCTTTCTCTTCCTGTCCTTATCACATATAATATTTCACCACTTATGTGTTAGACATAATAATCACTTCATATGCCAAACAGTGGGATTCGTTTAACCGTAGACTTCGCAGGGGTAAATAATTTGCACAGAGCAGTGGAACAAATATGCCTTGTCTTGTGATGTGACGCCGTGTAGTCAGCTGGAATATTCGACTTTTAACAGAAACTCTGAATGTGGAGGTAACACTTTTGCCAAGAATTTCAACATATTTTTAGAGTACCCGTTGTCACTTTCAAAAAGACTTTTGTTTTGATAAATAACGCTTGGAGAACCCCAAATCTCGGCGATCAATTTTGCAGTGTAGACGTATGGTGTAGAATACTTTCCTATACAGGTTTTAGGATCTTTCGCAGAATTAGGAAAAGCGACTATTGGCTTCGCCATGTCTGTGTTTCCGTCTGTCTCCATGGAACAACTCAGTTCCCACCGAAAGGATTTCCACGAAATTTAATATTTAACTATTTTTCCAAAACGTGTCGAGAAAATTTAAGTTTCATTTAAATCTGACAAGAATAATGGGGCTTTACATGAAGACCGATGTACATTTATGTTAATGTCTCGCTAAATTGCTCTTGTAATGAGAAATGTTCCGACAAAATTTGTAGAGAAAAATAAGAGACGCTTTAAGTTCAATGACTTTTTTCCGAAAATAGTGCCGTTTATGAGATCATCATTATCATCATCATTATCCGCTCTACAACCCTGGATGGGCCTTGGCCTCCTTTTGTTTTAGGTTTCGTAAAAATATTTTTTACGGGGTGGGGTAGTTAGCCTCACGCTCAAACCCCAACCTGGAGGACCAGGGTATCCCGTTTTATCTGGGTCATCACCCATGATCTGGCTGGCATGGGAGGTCCTACCACTAGCATACGCTACTGCCAGCATAGCTCTCGGGATCATATGACCACACAAGACCCACCACTGCTCCAAAGTAGGGATACCTTTGGGGGGCCGTTTATGCGATAATCAGGAAAAAAGTAGTAAGGGCCAGACAGGCCAGAGAGGGAGGTATGGCGAATGCGCTTTGCGTGTTGGATATCTAAGGCTACAGACACATACTCAGAATACGCAATACTTACAGCTTTTCCGTTGCAGCTATGGGTACGCGAAAGCGCTTCAATGTGACGCCTATACCTACATTGCTTGTCTTATTTCTTAGATAAACCTTTTGAAATAAATTCGCAACGGTAAAGTAACCAAATTCTTTTCAATATGTGAGATTTGAGGTTTTTACGGTTGTGAATAGGAAGATTATTATCTTCTGAGATGTGACGCCATACAATTTGATAGAAAGGACACGGACCGACTTTTACGACCAACCTACAGCCTTCTTCTTTACTGTGTATGTCACTAGTACTAATATTACTATTGGCAGTATTCGTAGTGACAGTAAAAATGTGTTATTATAGATCACTTCACGCAGAAGTTAGAGACAGTAGGTTCGTTCGAAACATCTGTAGCGTCTGTCATTACAGTATGTTGTTAAAAGTCAGAAGCCTATAGATATGGGATCTACATCATCGTTGAAATCTCACATTCCATGCACTAGTTTGTAAGGAAGAAGTTATAAATTTTTCCTCTCATATTCTGTAGCTGACGTCCCCATATTCATTACTAACGTAGTGAAAGCAGTGTAGGACTTCGACCGCTTGTGGAATGTTACAGGGTCAATTCTGTAATATCTAATTTCTTCAGTGTCTTTTTTTTTAATAAGGTCTTGGGGTCTTTATAGTGTGTGAAACTGTAGACTTAAATCCTGTCACTGTGAATGTGGTCCGGTGGCTCGATTTTTCTGGCAAGGTAATGAACCTTCAGTTGCCATGAAAGTTGTGGAACTTCTTGACGAATAGCTATGATGTTCTCCACAGAATTCCGCCCCATAATAAATTGTAGTCCCTCCACATTCGTCGACTCTGGTCGTGTGTGTTTTCTTTGTTTTACTTGCCACCTGTTGCAGCAATTAGAAACTGCATTTTTCACACAGATTACTTCCACGATGTTCATGTTATTGTCACAAAATTGAATTTTTTCGTCAAGAGCATTAATCAGTTGGTATTTATAATAGGAATGCATTGTGTTTACTGTGAGATGGGAAGTAAAGTTTTAAATACGAGGGGTGCTGATAAGTCCTTAGCCCGAAATACTTCCCGATGTCGTAGGACGGAATCGATAGTGTCTTTGGAAAGAATGGTCTATTCATGTGCCGAATTGCAAGTCTTTTCTTGTTACGGAGGCTAAAAGGAAGCATGTCGGGCGACGCGCGCGATTTCAACAACATGGAGACGCGAGCTGTCATCAAATTTGTTTCCTGCAAGGCAAGCGCCGAAGGAAATTCACGCCATTCTGACAGAAACATTAGAGGAACATGCACCATCGTATGTAACCGTCAAAAACTGGGTGGCCCAGTTTAAACGTGGTGATTTTTCCACATGTGATGCGCCTCGTCCTGGACGACCAAAAACAGTTACCACCCCGGAGATTATTGATACAATTCACGAGCTAATCTTGGAAAACAGCCGGATTCCGGCTAAATCAATAACTGAACAACTGGGCTTCTCACGTGAGCGGGTTGAGTCCATCATTCATGAAGATTTGGACATGCGGAAGCACTCCGCGAAGTGGGTCCTGAAATGCCTGAACGCGGATCAAAAACGTCAACGGTGCCAGTCGTCTGAGCAACTTTTGGAATTTTT
>Ga0123354_10002715_pt1 | contig 23725 bp, 12 predicted proteins | sample TergutLab28metaG_2_FD_97872 | JGI IMG/M metagenome (GOLD analysis project Ga0123354, IMG submission 97872) | Labiotermes labralis P4 segment gut microbial communities from Petit-Saut dam, French Guiana - Lab288 P4 | ecosystem: Host-associated > Arthropoda: Insects > Digestive system > Gut ... | reverse complement strand
CCTGATGATGGGTGCTGTGACACCCGAAACATGTAGAGTGACTTTGCAGTAAATAAATATCTGCATACTGTTGCATCTGGTTGGATTTTTATTAACATTGAATTAAGATGCACGGAACCATGAACATAAAAAAACAGTTATGTACTTGCTGCTATGCAGGGCCGCCGACAGCGGGTTCGGGCCCCGGTGAAAAAGATTTTACAGACCCCCTAGCAAGAATGGACCCGCTCAAAATCTTTACACGAAATCGGAAATACTGACTTTCAGTTGTTGAGTGACTTGATTAATTTGTAAATAGACAAATAATGATACTACCGAGAAAAACAAAAACATATACCCTGGCAATCTGTACTGGATCCTCTGCCACTTGTCGGCACTACTTCTGCGAGTATCCCTACCTTCAGTGCCCCTTATATGTCCGTATGTTTGAGATGGTATATGTTAGTTGTGTTGCCCCGACAGTGGTGTACGTAGGTACATTATCGGTTTTAATTTTATGATTTAGTAAGGAAATCCTCGGTAGAAATTCAGCATTTCTTGATTCCAGAGTACAGTTCTGTTTGTGAGAAAGCGGTCAGTATCCCGCTTACAATCTTTTGAGATGTCAAGAACCGCGGTTTATTGTCGTATACTACAATGAGACTAGCATAATAACCGTTGTAAATTCAACTGGATGTCTTTTTCCGTGCACTACACATGTAACATACGTATTACGTATGGTACAACAGCATTTACAGGACTTCTTTGTCCCCGTGAAGTTGGCAAATTTGTCGCTATATGTAACGAAGGCATTAGGGAGAGTGGAGTTAGAGTTCCACCAATTCTTATAATAAAACCAACTAGATGCACTAATTTCTCAAACTTATTTTTGGAATGGAACTCTACATGTTTCGGACAGTTTCTCTGTCCATCATCAGGAGCCTAGCACTGTACACACAGCAATAGCAAGCAGTCAGCAAAACCTGTATGACATATACCTATTGCTGTGTGTACAGTGATAGGCTCTTGATGATGGACAGAGGAACTGTCCGAAACATGTAGAGTTCCATTCCAAAAATAAATTTGAGATATCAGTGCATCTCTTTGGTTTTATCATAAGAACATATCACGATGCACGGTCATCTGAATGTCAAACTCCAGTAATTATTAACATCATCTCTAGATGGAGGTGAGAGTTTAGCTTCACACCCTGGCCACTACCCCGGGGAAAGTTGCACTAGTACCCACTGAATAGGAAGCTTGGTGAGCTCCACAGCCGCTTGCTGGAGAAGAGGAATTCCCTTACCCTTTTGGTGGGTGAATCGAGCCAAGTTGCTTCGGTTGTCCAGCCCGTCACCCTCATCTACCTTAACTTTGCTGCCTGCTTTTCTCCGATTACCAAAATTTCCTGAGTTTTGGCGTAGCACTTAATGATTTTCTGCCTCTTACTTAACAAGGTGACTCGTGTTTAAAAAGGCGACTGAGTGTTACAGACAGTAGGCTTTAGTGTTTTAAGAAAAGATATAGAATTCAAAAGTTCATGCAGTAAATTACAGTAAGAAACAAGAAAGCAATACTACAAACGTGACTGATTGTTGTGTGCCTGTAATGAGGAGTTCCTTCGTTTGATGTTTAACATCTGCCAGGTGCAATGTATAAGAACAGAACGTTTTTCCTGAGATCCGCGTTTCCCTCGAGATCAACCATGCTTCCAGATGGTCCAGCCGCCCAACACGCAGTACGTGACTGCCATGCTGTGCTATACCCAATCTACTACGCAGTTCGTAGTTACACAAATTAGCACATCTTGCATCTGACATCACTGGACCATAACAGCTGGTCTCTGTACACTGAATCGCGTCCCGAAAGCCACCCCCTTTACTTGCGAACACAAGGGGTTCAGAAACAACGAAGACAACTACTGAATTTTTGTTCATCACTCTTATAACCCAAGAAGCGATTTTCATGTTTATCTATACATTACGTTTGATATTGCATCGACGTGCATAGCCTGGTAAGGGTCTCCCACTACCCATTTTATTCGCATTATCCATCTTTTATCTTATTTTATTTTACCTTACATTACAGTTTTATGTGTAATCCGATACATTGGATTATAAAAATGAAGTCTCTAATACAATTTTAATGTTGTTATTCCGTTTTCTGAATAACAGTTATTACTGCTTTATACGATTTCACACGATCGTTTGCTACCAGAAACCTCTCCGCTTTTTATTCATTTTGTGATCTGATGTAAACAGCCGAAACATGTAGTGGCAGTGAATAAAGGAACAATATTTTTGGTCGGACAGTTGTCTTTGTCATTTAATGTTACTACTACTACTGCTACCACTACTACTACTGCACCTACAACTGCTAACACTACTACCACCACCACAACTACTACTTCTATTTCCACTATTATTACTACTACTACTAGTACTACTAATTCTTCTATTGCTACTACTACTACTAACACTACTACCACCACCACTACTACTACTAACACTAGTACTACCGCCACTACTATTACTGCTGCCACTAATACTGCTAACACTACTACCGCCACCACTACTACTACTATTAACACTACTACTACCGCCACTACCACTATTACTACTAACGCTACTACTAATACTACTGTCACCACCACTACTACTATTATTACTACTAATAATACTAATACTGCCACAGCCACTACTAACACTACTACTACTACTACTACCACCACCAGTACTACCACTACTATTAACACTACTGCTACTACTACTACCGCCACTACTACTAACACTACTACCACCGCCACTACTACTAACATTACTACTACTGTCACAACTACTACTACCACCATTACTACTACTATTAACACTACTGCTACTGCTACTACTACTACTAACACTACTACTACCGCCAATACTGCTACTGCTTTTACTACTACTACTACTTTTACTACTACTAATATTACTACTAATACTACTACTGCCACAACAACTACTAACACTATTACTACCACCAGTACTACCATTACTATTGACACTACTACTACTACTACTACTACTACTACTACTACTACTACTAACACTACTGCTACCGCCACTACTGCTACTACTAACACTACTGCTACCGCCACTACTGCTACTACTTTTACTACCACTACTATTACTACTACTACTACTACTACTACGCGTAATAGTAACTCGGACACGTGGCACGTTTTCCTCAAAACGAGGTTTGTGCTATCAACATCAAGAAAAAATGTCCTACATGTATGAAAATACGTTATGGTGCGTGTGTGTGTGTGTGTGTGTGTGTGGTTACATGGATGTACATTTAAATAACCAGACTGGTTTACGAACAACGATCAACAATGCACGTATAGTCTCGTGACCGCGTGATGTAGCACTTTATGTCATTCGTTCGGGTTTAGTTTGTGTTTGGTTCCGAAGGGCGTTTTGCTTAGCGCGGTGATTTATGGTGAAAAGATGTTCCAGCTAACCAAGACGCGTATTCGCATTTCTTCTGAGCGACGTTTGTTGGTATTTTCGTATCCTTATTATCTCTAAAGCACACATTACGTCATTACCTTCGGACTGACACACCTTGCAATGTTACATAACGTGTTTTTTACCGCGTGTGCGGGATCGTCAAGAGTGAAATGATTTAGCTGATTAATCTTTGGACCTCCGGATACAAGAAGATTAGGCAAACGCATTTCGATACGAAGTCATTTTAAGTCAAATTAATTACATGTTTGATGTTGATAAACCCTAAATTGTTCCAGGGACACTGACTGTTCTGCCCCGCCTGGGCGTAGGTATTTCTCCAGAGAGATTTTATTTACAAGACAGGTAATTATGAAGAAACAGGGCCGTAAATGGGCATAGACCCTGGTTTCAGCGCCGTCATCTTAGTTCCATTGAACAAAGCTAGTGCAATGCTTTAAGACATCACTACTTCATTCCCAATCACGATATACCAGTAAATAAGAAAGAATTTCCGAAACCGTATTGTAATAATCTCCTTTACAATATGTATTGTGGGCCGGGTAGCGCAGTCGGTATAGCAGCTGACTATGGGCTGGATGGTCCAGGATCGAATCCCGGTGGAGACGAGATTTTCTGCCTGTCCAGACCGGCCCTGCGGCCCACCCAGCCTCCTGTAAAATGGGTACCGGGTCTTTCCCGGTGGTAAAGTGCGGCCGGAGCGTGCTGCTGACCACTCACCACCTTCTAGTGCCACGGTCATGGAAGAGTAGAGCTATACCTCTACCTACCCTCTGGGTCACACCGGACCTGTACGGGATCACTTTACCTTTACCTTTTACAATATGTATTAGTCATACACCAAGTCCTGTTCACTGAACTGAAATTCAGCTTAATACTGAGCTAGAGTGTCTGTCTAGTTGCGAAAGGCCGCCTCCTCTGCGTGGAGGAAAAGCAGAATGTCTGCCCAAAACTAGGCCGTTGGTTAGTGTGTGAGCTGGCCTTAAGCTCAAGGGGCCGAGGGTAGAGGCTGACAAGAGTCGTGGTATTGTGACATAACATAGTAAACGATACCGTCTTGTCAGATGTCAACAAAACTACCTTTCTGTATTTGACAGTTAAGATATGACTAATTGTTTCGACCCTACTATCGCGAAATCATCTTGCCAAGAATATTAAGAAAACACGATGTAGAAAAATTCAACATTAATAATAATAATATTTACACTGTCAAATATAAAAATATAATTGTGTTGACAACGGTGTTCCATTTGTTATAACAGTACAGGCACGCATGGAATGCTACACCCGAATATCATAACACATTCTTTAAACTAAGGTAAGAGTGAACACTCGATAAACGATTTTCATCCCTCGATCCTCATGAAATCGTTTTTTGTTTATGATGTTCACAATTATTTCCTCCGTGGTTCCGAATCAGAGGGCTCCTAGACTATACTTCACACAGAACTTCGTATTAGCTAGTGCTGGCCATACTAACAACTGATTTCTTTTTGAGAATTCTACTAACGAAAAAAGTTCTGCTTGCTTACAAATCTCAGTAACCTCTAAATTTAATCGCAACCAAGACTCTCAGAAAATGACTGCGAGACAAAATAGCGGGCACTCAGATCAAACTGAATGTCACTGTATTCCATTTTGAATACGAATTTTTAATTGTATTCTTTCGACACAGGATTATATTAAACTCGAAATGGTAATAATTTAATAATTTTAATTTCCAAAAAATTACCGTCGATGTGTTAATTTCATTTCATTATGTTAAACTTTAAATTATTTTAATTATTTATTAATTTCATGTTTAAAGTTCCAATTTGCGGCCGAATTTTTGTCACATTCAGCGATGCTGTACCAGTTCCTTACGCGTGTAGTCGTTCTAATATTATGAATGACCGTAAATTTCAAGTTCCAATGGTGGATACTCAGTTACAGATCAAAGTGATACAATTCGTTAAATAACTTGCGAATAAATTACTAATCAGAATTCAGTAAGTGTTAACGACGCTTTGAATAGTTCAAATTACTCAGCGTCGAATAAAATGGCAACAAGTCGCAAATTATAAATTTTGGTACTACGGCGTTTTTTTAGTGACATTAAAATGGACAGAGTCACCCGTCAGGATATCAAGTAAGGACCTCAATAACCAGGAACTCTGCAATACGAAGAATACATACTCTACCGTTACATTCAGTAAAATCCCCTGTTAGCTGAAGATCTGTAAGCGGAGTTTACTTTATGGGAGTTCATTCAAGTTTCAGGTAAACTTTTTAAATGGCTTATCAGGAGACATGTAGGTGTGTGTTCACAAAGCGCAATCTCACTATCTCACGTTGTGCCTGATAAGAGCAACGACTATCTTGCACAATAATTCCGAGGTGCATTTTGGCTGGCTTTTCGCTTATGTAAACAATTCAACGCCTACGATTAGAAGTCACGCGACTTATTCAAATAACCTTTTGAAACAATTACATCCGGTCACCCAGCTAATTTCTGTCACGCTTCACACGCCAGCTGTCACTTGGCTCTCAAGACTAATGTAAGGATCTGTCTTGAACTGCCCCTTTAATACTTACCATAACATAACGGTCGTCCTCGAATGCGTCGCTAAGCAAATATCTCAAATTTTGCACTTGGTTAATAAACATACAGCAGTGTGGTCAAATCAATGAAAATAACTATGCATGAAAACTGGTGCCAACTTCTGTAAATTTTCATAAAATTAAGAACAAATCTGCAAATGATACTTCGAGTTCTGCCGCGATGCGATGGGGTTTTACGCGGCGGAGGTTGGTAGTTTTTTGCCGACGTTTCGGTACAGCCTATCGGTTCCATCTCCAAGGGTCAAGCAATCCACGCATAAAGCTTGACCCATCAAGACGGAACAGATAGACTCTCGAAACGTCGGTAAGTCGCTACCTTCCTATGCCACACAACATGCCAGCAAAGCGAATACATCATTTCCTAAAGTAGTTTGGAAATGCCAGTGACAACACGGGAACTGTGAATGTTCTGACACTGGCAATAAATATTTTAAGTAGTTTCGTCATCTTCTGTACACTTTCTAAATAAATATGCTGTAGCGTGTGACGCTGTGGAACTTAGGCGAATGATAAAACAAGATGTTAATTAATTAACCGAACAGAAATATGGACAGGTATAATAGAGTGTGTCCCACTCGCTACCGAACCCGGCATTTCATTAACAGTTTTACAACTAATGAGGATATTGCAACGAAATTTGAAGCGGACTACAGACACATTCCTCTTCATTTCTCACACAACGAACGTACTCATGTTCAAATTTCGTTGCAATATCTTCATTGGTGTTAGAATTACCAAAGAAATGCCGGGTTCGGTAGCGAGTGGGACACGCTGTATAATATATGAGGCTGTCACGAGAGTGAAGGTTCACGCTGTGAACATCTAGACACAGACTACACAGCAGCGTAGCCCAGACGACGCAAATATGAAATTCTGTTGCCGTACAAGCGCGTATTTTTATGATATGTTTAAAATTATAAGATACATAAAAACACAAGAGTATGTGAAGGTAATGAGCGATATGAAATTTGTTCTCACCACACAATACTTGTAACTTTTTTATTGAATTAAATCTCACCTTAAAGAAATCAAGTTACTCTTTAAATAAGGGCCAAAATTCGCGGAAAATATATTTGTAGAATATATGTTACTTAACGTCATGAAGCAACGTGCTGTGATAAGAATGTAGTTGCTTGCCGCGTTCCGAGCAGTCCGCAAGTGTCTGGCAGCAACAGGACAGCCACATGTGCAATAGGAATGTGGCTTATTCGTATTCTGAGGAACACTCACCATTGTTCACAGAGCGGGGTTCATTAACCGGAAATTAACCAGGCGCACAATTACAACACACTGCCACCAGATGACCTTGCCGCCTGACACAGCTGGTGCGCCTATAGATACACACTTCGATTCCCGAGCGGACGTAGAGCCGTTGTGACTTTAGCAATCTCGCTTGAGTTCATTCACCGTCCACAGCAAATTAGTTACTATAACTACAGCTTACCCTCTCCATGGTATATCTACCTTGTCGAAGGCTACCGCCGGGTGAGAGGGTTTGCGTGGCCAAATGATCCTAAGAGCTATGCCAGCGGTAGCATTAACTACTGGTAGGGCCACCCTTGCTGGACAGGTCGAAGGTGATGGCCCAGACGAAAGGGGATACCCTGGTCCTCCAGGTTGGGGGTTGGGCGTGAGGTTAACAACCTCACCCCGTAAAAAACTAATTGTTACGAAAACTTACAATAAGCCTCGGAACGTAATGAATACCCGACGACGACAAAGGACTACGGATTGACAGAGCAAGGGATCGAGAGGCCTGGAGGCGTATTGTAAAGGAGGCCGAGGCCCACCCCGGGCTGTAGCGCCACCGAAGAAGAAGAACTGCAGCTTACACAAAAGTTCCGAACTTTACGCTTTTTTAACCCCAGGTTAAGGCTTATTCTCAGAATAAGCAGCGCTTAGGCTGTTTCCCCAAGAACCATTAACTGGTGGTCTTTGTAATGGGGACGTAGTGTATTTTCTGTGCGGTACAGACTGGATTGTAAATATGATATTATTTAAATTAATTTTAGGCCTCAAAGAAGCAACGATCCTTCGACGGTCTTTTCGGTTGGACTGCGCCGATCTGAGTGGGAAAAATGTTCTTCATGAATCGTCATGAACATCTGGCTCCACGACATCTGAGCAAATCTTCTATAATCTTATTTTTAACAAAGCACTCTACCAGTCATTGACTTATAACGATGCAGAAAAAAACGTAGACACTTCTTGTCCGGAGAAGTAATAACGCAAATGTTTCTTACGGCACGTGTAGTTGACTTGAGTGTCTGCAGTTTGCATTCTGCCCTCCTCCTCAGCTCAATCTTCATCGACACTAAGACCTCTCATAATTTTATAAAAGGCCATTTACTGCCGTCGTCATTAACTTTAAATTACTGCTGTAGTTCCGTATTTATCGCAGGGTAATCAACGGGTTTTGCCCTATGTAACATAACTTAGTTTTTATAACCGAGACGAAATGTTTACTGCGTGGTACGAACTGGGTCTTTAAATAAAACAGTTTACGCTTCGTCTTTGAAAGGTTAATCTGAATCTTTTCTGCAGTTGATAGAGAGTCGTTACACAGTACTTGAATAAACACAAAACTGTTCGTGTATGAGTAGCTGATATGGCGTCGTTACGTCCAGTTTGAATCAACTCTGCGCTCCTATTTTGTAAAAAAAAAGACAACCCATAAAGCATCACTTTTACAGGGGAAACAAATAGCAGATTTTCAAGAAACATTCTTCTTCTTCTTGCAAATGAACTATGTAAAGGTAAAGGTAAAGTGTTCCCGTTCAGGCCCGGTGTGGCCCAGAGGGTGGGTAGAGGTACATCTCTACTCTTCCATGACCACGGCAGTAGAAGGGGGTGAGTGGTCAGCAGCACGCCCCGGCTGCAGTTTACCCCCGGGAAAGACCCGGTACCCATTGTACAGGAGGCTGGGTGGGCCCCAGGGCTGGCCTGGATGGGCGGAAAAATTCGTCCTCACCGGGATTCTATCCCGGACCTTCCAGCCCGTAGCTCAATCGCTATAGCAACTGAGCTACCCGGCCCACAAATGAACTATGTGGACCATCAAAATGATTTTATCATTGTAGTTTCAACAGTCCAAGTAGTTCATTTGCAATAGAGAGGGAAGTTTCTGGAAAATGTGTTTCTTGCTGCTGCTGTACAATTGACGCTTTGTGATTCATTATCTCTTTATAAAATAGGGGCGGAATGCTCTGTGCTGTGCTGCTTATTAGGCACGGTCGTTACGAAATGAATTTAAATACGCTCTATAGCTGCTGCATACCCATGACTGGAATCACCACTAAATGAGCCGTGTATTTGATAAAGTATCGCTGCATACTACTTAAAACTGTCCCTACAGTCAAAACGCCCGTTTTCTCAAGCGATAACGATTGTGACTTGCATTTGGGAGATGTCCGGTTCAAATCTAAGCCCTAACGCCGATTACCGTGCCTGATTTCGTTGTGGTTTTCTTCATTTACTTCAGGCAGATACTGGGGTAATATCTCCCAATTTTGGCACAACTTCCTTGTTCCATATCCTTCCCAATTCATCATTCACCAGCGATCCTATCACTGACGCTATAGCTTAATATAAAGCAATGAGAATGCCATAAAATAAACCACGAATAAATAACTAAAATAAATACAAGGAGCAGAAATCTGAATAAAGCTGAAGAATACAAAACCAACTAGATGTCACTTGCTATTTTTATTTTACTTTTTAGAGACTCAACATGTTTCGGGCATTAATATGCCCATCTTCAGGAGTTTGCGACTATGTTGTCGGACTACCACATATACCGTTTTGTTCTTGGTTTGCTGTGTGTTGGAGTATCCGGCCTGCTGGCTTCAGCCAACATCCCGGATACTCCAACACACAGCAAACCAAGAACAAAACGGCCAATGTGTTAGTCCAACAACATAGTCGCAAAATCCTGAAGATGGGCATATTAATGCCCGAAACATGTTGAGTTTCTAAGGAAAAAAAATAAAAATAGCAAGTTGCATCTAGTTGGTTTTTATTCTTCAGCCATCACAATGATGCACGGTCCAATAAACATCAAAACATCGGACAGAAAGCTGTTACTGTACAAAACCATTTGAATCAACACGCAGCTGACAAAAAATGCTGCTGATACACGAGAAATTATGGCAAATGATAAATCCTGGTATTATAGACCTGCTTCTAGTGTTCGTGCACTTCCACATTGATTTTGTGTTAAATACGTGTCATATGGAAGGGAACGGAATAGGGCAATACATCTAAACGGATTGGGGTCGGTGAAGTCTTACTGTAATACCAAGAAATGGCACACTGCAATAACAGAACTTGAAATGGACTGGAGTTTACAGACTACGGGGACCGCGACAAAGATATCTTCACTCGAACTTACTCCGTGGAACATAGTCGTTCTAAGGAGATCGAACAGTGCCACAAGTGGTCAAGAAATGCACACCTTTTTATGGTACCCAAAGTTTCAGAGAATTTCCACACAAGTCCTCCAAGTCTGAGGCCCCTCGTTACATTTCGTAACGTCGAATGTCATGACCGAGTGGTTAGCGCTCCCAGCCGATATTCAGGTGCACCCTGATTTAACCCTTTAAAGACGAAACGAAGACTGCTTTATTTAAAGACCCAGTTCCTACACTTTTCATCTCGGTTATAAAAGTCCATCAGTTGGCGTTATATAGGGCAAAAGTAGCTATTTATTCTGAGATAAATACAAAACACAGAAATACAGTTGGCAGAACGTAAAATTCTTGAATGTTAAACCTGTTGGTGCATCACATAACCAGTAGGCTTTAACAAGTAAAATGTCGACATGAAGACAGTCTGTCCTGAAACAGGTCTATCAGATCGTTATCGTTGCACCGTGCATTTCGTAGATTCATTTAATTAGCATACAAACTAATGCACATGCATACATTTTTTTACATTAAAACATTTAAAATCGTTCCAACATGTTTCGATCCTAAGATCATCTTCAGGGAGCTACAATCTTCCTTGCAAAAGTCACATATTTAAAAACACTCACCGATTAATCTCCTTATATTAACTTGATGCTGTGGCAGCATGTCGTATTGTGTAAGTCGTACGCTGTTGAGAATGCGCCTGACTGTACGTGTGTCGTGTATCTATCGGAGTTCACGTCCAGGGAAATTTTGGGATAATACGTCAAATTAGGCCAAGATCGCTGCTTTTTCTCCTGTGCAATTTTGTAGCCTCTACCCAATATTTAACTGTTTGTAGTCTGAACTGCTCTTAGGATCTCTAAATATATTATAAACCATGTAGAGCTTAGCGGTTACTTTATATATTACCAGGTTTAATATTAACAAGAAAGACAATGTACGAACAACGTTACAATGTGGCGCGTTCGCGTAACTGTTATCACCATGAGAACTCAAAAGTACTTTCCATTTTATTTGCTGGTGGCGTAGGTTTAGTTGTCACCAGTACAAATGTGTAGAGTGTGGCCAAGGGTGAGCTATTTTTGCCCTGTTGGTGAGCTACAAAATATTTCGTACTGCCGTTAACAATAAGTACTTAATGTTATGAATATGTGGCCTGAATTCTTGACTTAGTTAAGCGGCATGCAATTCTCACCCTATCCGCGCCGCATTATGTTGTCATCTTTGGCCAGTCTGGTTCTACAATATTTTTTTGCACGTTACCTCATAAACTGCACGATTTTCGGGAAAAGCTATTGAATACAAAATGCCTCATTTTATTGTATGTACAACTTTTCTCCGAAATATTTCTCATTCTAAGAAGAATTCAACGAGGTATTATAATACCTCCTATGTACCTACGATAATTGTAATAGGTACATAGGAGTCCACGCAAATTACCCGTTTTTCTGGTCAGATTTTAATCAAAATTCAATTTTCGTGACTGAGTTTCGGAATATCCTCAAATATCAAATTTCATTAATATCTGTCAATCGGAACCGAGTTGTTCCATGCGGAGAGACAGACAGACGGACGGACGGACGGACGGACAGGTATGACGAAGCTAATAGTTGCTTATTGAAATTTTGGGAACGCACCTAAAAGTCTGCATTCTATCCATACACTGCATTAATGTATTTTGGATCCCAGAACAAAGACGGATTATTCTCTACGCAGTTTTAACTAAATGACTTGTATAACTGAGAAGGAATACGAGTATTTTACTGCCCGGTACGATCTGAAACTGTAAATATAATTCAGGTTGTCCACATTTACCAACAAATGCACGTGTTTGTTGGTAAATGTATTTGATTGTAAGAATAATGCACGGAATTAATTAATTAATTAAAAATCAATTTATTATATAATTTTAAACATGCTAGTGTTTCATGGTGACGGGTTTTTTATTTCCTCCACGTAACAAAGCGCACATTTTTTAAAAGTAGTCGTCATTCAACAGGATAAATATGCCTACCAAAACAGTAATCGTGGATCGAAGCCTTCGCCGCACTTCTACTGTTGCGCAGCACACCCACAAACCTTCATCGCAACTGTAGCCCATCTTTAGCAGTCACCGCTACGTACATTTGATGCTACACAAATAAGAAGTTAATTTCTTTTAGCCTTTAGTTGTTCTTTATTTGTTGTGCGATAAGAAGCCTGCTACACGGATACTACTCAAACCTAACTGCACCAAAATCTCCAACACACATCGAACCAAGAACAAAACGACCAATGTGGTAATTCAGCAGCATAGTCACAAGCTCCTGATGATGGATATATTAATGTCCGAAACATGTTAAGTACGTAAGAAGTGAAATAAAATAGCAAGTGACATCAAGTTGGTCTTTTATGCTTCAGCTATCATAATGATGCACGGTCCAATAAACATAAGAAACAAGAAATTGATAAAAACAGGTGCCATCATTCATGAACAATCTTGCCAGTTACATGTGAACGATAGGGTCTACTGCTTGAATTTATGATTTGTCCACAAATCCATTTAAAGTCCAGGCAAGGGTTTCAGATCTTGGGAATAGAGAACAAACGTGTGTGACGTAGTTGAATTTTTGCATAAATGGAAAGAAGGGCAATCAGACAAGCTATGGCATCTGTGTTAGAGAACATAGCAAAGAAAGAGGTCGGAAGGAGTCAGTGCAGTTATTCTGTTGCTTTGAGCCTGCTTTGTGACTCACCTTATATGTGCCACATCTACCCCTAGGTCGAGAGTATTTATTGGTCTATTGTAGCACGTACACTCTTGCCTTGTTCACTGTACTTAATGGAATTTGTCACGTCTGGAAGGACGCATAACCTAGTGTAGGCTTATCGGAACTTGAATCAAGAGGACACGGACCCAGGGGGCAATGATCTTACCCCTCCACGAACCAGACTCGAAACGGGACGCCAAAATTAAAGGAGATTTGAAACCAGAATGTTACCGAAAAGGCAGTGGAATTCTGTGTAAGTGACGTCACAACATTTAGCGCCGTAAGTGGTGAGGTAGAGGTTTACGCCTCTGTGATTAATTAAACATCACGCCATGAAATCATGTGGAACGTAGAGGCATGGCTCCACGCATTCGTAAACTTGGCATCAGATATAATTTGTCAGCTTCACGCCTGAAGCATTTTACCCTCGGGGAAATTACTCCCCCCCCCCGGTTCCGGAAACTGGGTGTATGCTGGAGCAGGTCTAGATGCTCTTGACACTGCAGGGAATGGTACTACGAATCCTGTCACATATGTGGCCTAGTCACTACATCACTGAGCTATCCCGATTTGTAGCGTAAGTGGCAATAAGCCTATTCGTGTCACTGACTGACTGCCAAGTCGTAAAGGCGTATAGGGACATGGAAGTAAAATCCAAGGTGTACTCAGTTGCAAGTGAAATAATGTAAGGTCACACGCTCCTTCACTTTTTGACGGCCTTCCCCACTACTACCTAACAAGTAGATTAGGTTCCAAAGCGGTGATATGAATTAGGCGCAAATCTCTCACAACCCTTCAAACGACGAAAATAAATCTTAAGTGAGAAGTACACAAGGTAGACAATGCTTCTTGTCTCTTCGTGATTAGATTCTTCCGTCGTTCACAGAATTTCTTTCTTAATTATATCGTACGCCAGAAACGAACGAAGTGGGATGTAAATTTTCACAGCTTTAAAGATTAATATTATGCTGACACTCTTATATAATTCGTATGACAAAGTGTCAACATTTCGTGGCGTGTGTAGTCTTATGTTTCCGTAATGCCTAACACGCATACTGAATTTTATTACTGGCACTTTCTGCCATCCGGGCAGCAATACGAAGCTCGTCTACAGAGACCGATAGCGGGTTGTTGGCATGGAGTTCACATTAGAATATTCGGAACGCGTATCTAATTTCGTGGCGAATTTAGAGTGGTTTCACATTTAAGATTGTGGTTGTTTACCGCACAAGCCTAAAATAATTACCCAAAGTCTGGGCTTGAATAATGTCCAGTGTGGAAGATCCTAACATTGAGCCCACGGAAGAGGTCGCCCGCAGATATTTGGCTACGTAACAACATACTGAAAACGTAGCAAATTAAGTTGATATGAAACATTTGGTTTGTACACAGAGAAAGTAGTCAAGATGCGAGTAACAAAGCCAGGATTCTTCCCGTATCCTTTTGCATCACAGACATGTTAGAGGTTAAGTTTCTGTCTCCGTTTAAGTATGTCAGATTAAACACCCCGTTAAACTGCTTGGATGAATCACTGCCTGTTGCGGTTGTGTAATGCCTACTTAGAAATGTTCACAGTCAACGGATTTTGGGAAGGATGAGGAAAGAAACTGGCAACGCGGTGTTTTAAAGAAGCCCGTTACCACGTCTGCCCAGACCGTCACAGGGTTGAGATTCGAAAACGGTGCTGGCGGTTATGAATCAGGGGTGTCGCTACCCGCTTGATGGGGATGTCCGGTTCGCAGTTTCATAAACATTTTTTTTTGTGTTTATCTGTAATCAAGTCTGATACTGTTACAACAATCGAAATCAAAATGTATAGGTCATGCACTCGAGAAGGATGGATTGAAGTACTTAACATCTCATAAGTCGCGGGTTCGATTCTTGATGGGATCATTGGGATTTTTCATCGACTTAATCCTTCCGGCCACTCTATGGCCCTGGGGTCGATTCAGCTTCTAAAAGACGAGTACCAGGGATATCTCCTTGGGGTAAAAGTGGCCGGTGCGTAGGGCTAACAGCTTTGCCACCTTTATGTGCCGATTATCTGGATATTCTGGGAGTCTCAACATCCTGGAGCCCTTTGCCTGTCCAGGTCCCTATGGGGGGGGGGGCTTTTTAACATATCGTATTTCCATATGGTAACAACATACCAGCATTTACATACATTTACGACGGGATGTTTGAAATTTGTTTTGGAGCCGGTGACTTTTTCTTTATCTTTCTGCGAATGCGGACCGACGCGGAAGATTGGGCGCTCTTCCTCTCAAGGTGGGCCTACCCATAATGTGTAAGTTGGCTTCTCGGGTACGCCATGTAGAAAATTCATTTTACTTTGTGACAAACCACACAGCTGACAGAAATCTTTACTATAGTGGGCCACCAACAGACAAAATGTGTTATTAGTCACCGAAATAAATTGTAGCTCATGTGAACTTTGTTTTGGTGATAAAGCAAGAGCAGACGCATGAGTGCCAGTTGATCATAGGTTTCAGCCTTCTGGTCCCCACGTCCTCTTATCAAATACGCGAAGTTCATTTTGAACTCTGCTCCTACATGAATCACCCAGTCCTTGACACTCGACGATTCTCCGTCAGCCTCACATATGTGTTAAAACACGGCATGACTAACGTATGTGTCAAGATGCAGCAGTACAAGGTAGTGTCAGTGGAGACCATGCCTTCGGTTTAAAACAGTTAATGTACACTACTTTGTGAACTGTATAACATTGAAGCCTGAACTTGTAAGGCAAAAGAAGGAACGTCCAATAACAACTGAATGTTTGACAGTGCAGCTGAGCAAGTTCCTTTCCACGAGAACCTGAGGGCAGACACACATTTACGTAGTTCCTGAAAAGTGTTTTCGAAGGAATACAAGATGTATGTAAAGAGTCCAGAATGCCAACAAACTTATGGTGTTCTAGTGTATTTTCTATCTTTCTGTTAGATACTGTGATAAGACTCGTGTGTTCAAGCACCAGACACTGTGGCCTTCGATAAAATTCCACTCATTCAAGACCTCGAATCGAGACACATGCTAATTCCCAGAATCAGCCGGTAATAATCAATTCCTAGAATTGTCTGGCAATAAATGTCAAATTAGCCTCCCAGCCACATTTAGGTCTCCAAGTGACCTTTTCCCTTTGAAGTTCCCTACTGAAATATTCTTTCATTTTTGTGTTCCCCGCTCGTGTCCCCCCCCCCACACACACATATATATGCGTATTTCGGGCAGCTATAATCCTTACCTGCTCGTCCTAATAATATCTGATGAAAAGAACAAACCATGACTCTGGTAACAGGGAACAATTTTCTCTATCCCCCTATGACTTAATTTCGTATCAAACCAAATATTCTCCTCAGCAAACTGTTCTCATACGCCTGAAATCTCTTCATTTCCTCATATTTCACACCAGTTTGAAATTACAGGCATCAGCGTTTTAGCATTTTATTTTGCGACGCTGTTAGTTGGTAGGGCTATGTAGCGTCACTGATAGGTGGATTTGAATGTGGAGCTCTTGGAACGATAAGATAACTACAGGGAAAAACCAAAGGTCTCGAAGAAAACCTGTGCCAGTTCCAGCTTGTTCACCACAAATCCCACAAGGTTTGCCCTGGGAATGACATTGTGTCCATCCCAGTAGGTTTCTGATGACATGGTGCCGTACCTTAGTGTTTGTACGGTAATAAATGCTTGGTTACGCTGAAGGGGTGTGTTCTCTCTCTCTTCATACCTCGTCGAGTTGTTCTAGAGGTTGGCGTTACGACGTACTAAACCATCTAATTTCCTTTCATAGTTGAAGCCGCGTCGTAAGTCTAGTTCGCTTGGACCAAGCTACGTAAAATGCATTTATATTCAAAAGCCTATGAAGGTGTGGTGAAAAATTCCAGCCAACATTATAATACTTCACATTGACCTGTCGTCCGATACGCCTCAGAAAATCACCAGAAATTGCGGTTTCTCTCCCATGACACTTGTTTTTATCAGTGCACAGGTGTTAGAAAATCAGTAATTAAACAAAGCTGTAACAGTCACACGGCTATACTAGACGGTACGCATTTCACTCCCTTATTACTATCAAGATATGTGAGTTGGACATATAAACTACTGTCCTGTACTTGAGAAACCACTATACTTGTCTCATTTAACCCTTTAAACGCCGAGTTAAAGCCCATATGCCATCTGCTGGCATTGTTAGGAGCTCACCATATTTTTCACGTTAGCGGGCTAAGGGTTAAAGGCGAAAATTTATGAATAATTTTCACTCTACTGAGTTTGTTGTCTCTTGATGTCAGTACCACTTTGCGACGCTGTTTCAGCTGTAGAGACTGTGTAGTATCGAATGAGTTATGAAGAGGTAGCTACAGGCGAATCATCTGGACAAAACTGTTCAGGGTCTGCAAGGTACGTCCTTCGCATTTTAATGGACGGGCTGAAGAAAACAATAAACATTTCCACTCCAGATACCCGCCATCACAGTGTACATATAGCCTCCTGAGCCCACCCAAACTCTTATCAAACGGGTACCAGGTTTATTGCCATAAAAAGAGAACATTCTTCTTGGGGTCTAAGAACAATGTAGAGCTAAATAAATAACCGCATGACGTAGTCACTGAGCCTATGCAATTGAAGTAACGGTGTCAATTGTAAACTAATAAAGTAATAAACTCCCTGAAGAACAGCCTTTGAATGCCCTGAATCGCCCGGCTAGTCAAGGATTCCCGTCTTTTATGACACCAGAAGTTCAGTGCTGGGACTTCATTAACAACTCTTGAGCCAAGTTACTCCAGGCCACTGCCTTCTCCACTGTTTAATTTTAATATTATTCTCCCATCTATGCCAAACGATCTTTTTCCTTAAGATTTTCTACCAAACTTTTGTGTAAAAATTTTTCATCTCTGCAAAGAGAGTGTTGCCCCGTCCATGTCTTCTTGACTGGACTAACCTACTAGTTAGATTTTAACATAAATTGAAGTGTATCGATAAAATTCAGTAAAAATACCCCAAATAAACAAAAGTGGAAATCCAATTAGCGATTTCCGAGTTATCACATGCAGACGGACGGACAGACAAGTATGGCAAAACAAATATATGTAATTTTTTTGAAACTTTCCACTGCAAACGTGCCAGATTATGAACACCAATGGGGAATGTATTTAATAGGCCAAATTTTATCTGGAAATCTGATCATATTTTGGACAAGAGTAAGTAACATTATTGACAGCTATTATGACAAGTATTTACTGGACCCTTTGGTCGCGCCGTTAAAGGCGTGGTACTGCGGCCGCTCGCTAGCTGGGATTGAGAGTTCGAGTCCCGCCGGGAATATGGATGTGAGTTTTGTGTTTCGACGAGCCGATCACTCGTCCTGAACAGTTCTATCAAGTGTGGTGTGTCCGGTTGCGATCAAAGAGCCTCACAGAGGACGCCTAGGACTACTAGGGGCTGTCGAGCCATAAAAAAAAATATCGAGTTTTCTCCTATTTAAACAATAAGCGTGTAATTATTAGTTGCAACGAATAGTTTAATGAAAGGAAACTACTCTTAGTATTGATGAGCTACCAGCAAGTGATACGGAGTAACTGCTCGTCGAGTCTCCGCGCCGAAAAACCTAAAATCTCACCTTTCTGAACTAGATGGTTTATACTCCGGAAGGAGGCCGCCCGGACCTCTTAACTCCCCCGTCATTACGCCCACTTCCATGCTGTAAACGGTAACACTGATCCCATTCCGGCGCTTGTCGACTTGCAGTGTAGTGGCAGTAGCATGGTAACACGACCATCAGCGCATCACCTGCGCTTATGATGAGTCAGAGCGACACATCACTATTTGAGCGGCGCCGCTAGACATTACTCATTGTTAGGCCTTCTTTGCGACGTACAAAAACGACGACTTATGTGGAGACCAGATCCGCCCGCCCGCGACCTGGTAGCAGCGACCAAGTTGTTCAAGTTTTAAAAAAATTCTGTATAGAAGTTATTCACATACAGCTGTCGGGCACGTAGGAGTAGATTCGTGAATATCGGGGCAGTAACTGTCGTACTTCACCCAGGAGCGTAAATAAATTTCTACCCGCAGTTTCCATACTTCGTGACCGAAATGGATTAATTCGGTTCACAAGATCTCCACGTGATACCCTTCAGCGACTTTGATTTCGTGAAAATCGATGCTGTGAAAGTCACCTTTCGTTTAAGGGCAAAAATAAAATTTTGTTCGTATTTTCAACATTTTTCAAATGGCTTGGACAAAATTCGGTTTTATGTCCCCGTAAATCCATTGATTTATAGGTTTCGTAAAAATTGGTGCAGGGAAGGACACGTGTACTTTATTCTGGAGATGTAAATTAATTTCTATCCGTACATTCCGCATTTATTGTCCGATTTTGGTAAAATTAGGGACAAGAAATCTGAGTATAATGTTGCTGAGAATTTGTGTGTTTCGTGACAATTTGCCCGGAGAAAGCCATACGTTCTGCTGGGGTAAGTGGTTACACTTAACCATGCAGCTTGAAACCGTATGATATTCAGAGATAAAGAATGCCTTGTTAGGGTCTGCGTACTGGGTATCGAGTGCACAATTTGCAACCTTTCTGATAAGTGCTTAGCCAGAAAACTGACTTAAACCTCTTCCTTTTTTGATCTGCGAAGTCGACGAACTGTAATATAAAAGATAGTTTTCTTTTCAGGAAGTAGACAAAGCTTTGTTTAAAATCTACGTCACATTTCGCTCCAGCAGAACTGAGCACCACAGCTGATATGATAGCACGTTATATTCGTAACGTAATGCGCTCCGTTTTACACCGAACGCCCAACCCTTTTCAGTCTGAATAGGAAAAGTCGAGGTAAGACGGTACAGTAGGTGAAAGAGGATAGTCACGTGTGAATTGAGAGGAAAGTAATTGGGGGGGGGGGCATCATTTTGTAAAGAGGTTCCCAGCTTTCGCCCGCTTGTGCCCTCTAAGTGGTAATACGAAGGTAAATATGCTAAGAATGGTAAGTGCTTCAGACAAGGGCCGCGAAAATTTAATTTCCTGAAATTGTGAACTGCATAGTTTGGAAAGATAATTTGGTTGTTTCCATAGCAAGGTCTTGTGTTTTATGAATTCAAATTAGTAGGGATCCGTACGAAGCGTGCAGTAGGAACTCGGGAAACATGTTGTTTCAAGACAGAGGAAAGCAAGAAACCCGGAGTCGAGATTAATCGTCCCAGGAATGTCCGCATTCATACTTACTTCTGGCCAGCATTTCGGCTAACAAAATATAAGTCTCAAAATTTTTTACCGAGTCTCTTCCCGGAGGTAAAGCGGCCGGGGCTTGGCGTTGACCACCTACCTCCATGTAGCTCCGAGGTTAAAGAAAGAGTAGAACTATACCTCTACTCCCCTTATGGGCCTACATGGCCTGTGGTGGAGTGAACTTTACCTTTAACCCATATATTTTACCTAACATTACTTCTACAGCTTCGTGGACGGTTCGAATTAGGTGTCAGAAACATAATGGTATATCGGTTTGCATTATGTGAAATGGGCGAAGAAATTACCTTGAAGGCTTATGTTCGTCTGTGTAACATCAATAATTAAATTCCTGTTTCACAGAAAACACAATGTAACCTCGTTGCAATGACCAATCCGTGTACGTATGTAGAGAAATATTCGGTGTTTATTCTGAGGGTCTTGCGAAATACAAGTATGGTGTGGCATAACGCATAGTTTTTGTTGTTGAAGAAGGTTGAGGCACACTAGGTAAACGCTGTGTTTTAAAAGAAATCAACTTAAGTGTTTAATATAACGTGACGTCAGAAGGAGTCACGAGCCGATTAATCGTAAAGTGTATCTAGTATATGATACGTATTACATAAGAACTCAGCAACGGAAATATGTGTTTCGTAATATCGAAATCCTAATGTTGATAGTCATGGCGCTATCACACTGATGAATTTACTGAAAGAGAGTCAAGTCTGCCATTCTAGTAACATACCCCACTTCAACTTTAAAGCTACATTCACAAGACGCTGGTCACTGAAGTGAGAATCCTCAGCCGTGACTACAGATACAATACCCGTCTTCGTGTACCGTCAAATAAAACGCCAACCTTGGAGCGTTATTGACGAAAACTTGCAAATAGTACACCTATTAATATCTCCATGTCTGTCTGTCCGTCTCTCTGGATGTAATAGTAACTCGAGAACCTCAGACTATGTGTTACAAAATGTGATATTCTGAAGTTTCACCAAACTTTTCTACGCACTTCGATTTTCGTTAAATTCTGAAAACAATAATGGGCACTTCGCATGAAGACCGACGTCTGTTTCATTCGCATGTCGAGTCTAAGGCGCCGAATAATCGCCACAGCTTGAATTGTTTTCCAACAAAATTCGTAGTGGGAAATAAAACGCACACTTTACGTCTATGCATGTGCTTTGCTGTAAGGTAACAGAATAATGAGTGTGGCGCAGATACCAGCAAACTGTAGGCCTACGTCTCAATATGGACAGACGAATTACTGTCAATCACAACAAATTTTATTAGTCATCAATAGACACTACATGTTTCGGCCCATGTAGACGATCCTCAGGCATTAGAATACATGATTTTAAAAACACAGGTAAAAATGCATGAAGATGTTTTAAGACTTGTCAGAAATGTGTAAAATATTTATATTTCAGTGCTACGTAAAATTTATAATAGCGAGTACAATTTGTGAGATCTCGCAAATTTTAAAATATCCCCATGCATTTTTACTTGTGTTTTTGAAACTCTTGTATTTTAATGCCAGAGGGCGGTCCACACAACTGAAACATGTAGTTTCTATTGTGTCTGACGCTAATACGTACGTCAGTGTTGGTGTGATGTACCGCAATGGGATCAAATCTGCAAAACTTGAAACACTATTTATATAATAAAACCAACTAGACGCACTAAATTCTCAAATATATTTTTGGAATAAAACTCTACATGTTTCGGACAGTTCCTCTGCCCATCATCAGGAGTTTTTCACTGTACACACAGCAATGGTATATGTCATACAGGTATGCTGACATATACCATTGCTGTGTGTACAGTGAAAAACTCCTGATGATGGGCAGAGGAACTGTCCGAAACATGTAGAGTTTTATTCCAAAAATATATTTGAGAATTTAGTGCGTCTAGTTTGTTTTATTTTATGTATTTATCATGATGCACGGTCGCCTGAACGTCAAATTAAAGGAAAACCATGTCGCCACAATGTGTGCCAGCTGAATACTCTGCAGCTAGTAGACACGCCCCAGACATAGTGAAGGCAGTAAATAGGCATGTTTTGTGAATGACTGGGCTGAACCTGAAACCGGTATTGTCTACTCTACATGGAACTTCCTTTTCTGGCACAACAACCACATTTCTGACCTTGAAAGAAGGCATAACGAAGTGATAGAATAAATATATAATAAAATTAATTATATACGTCAGCACTACTTTCTTTTTATTAATACATAAGGCTAATGTCTGACGCCTAACAATCATTCTCTCATTATCTGAATCTGGCGAATTTCTGACATGTTACTGACTGTGTACCCTTGAAATTGTCATGGGTGTAGTAATGAATCTGACCTGTTAGACCGGTTCACATTGAGAGTATCTGCAATATGACTCAGAACCGCTGATTGGACTTCATAAGTAAGGTGCGTCATTTATATAGAAGAAAGCGATGCGGTTCTTGGAAGGTATTAGGAGCCATTAGCTCTGATACTCGTATCAAACACGTAATCAGAGTACAACGTAGGTAGCAGGAGGGAAAATAAAAATTATTCCTTTTACTCAGTGATCAAAGTGACTTTTCGTGACGAAAAATCTTCGGAGGAATAAGGGCATATAGGCCTTTGCAGTGGGGTACCTGACTTACATGGGATAGAACTTCCTTCTTAAAATCCCCCTTATTGTGAGACATTCGGATAAATACGTCTAGTAGAATTCCCGACAACACAATATATATATATACTGTGGTAGAGTATTTGGCACGACAACTACTATGTACTCAATTATTATACCAACCACTGCACATATATAACATTTATCAAATTTACACATTAAAACATTAAAAATCTTCGACATGTTTCGGTCCTAGGACCATCATCAGGGAGCCATATCGTCATTGCTAAAGTTACACTATAAAAAGTCACATTAATTTCTCTGTACCGGTTGGGTATTGTGACAGCATGCCGCGTTGTGTAATGTTATGTTGCGAAGAGTGCCCTACTGCCGATGTGCCCTGCACATCCATAGCAGGGCACTCTTCGCAACATAACATTACACAACACGGCATGCTGCCACAATACCCAACCGGTACAGAGAAATTAATGTGACTTTTTATAGTGTGACTTTAGCAATGACGATATAGCTCCCTGATGATGGTCCTAGGACCGAAACATGTCGGGGCGTTTTTAATGTTTTAATGTGTAAATTTTATAAATTTTATATATGTGCAGTGGTTGGTATAATAATTGAGTAACT